>Ga0194113_10010434_pt1 | contig 11098 bp, 6 predicted proteins | sample TA2MahC200mmetaG_FD_146193 | JGI IMG/M metagenome (GOLD analysis project Ga0194113, IMG submission 146193) | Freshwater microbial communities from Lake Tanganyika, Tanzania - TA2015017 Mahale Deep Cast 200m | ecosystem: Environmental > Aquatic > Freshwater > Lake | place: Tanzania: Lake...
GCAGTCTGCCGGCATGTTGCTTGAGCATGGTGATGAGCGCGGTCTTCAGATGTTCGCCGAGACGCCCCCGGAACGGGCCGGCAAACTGCCCACAGCCCAACCCTGGCAGGGTGATGAGCGCCTTTTGGCCAGCCGCTTCGGCCTGAGCATTCGCAAATAGAAATAGTGGTAGCAGACGACGCGCATAGAGCGCCTGGTAAGCCGGCGGATCGATCTGCCCGTCGCGGGTGACGGCCGCCCAGTCGGCAGGCGGCAGGCCGTTCTCGTTATGCAGCAGGGCGCCAGGAATGAACAGCAGCGTGGCCGGGAATGGTGTGGCATGGCGAACAGGAGCCTGATGCCGGCCATTGTCAAACACCGTCACCGGCACGGCGACGCCAAGATCGCCGAGGATGGCCAGTTCGGTCAATGTCCAGTCCCGACCATCGCCATGGATATCGCTTTCAGCAAAGATCAGCGGCCGCTTGGTGGCCAACAACTGTTCCAGAAAGATGGCTTCGGTCATGGGCTCCAAGGCCTGGCCGCGCAAGACACTTTGCAGGTAGTGACCGGCGGTCTGAAGACCTTGAGTAACGAGGTCTGCCCGATAGGCTTGAAGCCGGCCAAAGGCCGTCGGGTGCGTGGTCAGACGATAGGCTGGCATGTATCAAAGCCCTACAGGCGAGTTTTGCTGAATTTCAGCGGCTTGCTGCGTAACAGCAGTGAGTCACAGCCACTCGCGGAGCCCTCGGCGGTTCTTATTTCTTCAACACCGCGAGCTTTTTCGAAACCTCGCCATTTAAGTTAATGTCCTCCCCTGAGACAAACTTCACCGACCCTCCCTTGGCAAATTTGATTTTGCTCAGGTCGATCCAGAACATGTTGGGCGAGCCGGAGGATTGGAAAAAGTAAAGCCGGTTGACCGAATCGGCCAGGGTCGTCCACAAGGTAGGCCAGGTGTCTTCCGATTCGGCCCCGCTGGAGGAGGTATTGTGGGCGCCCCGCGGTACCGAAATCGTTTTGATGATGCCGTGAACCGCTTCCAAGGCCTCGACCGAGGTTTTCGGCGCCGGCACGGTTTTCAGAAATGCCGAGGCCCGCACGAAACGGCTGGCGGGATCGATATCGCCGGGTAATGATTCCGTTCCACCGAAATACTTATAGCGCTTCAGATTGGTCAACTGCCAGTCCAACGGGGGTTCGTTGTTCATGACGGCCGTGCTCTTGCCGCGATGAACGACTTTGGTTCCGTTCACGAATTCGATCACCGCGGAATCCCCGGACGCATCGGAAATGGAGATGTGCAGCGGCCACTCCCGTCCCGCGGTGGTGACCGAAACCACTTGGTGTTTGTCCATTTCCGCCAAGGCCTCGGAGACCGTGGCGGATACATCCAGTAGATACTGAACCCACATGGCATTCGCGATACCGGAGCGCTCGTCCCTTTTCTCGTATTGAGTCCCATGCAGATACAGAAGATTGGCGACCAGCCCTTTCTCGTTCATGCCATCGGACGTGGCAATCCCCAGGGAATTCACCGTCACGCTGCCGTACTTGGAGGTCCAACGCGCCGAATTGCCATCGGCCACGGCCCCATCTCGGGTAATACCGCGAGGATACACCACGATCTTGGCGTGGTCCGGAATGTAGAGGTCCATGGTCCGGGCGACCACGGCGTGCCCGCTCTCGTTGGACAGAATTCGGGAGCATGCACTGACGGTACCGTTCCAAAGACTCACGCTTAAAGTCGCAGTGACAGCGATGGTGACAAGCGAATTAACATTCATGGGTTTGCACAACAAGGATTGATAGCCGTACCAAATGATAGCAACCATGATGTTGGAAGAGTTCGGAAAATTCCACAATCACGGAGCGCCTTGAAATGTCAGACAGACCCCATTGTCCGGGCCGCATCCAAGCGCTGTCCACGCCCTTATGCGGTTGCGGACTCAACTTTCCAACTTCGCGAATCCAATGAGCCTGAGTTGGAAACCACACCCAGCCACGCCTTGGGAGATCATCATCCGAAGAGCGTGAACGGTTGAATATCAAAGGCCCCGCCAGGACAGCTAAACCCGGCTGGGGCATCCATGAACAGGAGCAAACCACTATGCTGAATGTGTTGATTACCGGCAAACTCGTCAAAGACCCACGCAGCGGGATCGGCAAGAACGGGTCGGACTGGACGAGCGTATCCGTCCGAGTGCCCGTGCAGCCCGACTCGGAGGGCGCGGCGGATTCCATCTTTTGCTCGGTCATTGCCTTTGGCGGTGAAGCGGCCAAGCTGGCGCGGCTCTCATCTGGCGATGCGGTATCCATTGCAGGCACGGCCAAGCTCTCGACCTGGACCGGCAAGGATGGCGTCACCAAGCCGACGATGGATGTACAGGCGACCGGGATTCTGACGGCTTATCAGCTCCGGCAGAAGCGGGGCAACGGTGAGGCGCGGCAAGAACAACATCACGCGCCACAACGCGGCAACGACCGCCAGGAGCAGCCCCCGGACTTTGACGACGCCATCAGGTTTTGAAGATGAGCCAACGAAAATCGCTACCGGCGGCGGGGGTGCTGGAAGTCAGGAATGAGCCGGATGGCATCACCCCCGCGATGACCCGGGCGGAACTGGCGGAGACGGTCGTCTGTAAGTCGCCCCTGTTGGTGGCAAGCGCCCTACAGAAGTACGCAGGGTTTGGTAATGAAATGCAACTCACGGATTGCGGTAGCAATCTCCTTGAACAGGCGTATTGCATATTCCTCTCGAAATTGACGGTGGATAGAGCCGTAGGTAGGCTTGGATCGTAAGCCGGAATCTGGTGTAGACGATGATCGAGCAAGCCCTCGGCGCGGCGACCCGATGGGGATGACAGAGTGGATGAAGATGCCATTCCTTTCCCTTGCCTACTAAGATAGACCTGGGCCGGGAACTTTGGGTATGGGCCGCGAGCCGTGAAGGGAGCCGGAGTTGCGGAATGCTATTGAAAATATCAACGACTTGGGGAAGTCACTTATGCAGACGTTCGAGCATCCGGGGCAAGAAGTCGCCAATTCCAATGAACCGTCCTCCCATGGCATTCAACTGATTCTTCTGGCCCAGTCCTGGGGGCCGAAAAACGGGGGAATCAATGCCTTCAATACGGATTTCGCCAAAGCCCTCGGGCGCTGTCTCGGGCCGGAGCGGGTCGTTTGCGTGACCCTGGAGGCGACGCCGGAAGAAGTGGCGGATGCCGGCGCGGATCACGTGCGGCTCATCCCCGTCGCCCCGGGCCGGCGCGAGTTCGACCCGATGTACGCCGAGGCGGTGCTCCGGGTTATTGGCGAGAAGGGCATCGTCACCGGCCCCACCACCTTCTGGATTGGCCACGACGTCCACACCGGCCCGGCGGCGTTGCGGGTCGCCGAGTTGGTCGGCCACGGCCGGTCGGTGGTCATTCAGCACATGAGCTACGGAGACTACATCAGTTTTCGGGACGGCATCGGCCAGAAGGCCCTGGAGAAGCAGCGACGTCAGGAAGAACTTTACCGGCAGGCCGACGTCGTGTTCGCGGTAGGTCCATTGCTGCGGGACCGCCTGAGCGAAATCGTCCACGACCAAGGCAAGCCGGCCCACATGATCGTGCCGGGGCTCGCCGATATCCAACCCAGCGACGCCCCGCGGGCGGTATTCCGCGCCGTCGCCATGGGCCGCCTGGGTCCGGGAGACGACCGCATCAAGCAGGGCCGGCTGGCGCTGGCGGCGGTGGCCTCGGCCATCCGCGAGGCCCACGAGGACCCCGCCTGGCCGGAGATTCTCCAGGAAGCCGAAATGCGGCTTTATGGGATTGAGCAGCCCGGCGGGGAGGAGGAAGAGGGTTTGCGGATACTGGCCGAGGAAGCCGCCGAGCGTGGAATGAACCTGCTGCCTCTGCCCTTCACCCACGACCGCCCGCGCCTCCTTCGGGAGTTGTCCCATTGTGACGTGGCGCTGATGCTGTCCTGGCACGAAGGTTTCGGCTTAACGGGTTGGGAGGCCATCGCCGCCGGAGTACCCCTGATCGCCAGCGAAAAAAGCGGCCTGTACCAACTCATCAAAGAATCCCTCGGCGATGTGGGGCTCATTCTCTTTGAACACCTGAAAATTCGCGGCACGGGAATCCCAAACGGAACAAAAAAGCGTGACGCTGGCAGCGGCGAGAACTATCGCCCCGAAGATGTTGAGGCCGTGCAAGCATGTCTGCTCAAGCTGGCCAAGAACCGAGACAAAGCCAAAAAAAACGCTAAGCAACTCCGCCAAATGCTGGTGGACAATGATTACACTTGGGATAATGCCGCCGCCAAATATATCAATGACTTACGATGGGTCGGCGAGGAATGCAGCGAGAGTGGCGATGGCAGTCCACCCGTCCTCCTTGTCGTTCCGGTTCATAAGGTCACCACTGAAACCGCGCTTCCCCGCGTGAATCCCGACGTTCATTCCCACCCCGCAACGCCGATTCCGCCAAGTCCCTCGCCCGAAAGGTCCGAGCCCGATCCTGAACAGGCGCGGATCGCACAAGAATTGAAGCAGACCGCCCGCCGGCTAATTGTCGCTTTTCTGTCGAAAAGCGATGCCGCCGCGAAGGAAATGGCCCGTCGTTTGAAGCTGTCTTATGAAAAAAGCGGGACCTTCCATGACGCAATGGCCGAGAGAATCATGGATGAACCGTTGAGCGATTTGTTCGATCAAGCGATTCGGGGCGAGCAAGCCCTGCTGGGGAAAGGTGATAAAGAGGCGGCGGATGCCATCGCGGGGTTGATACAGTCGATCTTGCCGGCCCGGCATGAATTACCCGATATCGTCTCGGTTCGCGCCCATCGGTGCGGGGGCGCCAGCGGTCCGGTCCAGTTAATGGCGGGCCACAGGACCATCGCGGAAATCATCATGGCGGGAACTGATCGGCGGCCGACCTGGCTCGTCCTGGCCAAAGGTGACTATTACCCCCGGGGCAAGGCACAGGTGGCGCAACACAGCGGCTTGCTCGAAATCGGACGGGATGCGGTAGCCAGCCAGTTCAAGCGCGACGTGACCGAAGAATTATTGCGGGCGCTCAAACTCCTGATCGGAATCAAATGGAAAGAACGCGATTACGGCGATTTTCCGACGACCCACGAGGAATTGCAGACCTGTCTGTCGGCGAATGGCGAGACGTGGTTCAGGGAGACGGTGCAAACCCTGGTACGAACGGAAGCAAGAGCCAACGCCCGGAAGCTGCCCCACGAGGAGTGCGAGTTTACCTACTATTTTCTGGTGGGTACTCCGCCCGGCATCGCCGAAGACCAGTTGAACCAACAGAATGCAGCCTTGCAAGGATTGCACCGGGATTTGTTCCCGGATATCGCCTGCCTGCGGCTGGCTCCGATTACCGACATCAACCGTTCGGAGATGAACCCTTACGACGAACTCCATTACCTGCTCAACCCCACTGAGGCGCCCCGCTGATGGACTGGCTTACCCTCGAAAAGCTCACCGTCACCCTCAGCCCCCCCGATGCCGACCTGCCGGTCCGCCATTGCTTCGAGCCGCGCCAGATCAAGGCCGTCAACGCCGCGCTGTCCGCCGGCCGGCCGCTGCTGGTGCGGGGTGAGCCGGGGGTCGGCAAGAGCCAGCTCGCCCGCGCCGCCGCGGTGGCCCTGGGGCGCGTCTACGTGCAGCACGTGGTGGATGCCCGCACCGAATCCCGCGATCTGCTCTGGCATTTCGACGCGGTCGGGCGCCTGGCCAAGGCCCAGGTCATGGGCGCCTTGCAACTGGCGCTACCGGCCAATCCGCTCCAGACCAAGGCCGACACCGCCCTGGCCCTGCTCGACAAGGAACTGGCGGTGGAAAATTTCCTCCACCCCCGCAGCCTGTGGTGGGCCTTCGACTGGGATGCCGCCGCCACACAGGCCCGAAAAGTGGGCGAGGGCGAGCCGCCCCAAGCCGCGGGCGCCGCTTGGGGGCGCGGCGGCGTGGTGCTGATTGATGAAATCGACAAGGCCGAGGCGGATGTCCCCAACGGCCTGCTGGAAGCCCTGGGCAGCCGCCAGTTCACGCCCCAGGGCCGGAACGAACCGGTGCGGGCGACGGGACCACAGCCCCTGGTCATCATCACCACGAATGAAGAGCGCGCCCTGCCGGATGCCTTCATCCGCCGCTGTCTGGTGCTGCACCTGGATTTGCCCAAGGACCCGGCCCGGCTGGCGGCAAGGCTGATCGAGCGCGGCCAGACCCATTTTGGCGATCTGACGTCCCCGGCGGTGCTGCAAAAAGCCGCCGAACTGCTGGCGACCGACCGCGCCGAAGCCGACAGGCGCCACTGGCGGCCCCTGCCGGGCCAGGCGGAATACCTGGACCTGGTGCGGGCGGTGGTGGTGCAGGCCGACGGCGATTTGGCCCGGCAGGATAGCCTCATCGACGACGTGGCCCGGTTCGTGTTCAGGAAGCATACGGACGCCGCTCCGGAGCGGGACGAGGACGAGGGGTGAGCGCCCCCGGCCGCCGCGGTGTCCTCGGCCGCAGCGATCTGGTGGCGGCCCTCGCGGCGGCCGGGGGCGGCCGGCCCAATGCCACGGCGCGGCATCTGGCGGCTGCCCTCGGCCTGGAATGGGCGCCGCCGCCGCTGGATGAACCGCCGCCCGAGCCACCGCCCCAGGGCGACCCGCCACCCTTGACGCCCCAGGAATTTTCGGTCGTCGATTCGCCGCTACTGGATGCCGGGTTCTGGCGGGCGGAGACGCTGGAGTGGTTCGACCCGGAAGAGGCGCGAGAGGAACCCCCGCCCCCCGAGATCTACCGCGGCTGGCGCACCCGGCCTTCCGGCCCGCCGTCGTTCCTGCCCCTCGCCACCTGGGCCGAACTGGTCCCGCGCCTCCGTCAGGCCCTCGGCGACCATGGCGAAGGCCGTGCCATCGACCTGGACCTGACCGTCCGCCGCATTGGCCAGGGCCGCATTCTGGACCGCTTCCCCCACGAGCGCCGCCGCCGCTGGGGTAGCGCCTTCCTGCTCATCGAGGATAACAGCCGCCGGCTGATTCCCTATCGGACCGACCAGCGTCTGGTCCGCCATGCCCTGCGGCGGTTGCTGCCCGGTCATGGCCTGGTCCGGGCCGCCATGGACGAGTTCCGGACCCGCCCCGAACTCCCCGACGCGGACGACGGCTGGCCGCCACCGCCCGGCGCACGCGTCCTGGTGCTGGGCGATCTGGGTTGCCTGGCCCGGCAGGATGCACGACCCAGGCAGGTCTGGCTGGAACTGGGCCGGGAACTCCGCGCGGCCGGCTGCCAAACCCTGGCCCTGTTCCCGGCCCCGTTGCACCGCTGTCCGCCGGAGCTGGCCGCCGTCTGGCGCCTGATCCCCTGGGAGCGCCCGCGCCCGGCCCATGATGGCCTGAGCCTCGAAGACCGGGCCGATCGCCTGCTGCGCCTGGCCGCCAATGCCTCCCGCATCGAACCCGGTTTGTTACGCAGCCTGCGCTGGCTGCTGCCGGCGGACCAGGCCGATGCCGGGACCGAGGCCGACGTGTGGCAGCATCCCGACTTCCGTGGCGATTCCGCCGTCGCCGGCTGCCTGGAGCCAGACCGCGCCCGGGTCTGGCGCGAAGCCTTCGCGGCGGAACTGGCCCGTGACGGGGAGGCCGGCGAGACCTGCCGCCGCCGGGTGGCCCGCGCCATCGCCGCCTGGCGCGGTGCTCTGCCGGAAGAAATCTGGTTCGAGGAACTGCTCAACCTTGCCCCGGCGGCCGGTCCCCGCGCGGACGGAGAAGACTGGGCCGCGGCCATGGCCGAGGCCCGCGCCTACTTCGCCGCGTTCTGCGCCGACCATCGCCAGACTCCCACCGCCATCCCCGGCCACGACCGGGCCTGGCTCGGGCGGGTGATGGCCCGCGCCACCGGGGCGCTGCTCAAGGACGGCGAGGCGGGTCCGCCCCTGCTGGCGTTGGCCGGGAGTCTCGGTCTGCTCGAATCCCTGCCCGAGGGCGTCACGGTGCGCGACGTGCCCGCCGCCGGCCAGCCCGAGCGCGTCGCCCAACTGGTCCAGGCGGGCGGCGGCCTGTGGCTGAGGCCCGCCAGAGCGTCCGACCTGCCGGGCAGTCCACTGGCCCTGTTGCGCACCCACAATGGTCTGGCCGAAATCGGTGACCCCGTGGCCGATGCCGCCACGGCCGACTTCTGGGAAACCGGCGCTCCGCCCCCCTGGGCCGATGCTTGGGACCGGGACGAGTTCGGGGCGTGGGTGGAGTTTTCCGTGCCGGGCCAGGACGGCGCCCGCGTCACCCAGCGGATGCGCTGGATCGAGCCCGGTAGCTTTTGGAGGGGCTCGCCGGATGACGAGCCAGAGCGCGACGAGGACGAAGGCCCCCGGTACGCAGTCACGCTTCGGGAAGGCTACTGGCTGTTCGACACCGCCTGCACCCAAGCCCTGTGGGCGGCGGTGATGGGCGAAAATCCCAGCCGCTTCCAGGGTTCGGATCGGCCCGTGGAGCGGGTGAGCTGGGTCGACGCCCGGCGCTTCATCGAGACCGTGAACCGCCTGAAACCGGGCCTGGACCTGGTTCTGCCCAGCGAAGCCCAGTGGGAATACGCCTGCCGGGCCGGCGCCGACACGCCTTTCAGTTTCGGCCCCACCATTACGCCGGAGCAGGTCAACTACCACGGCGATTACCCTTATGTGGGTGGTGCGCAAGGTCACAACCGACAGCAGACCATTCCGGTGGCCAGCCTGCCGCCCAACGCCTGGGGCTTGTACGAGATGCACGGCAACGTCTGGGAATGGGTGCAAGACGCCTGGCATGACCGCTACCGGGGCGCTCCCGCGGACGGCAGCGCCTGGGATTCCGACGCGGTCGGCGCGGCCCGGGTCAGTCGTGGCGGTTCCTGGTACGACCGCGCGCGGCACTGCCGTTCCGCCTACCGCAACCGGAACGACCCCGACGACCGTATCAGCGCCCTCGGTTTCCGCTGTGCCCGAGTTCAAGCTCGTGAGGTGGGCAGCGCCGGCGTAGTCGCGCGGAGCGGGGCGCGTCCGGAGGGCAGACTGCTGCGCCTGGGCAGCGCCGATGCCGTGACCCTGCCCGGCGCCGAGACCCCCCGTCCCTCGCCGGAACGCGGCGGGCCGAACATGCTGTTCGTCACCACCGACCGCCAGCGTCTGACCCTCCGCCGCGCGCCCAAGCCCGCCTGGGCGCGGGCCATGGGCCGCGACCGTTACGGCCTCTGGACCGAGATCGCCGTGGAACCCAAGGCCGGCGGCGCGCCCGCGCTCCAGCGGCTCCGCTGGATACCGCCGGGGCGGTTCCGCATGGGCTCGCCGGACGACGAGCCAGGGCGCTACGACCGCGAAAGCCCGCAACAGACCATCACCCTCCCGACAGGCTATTGGCTGTTCGACACCCCCTGCACCCAGGCCCTGTGGGCGGCGCTGCTGGGCAATAAGCCCAGCCGCTTTAAGGACCCCCGCCGACCGGTGGAGCAGGTGAGCTGGCGGGAGGTTCACGATGAGTTCCTGCCCGCGTTGAACGCGCGTTTCCAGGCCCTTCAGGCCGGCGATGCCGGCCGCTTCGTGCTGCCCAGCGAGGCCCAGTGGGAATACGCCTGCCGGGCCGGGACCGAGACCGCGCTCTACACCGGCCCCATCGACATCCTGGGCGATATGAACGCCCCGGCCCTGGACCACATCGCCTGGTACGGCGGCAACAGCGGCCATAATTACGACCTGGACGAAGGCGAAGACAGCGCGACCGGCTGGTGGCGGGGCAAAAAGAAACAGTACCCCCACACCAAGGCCGGCACCCGTCGGGTCAAGGGCAAGGACGCCAACCCCTGGGGCCTCTACGACATGCTCGGCAATGTCCGGGAATGGACCGAGGACGCCTGGAACGATAGCCATGCCGGCGCTCACTCCGACGGTCGCCCCCGCGCGGGCGGGGCTGGCGCGGACCGGGTCACACGTGGCGGTTCCTGGGACCTCCACGCGCGGAGCTGCCGTTCCGCCTACCGAGGTTGGTCCGTCCCCGACAACCGTAGCAACTACCTCGGTTTCCGTTGTGCCCGAGTTCAGGCGTGAGCCCGGCCGGGAAGAGCGGAGCGTGCGAACCGGTCGCCGCCCGGCCTGCGGAGTGGAGGAGGCCGGGCGGTGGCCGGTGCGTCGTGCGGAGTCCGATCGAAACAAGGCGGCGCCGTGGTCCCGCCCCGAAATCCTGATGGCGGTCGGGATGCAACCCAGCTTAGGCCCATGCCGGCGCCGCAACCCGAAGGCCCCCGGTGCGCCAGTAGCGGCAGGCGGATGCCCCGCGAACGCTCGCCGGCGGGCCGCCTTTCCCTGAACGCCGTCATGTCCATTCCCGCCGTCATCGACACAGCCTGGCACCCCCTCGTCACCGGCTGTCCGCCCGCTTGGGCCAGCGCGTGGGGCCAGGACTCTCATGGCGTGTTCATCGCCTTCAGCCTGGGTAAGGTGACCCAGCGCCTCCGTTGGATACCGCCGGGGCGCTTTCCGATGGGGTCGCCGAAGAAGGAAACCCGGGGTCTCGCCCGAGCGGACTACGAAAAGGGATGGTTCGAACGGGAGCACCCCCGCCACACGGTCTATCTCACCCGAGGTTTCTGGCTGGCCGACACGCCCTGCACCCAGGCCCTCTGGGACGCCGTGATGGACGCCAACCCCAGCCGTTTCCGAAGCCCGGATCGCCCGGTGGAGCAGGTAAGCTGGCGGGATGCGCAAGATTTCCTGCGGCGCCTCAATGCCCGGATTCCTGGCTTGAATCTGGTCCTGCCTACCGAAGCCCAATGGGAACGCGCCTGCCGCGCCGGGACCGATACGGCGCTTTATTCGGGGCCGATGGAGATTCTGGGCGCGTTCAACGCGCCGGCCCTGGACCCCATTGCCTGGTATGGCGGCAACAGCGGCCAGGACTTCGACCTGGAGGACGGCCACAACTCGGCGGCATGGCCGGAGCAACAGTATCCCCACACCCGGGCCGGTACCCGGCCGGTAGCCCTCAAGGCGCCGAACACCTGGGGCTTGTACGACATGCTGGGCAATGTGTGGGAATGGTGCGCCGATGGGGCAAGAGACTACACGCCTAAGGATGCCTTTGACCCCTTGGGTCCCCAGGAGTCGGGTGT
>Ga0194113_10010450_pt1 | contig 11090 bp, 14 predicted proteins | sample TA2MahC200mmetaG_FD_146193 | JGI IMG/M metagenome (GOLD analysis project Ga0194113, IMG submission 146193) | Freshwater microbial communities from Lake Tanganyika, Tanzania - TA2015017 Mahale Deep Cast 200m | ecosystem: Environmental > Aquatic > Freshwater > Lake | place: Tanzania: Lake...
GTAGCATAATCTGCCTCCTTTGAAGTTTCTTTATATTCTTGCAGATTATGCTCTAATTGTCAATTTATAATTCTTTTAAATGTCGTTGTAGGGTTAATTTTGGTAAAAAGTACTTCTTTGAAAAAATTTTCTTCGTATTTTGAATCTATTTTCATGTCAATTTTTGGGTTCCTCTTTTTTATACAATCAATAATTCCATGTATTTTCTTTCTATAGGGGAAGAGTGTAGCAAATAAAATCTCATACGTATCGCTAACCGTTTTAATAATAATTACAGGAAAATCGCCTGAAATATACCACTTTTTTGTTATCAATAAGTCAGTAATATCATTATATGGAAAGAACTCTTTAAATATATAACCTCTATTGATAATAAAGATTATTCTTTTGGTTGTTAATATCAGACGCTTTGCGTATCGTTCCTTGATATTATTTATAAAGATACTTTTAAACGGAAATAATCTCAGATTAATTAATACCTTTTCATCGTTTCTTAAATCCAAGAAGTTTAAATCTCGATCTTTAGGCTTCTTGAATAAACCAATTTTTTTATAATTTTCTATTTCTATTGCTATATCTTCTATTTCCATGCCAATTTTATTTGTATAAAATTATTGTCATTAAAACAACACAAAGAGCTTGCACTATAATTGGATAAGCTTCTGGTATGTATGAACAGTAATTATATGCCATTATAATGATTGGAATTACATACAATATTTCCGCTGTTATTAAAGGCATATTTGCAATTATTGTTGAAATTATGGCTCCAAAAGCCAAAGCACTCAGGGCAGTCAGTGCTGCTAATCCAAAAGATGCCAATATTATAAGAACAACTAATCCTGCAACCCATACTGCATATACCAAACTACCATTCATCCCTCCACTTATCATATAGGCCCCAGCTCCAGTAACAGGGTCGATGATAATATATCCACAGCCTGTCCAACCATTGAAGGTAATGTCTGTTTTAGATACCAACACCTCTTTCCCAGCATTCACGGCATTCTGAATATCAGCCTTTACATCTGCATCAACCTGCAATTGTGGAAGTATTGTGTTTATATTTGATTGGTTAATGGTGTAAATAGGGATGCCCTGATCATTTGCAATCTTTAATGCCTTTATTGCTGAGATTCCCTGTGCAGAATCATCAGTTGTAGACAATAACCGCTCAGGTACTGAGTGTTCCAAGGAAGATCCATTTATCCCAGATAACTGAAAAATTTTTTTGGCTTTGCTGCTATTTCCATCGAGTGCTTTTACCAGAACCAGCAATCTGTCCGCATCCATCGCCAACCCACCTGAGCTCACAGAAATCGGTATCCCAAATGCAAAATTTCTCTTCAATTCAAAGGAAAATATCGTCTCCGACGGGAGAGTTATTGCAGCTACTCCCATGGTCTTGGCTGTAACAAAATTCATGACTCCCAACTCCTCATGGTAGGAAAGAGCAGTTGTATAGAGAAGGTCACCTAAGATGTCATCCTTTGTAAGATTACTGAAGTCTTGTGCCTCAAGTTTTGCCTTTGTTACTTCAAGTTTTGTTTTTAATGCAGTCATCTGTTCCTGAGATATTTTCCCAAGATCAAGAGCAATCCCAAAATATTCCCCTGCTTCAATCTCATTTGTTATTACATCAGGACTTTCATTAGGACCTGTGAAGGTCATCTTAAAGGTCTCTGTATTTCCCATCACAACAGGTGTTCCTGTCGCAACCACCACTCCGTCTATCCTCAATTCAGGTTTAAGGTTGATGAGGTAAGCAGGCAAAGATGAAGGTAGTTCACTTGGGTCTATTGGTGATCCATCTGCATGTGGTTTTGGTAGATATGAATTTATTACATCCTCATCAGCCTGTGTTGCAGGAGAATAGCTTAAGGTTATCTTCTTCCCTGCAAGCTCAGGAAGGCTCTTTGTGATATTTATTGGTGTACCAATGATTTCATCGTACACATCCTTTATAACATTGAAGTTTAATTTATGTCTCAGGTTATCGGGGATACTGGCATATGTTGCACCTTTTTGCAATGGTCTTATATGGCAATGTTCCTAACAGATAAGAAATCTCCTGCTTGATTATCTCTTTCTTTCCAAGAACATCCTCGACTGTTGCATTGGGATAATTCTGTGATATGTAATTCTGCACCTGTGTCTGGTAACCCTGCATGATCTGCTGAATAAATAATGAATCCACACCTGTTACATAACCTTCTTCTTCATTAATTGTTGCTGTTGAAGTTATCTGGTCTACGAATGACTGGGCATCGAAGGGTACTTCTGATTGAATGTCTATACCTTGGGTGTAGTTGTATTGCTTGAAGCTTGCATCAAGGGGTATCCATGTGTCTCCCTGTCCAGACCGATGTCTTGCACCTCTTGAGGGAATATAATCAATCCATGCCTCGACCCATGCATGTTCTATCCTTACATATTTGATCTCTCCGCCTTCGGTCATCCCTTTTACTGGTATCCGCGCAGAAGCAAGAAGTCTTAAAGCCTCCATGGAGTCTGTAAAACCTCCGAGCCAATTTTTAACCTTTTCTATTGGAAGTTCTATTGTGCCGTATACATATCTGGCATGAATGTTTGAGGCACGAAGGAGAGCTATCAATAATGATGCCGTATCGAAGTCATTGCACTGTTTTGTCTGAAGACAATAATCTGCTCCCTGGATAGAGCCATAGGTGGGGACATATTCGATGTTGTTTCTTACCCAGTTGTAGATCTTTGTGGGATTATGATTGAGTTCTGCTGCCTTTGCCTGTATTGCAGGGGTGAACTGGACTTCGATGGTTTGTGCCAGATCAGCGGAAGTTGGTGGATCGGATGCCTGTGCAACTTGAATATAGTTTTGGGTAATGAGTTCAGAGCCTGCACCGAGCTTGCTGAATGTGTTCGGAGACAGAAGACCTTTTAGCGAGCCAGCAGAAGCAACGAGGATTGGTGATGCGTGATGCGTGACGGGTTTTTATAATCTTTTAACTCATTACGCGTTATGCGTGACGTGTCACGGTCTTTAAGAAATTGTTCCGGCTTTGTCCTCGGTTCTTTAAATACAGGCTCAACTGTCCTGTGCGGTAGTTTGTTTGGATCAAGAGGTTTATGCTTCTTCGGAGGCTTTATCTTCTGAAGGAATTTCTTTGTTTTTTCTATTGCTTCGCTTAGCTCTTTGCTTTTTGCACTATGCTTATTAATCGCATCAAGGTTTGTTTTGAGTTCATTGAGATTGTCCTCATATTTCTTTACGAAGTTATAGTGCCTTTCAAGTATTCCCTTTGGTAATCCTTTATCCTTAAGTTTCTTCTCGGTCTCTGCAAACTGTTTCTTAATCTCTGTGTCAAATGCTTCAATCTCTTCCTTTTTTGTCTTTAGCTTATTCTTTTTTGTGTCAGTGTCTATGACAGTGTCAGTAAGAACTTGCTCTATATTCTCAATTGCCTTCTGAAATTTCTCTTCTGGTTTTTGTTTGGTTGGTATACTTCCTTGTGATGATTTTTGATTGTTCTCTTTTTGCTGATAGCTGATAGCTGACTGCTGATCGCTATTCTTTATAGCGTAAGCGATGTCAAGCATTCCACAAAATGTCCAACTGAAGAAAAGTAAGGTGACGAGTGAGATGATTCTAATTGCAGGTTTATATCTGAAGTCCATTAATTCCCTCCAAGACTACAGATTTTTTGGTGTACCCATTATACACTACCCCCCCCAGCCTTTTGTCAAGTATTTTTTTGTACTTTTTGTACTCAGGCAGCTTTGGTCTTGCTCAGGTTTTCAAGAACCCACATCCGTATAAGCTCAAGATAACCTATGCCCTTGGTGTCGGCTACCTTCTTTAATTTATTGATTGTTTTTTCATCAAGTCTTAGTGAGACCAATTTCTTTTGTGGCCGAGTAAATTTAACCTTGACCTCTTTTGTCTCTGATAAATAATCAGCGCTATCGTGTGTTGCCCAAAAATCAGCCTCTTCTTTCTCTGACTTAAACTTCGGTATCTTTTTCATTTCCCTCATCTCCTTCTGTATAGAGACTTTTCCCTTTCAGTCATGTCCCTTGCTGTTATTGTCCTGAAAATACCTTGTCAAGATTTCGTTAGAAGAAGCATTGCCCCTGTTGTAAAGCCGAGTTCTCTTGACACTACATCACATTTTGATTGAAAGAGGAAAAATATTTTTTTGTCGGTATCCAAGAGTGTCTCGAAGTTGCCCTGCCCTTTGCTTATTATAAAGTGTGCATTTTTGAAGATCTCCTGAAATTGTGAGGATGTCCATTCGAGAATTGTCCCTACAGCATCAGACCCATTGTCAATTACTTCACATATTTCCGTAAGTCCTGATTCTATAGCATCATCCATAGTTGAGTCATTGATAACAGGTGAACCCTTAACGACTGCCCTGACTTTTTTACCAAGTGATATCAGGGTTTCAACAAGAAGCCTGTCAAAGACTATTTCACCGGCATTATCTGTCAGGTAAAGAACATCATCTGTCATGAAGAGCGCGTCCCTGAACATGGTGTAGCCATCTTCAGCCAATGGATTATTCAATGCCTTGTGGATAGTTCCCTCAATATTTACCTCTGTAAATATTCCAAAGTCTATTACATTTCCTGCAATTGCAAGTCTTGAGGCTGTCCATAAGGGGTCATGACTTTTCCCGATAATGGTTTTCAAAGAAGGATATAAGCCAAGTGCAATCTGATTATATTTTGCTTTTATCTCCTTGAACGGGTCTTCCCCAAGCAGTTCCCTTATAGTTCTGTGCATAAATGTGGTTGCATAGGCAGGGGGTTTTGAGGTGTCAGTCCGTTCGATTTTCGGGAGGATGCTTTTCATAATCCTTTCCTGTATGAATTCGTCTTTTGTCCCGAGCCTGAGTGCAATGAGAGACTGTTTAAGAAAACATGGGAAACAATCCAGGTGCACTTTCATCGTTTTTTAAGTGCCTTTGCTTTCTTCACTATCTCTTCAGCCATTTTTTCCCGATAATTTTTTAGCCTTTTTGCTACCTCTCCATCTTTTCTACTGATAATCTGTGCTGAAAAGATCGCAGCATTTTTCGCACCTGCCTTTCCAATAGCCATTGTTGCGACTGGCACTCCAGGAGGCATCTGGACAATAGAAAGAAGGGCGTCAAGGCCCTTGAGTGCTGATGAATCTATTGGCACCCCTATCACGGGGAGAATGGTGTGCGACGCAAGCACTCCTGCCAGATGGGCTGCCATACCAGCGCCTGCAATAATAACCTCGATACCTTTCTCCTCAGCTTCAGATGCAAGTTGTATTGCACGTGCTGGTGTTCTGTGTGCAGAGGCGATGGTCATCTCATAAGAAATCCCAAGTTCCTTGAGTATCCTGCCAGCCTCTTCCATAACCGACAGGTCAGAATCACTCCCCATAACTATCAAAACCTTTGGTTTCATATCTTCTCCTTATTCAAGTTAAAATTATCAATGAACAATTAAAAAGTTAAATTTTTCACTGATATTTTTGCATTGATAATTGATAATTTTATCTGATTATTGGTTGTCCCCAATATCCTTTCTGTAATACATCCCATCAAAATGTATCTTTTCTAATGCATTGTATGCCTTTGTCCTTGCATCTATTCCATCAATCCCGGTAGCTGTTATGCTCAAAACCCTGCCGTCAGCAGTTACTATTTCATTATTATGAAACGATGTTCCTGAATGAAATACAAATACATCCCTCATTGTTTTGACCTTGTCGAGTCCTTTTATAATAACACCTTTCTCATATTTGCCAGGATAGCCCTTTGAAGAGACTACAACACATACCGAGGTCTCTTTTCCCCACTCTATATCTATTTCATACAGTCTTCCCTCAATCGTTGCCAATGCAATATCCATGAAATCTGTTTTCAGTCGTGGGAGGACAGTCTGTGTCTCAGGATCACCAAAGCTGCAATCCAATGTGAGGATGTAAGGTATGCCTTTATCTATCATTGTGCTTATAGAGAGAATACCCTTGTATTGTATCCCTTCTGAGTTGAATGCTTTTATGGTTGGCTTAATAATCTTTTGCATTATTGTAGCCTCAACCTCATCAGTCATGACAGGTGCAGGGCTATAAGCCCCCATGCCTTTTGTATTTTGACCTCTATTACCATTCAATATGCGCTTATAGGGCTTTATGTTCGTGAGGGGTATAATGGTTTGCCCATCAGTAAATACCATTATAGATACCTCTTCGCCGTTCAGATTATCTTCAACAATAACCCTTTCCCCTGCTTCACCAAAGACCTGATCTTTCATAATGAGCCTGATGGCATTGATTGCCTCCTCCACGGTAGAAGCCACAAATATGCTGTTCTCTACTGCTGACTTATCTGACTTTATGATTATCGGTGCACCTTTTAACCTCACATAATCCTCAGCATGGAGATAGGAGCTGAATACTTTATATTCGGCTGTTGGGATCTGATAAAGCTTCAAAAGGTTTTTTGCAAAGATCTTGCTTGAACAAAATTGAGCAGCTGCCTTATGAGGGCCGAGTATCTTACAACCCTCTTTCTCGAATGCATCAACGATACCTTTCGAAAGAAGTTCTTCCGAGCCAACAATCGTCAGGTCAATCCAGTCATATTTTACAAAATCAATGAGTGCATCAAACTCATCAAGGCTCACATCTATGCAATCAGCAATCTCAGATATGCCTGCATTTCCAGGACAGCAGTAAATTTTGTCAACATGTCGGCTCTGTGATAGCTTCCATACGATTGCATGCTCCCTTCCTCCCCCACCAATAACAAGTACCTTCATAATGACCTCTGATAATTTAAACCCGACTTATGCCAAAGTGTAGCCGCAACCTTTAGGTTGCGTGAGTTTAAACGACTATTAAATTCATTTTCAGATTTTAAACGCAGGCTAAAGCCTGCGGCTACAAAGATTTCATAATGAAACTCTTGTAATTCGGGTTTAATCTTCTTCTGTTACCTTTATTAAATAATCAGCAATTATCGTATCGTATCTCGAAGTGTGCCTGAAGACCTTTTTTGCAAGTTCAAAGCGTGTTTTATAACTCAAGTCACTGTGCATGTCCTTCATTTCCTCGAAGATTCTCTCGTAATCAGAGGGGTCAACGATAACAGCAACATCCTGAAAGTTTTTTGATGCCGAGCGAATCATTGCAGGTCCGCCTATATCAATATTTTCAATTGCCTCTGCAAAGGTAACCCCTTGTCTTGATATTGTCTCTTCAAATGGATAGAGATTTACGACTACCATATCTATAGTATCTATCCCGTACTTCTTTATCTCTTCCACGTCCTTGGGATTATTCCTTCTTGCGAGGAGCCCCCCATGAATCTTGGGATGAAGTGTCTTCACCCTTCCATCAAGCATTTCAGGGAAACCGGTATGTTCTGATACATCCTTTACAGGGATGCCAGACTCTCGTAAAATCTTTGCTGTTCCTCCTGTTGATAGGATCTCGATACCCATTGAGTGGATAGCCTTTGCAAATTCCACGATACCTTTCTTATTGGAAACGCTAATAAGTACTCTCTTGATCTTTGGCATAAATCTCTCTCCTTTTCGCTAAATATCAAATAACAAAACAACCAAATAAGCTTTATAATGTGGAAAGATTTTAGCATCTATGATGAGCATCGGTAAAGGGTCTAATTGACGGCCTTTAAACCCTGTGATAACATATTATATGCCACTTTTTATTTATGAGGCTGTAGATAGTTCCGGGAAGAGGCTAAAGGAATCAATTGAGGCTACAAATGAAGAATCCCTGAAGAATGTACTCCGGGAAAGGGGACTCCTCCCAATAAGCATAAAAACAGGAGTTGAAACAAGAACAGGCTTTTTTTCTAAGAGGATAACATCAAAGGACCTCCTCATCTTCACACAGGAACTCAGTAACCTTCTTGAATCAGGTCTCCCGTTAGACAAGGCCCTCTTTGTGCTTTCAGAGCATTCTGAAAAAAGGGGATTCAGAAGTATCATCGGTGATATATACAGGGATATTCAGCGAGGGCAGTCACTCTCACAGGCCATGGGAAAACACAAGGTCTTCCCCAGACTCTATGTGAATATGATCAAGTCAGGTGAAGCAGGCGGGATGGTTGAAACTGTTTTGCGAAGGCTTGTCGCTTTTCTGGAAACAACGACCTCTTTCAAGGAAGAGGTGACATCAGCATTGATATACCCTCTCCTTCTCACAGTAGTTGGTGGCCTTGCTGTTGCTGTGCTTATGCTGTATGTAATCCCTGAATTTTCAAAGATATTTGCTGATATGGGACAGGCACTTCCGTTACCGACCTTAATCCTGCTCAAAGCGAGTCAAGGAATTGCTTCATACTGGTGGGCGATAGGATGCGCCTTAGCAGGTGTCATTATCCTTATAAGAGTTTATGCAAAGACCTCTGAGGGACGAAATTACCTTGACAATTTCAAAATAAGATTTCCTCTTGTGCAAAAGCTTATCATAAGGCTCATCATAGCACGGTTTTCAAGAACACTTGGTACAATGCTTCAAAGCGGGGTACCCATTCTTGAGGCAATCAAAATATCACGGGAAGTTGTCGGTAATGAGGTTATTTCAGCTAAATTAGATGTGCTTGAAGAAGGTGTCAGAAGGGGACGCGGAATAGCATCTCCTTTGAAAGAAAGCGGGGTATTCCCTCCAGTTGTAGCACAGATGGTAGCTGTGGGTGAAGAGGCAGGCAGATTAGAAGAAACCTTTCTTTTGATTGCTGATAGATTCGAGGCTGAAAGCAGAAGTCTTATAAAAAGGGTTGTGAGCCTTTTTGAACCTGCACTCATACTTCTCATGGGCCTTGTTGTAGGATTTATTGTTATTTCGATGCTTATAGGGATCTTTAGTATCAATGAGATACCGATTTAAAAGATTCATTTCAAAATGGACAATGGTCAATGCAAAATTATCAATGAAGTTTTGATATGATAATTGCTAATTGCTAATTTTAACTTGTATATTGGAGGAAGCATGAAGATGAAAATTAAAGAAGGTACTCTGAGAAACAAAATGGGATTTACTCTCGTTGAACTTCTTGTCGTAATGGTTATTATTGGTATGTTAGCTGCCCTTGTCTTCCCGAGGTTAATCCCCAAGGTTGGGAAGGGTAAACAATCTGCGGCAAAGGCACAGATAGAGCTCCTTGGCCAGGCCCTCGATCAGTTCAGGCTTGATACAAACAGATACCCAATCACATCAGAAGGATTAAACGCACTCCTTACTAACCCCGAAATATCGGGTTGGGATGGACCTTATTTAAAGAAGGGTGTGCCAAATGACCCTTGGGGCAAACCATATAATTATCAGTCTCCAGGTAGCCATAGCGATTATGACCTCTTCTCTTACGGGGCAGACGGCGCACCTGGTGGAGAAGGTGAAAATAAAGATATCAATAATTGGGAATAGAGGGTTCACGCTCCTCGAGTTACTGATTATCATTTTTGTAGCAGGCATCTCCCTCTCCATAGTCCTTCTTTCCGCGGGAAGAATACATGAAAATACGATATTTAAAGGTGAGGTAAGAACCCTCCACGCAACATTACGATATGCAAGAGAGATATCCCTCATGGAGAGAACAAATGTAACCTTTGATCTTGATAGAGAGGGGAAAAATAAATATTGGCTTTTCAAAGATGATCATAAAGAACATGAACATGTAGTTCCTGCAGGATTTTCAATAACCGGGGAGGCTATTGCATTCTTCCCAAAGGGAAACAGTAGTGGAGGGATTATAGATTTAAAAGATGATAAAGGGAGGGAATACAGATTTGAGGTTGACCCAGTACTCGGAATCGCCTCATCAAAAGGGATTCACCCCGCTACACCCTGAATGCCACATCTTTTATGGCAGAGATAAAGGGTAGGTATGAAAACACATCTTTTAAGAAGGCTCTTTACTATAGGACATGGTGTAACGGGGTTCACACTCCTTGAGGTAATGGTTGCAATGGCTATATTAGGGATAGCCATTGTATTCATTTTTCAACTTTTTTCAATAACACTGAGGTCTGCGAAAAAGGCTGAGGACTATACAAAGGCACTCTTTCATGCAAGGGCACTACTTGATGAGGCTTATGCAATACAGGAATTTTCAGAAGGTACAGATACAGTTGAATTTGAAGATGGGTTTAAGGGGACAAAAACAATAACCCTTGCTGAATCTACTGAAATTACAGAAGTATATGAAATAAAAATTCAGGTCACATGGCCTCCATCAGGAAGCCTTGAGATAAAAGGAATGCGTACAATACCAGTCTATGAATCTGAAACTGAATAACAATGGCTTCACCCTTTTAGAACTTCTTATCAGTATAACCCTCTCGGTCATTGTCCTTGCCATCCTCTTTGCTGGCATGAGACTTGGCTATAAATCACAGGAAAAGGGAAAAGAGCGAGAAGAAATATCACAGAGGATGCGGATACTCGGAGACAGGATTACATGGCTTCTGAGGGGTGCATATCCTTATATAATAACAAGACCCGAAGGAAAGAAGGTCTATTTTATGGGCAAATCAGATACTATCGGATTTGTGACAACAAGCGTAGAGAATACTGCAGAGGGTCCTGAGGACAGAGCAGGCCTTAAATGGGTTTCGCTATCCGTTGATTCGAGCGGACTCAAATTGAGAGAGGCAGTATATTTTTTAGAAGATGTTTTTGAGGATACTGTAGGCAAGACATACATCATTGACCCTACTGTTCAAAAAATTGATTTTGAATATCTCGATAGTCCTGATCAGGATATTGAAGCCATCTGGGAGACTGAGTGGGACCCTTCAGAAAAAAACTACATTCCCTCTGCTGTAAAAGTAAGAATCGTATTCAAATACAATGATAAAGATATCAGGATGCCAGATCTTATTGTGAAGGTTGGTTCTATAAGAAAGTGACATTTTTTGTCACATTTATGACACATAATGTACGTATGTTCTATAGGAGCCCTATCCAAACATAAAGAATTAATAGAAGAAAATCTTCTAACCTATTGATTATTTTTTACTTTTCTTTTATATTTTTATAGTGTATAATAGCGGCAAGGTTGGTATAAGGTTTGCAAAAGTATACGTGGAATAAAAGGAGG
>Ga0194113_10010456_pt1 | contig 11087 bp, 13 predicted proteins | sample TA2MahC200mmetaG_FD_146193 | JGI IMG/M metagenome (GOLD analysis project Ga0194113, IMG submission 146193) | Freshwater microbial communities from Lake Tanganyika, Tanzania - TA2015017 Mahale Deep Cast 200m | ecosystem: Environmental > Aquatic > Freshwater > Lake | place: Tanzania: Lake...
CGGTGTACGGTGTGTGTGCAGGTCAGGTCTGTCCTTCCCCGGAAGGATGACACTCACCGGGCGAGGAATGCGTCTAATCTTGGCTGGTCTTCATGCTTCGTGGTGCTGGCTCAACCCAGGATGGGAAATTGCTACAAGACCCTGAACGATCTAACGATCCGCCGACTTTTGGGGTTACCCACTCCACCTCGCCGTCGGATTTGAGGACAGAGACGATGTGATTGTTGCAGCGCAACTGTTCCACCTGGTAGACGCAGTCCCGGTATTGCAGGACAACATCGGTCTCATCGGGCACCGAGATCACCTGACAGGCCTTCAGCCCCCCTAGACCAATGCCACAAGCTTTCAAAACCGCCTCTTTGGCAGTCCAGTAGCGGAAGAAGGCGTCCCAGGACTTTCCTCCGCACAGATCCCATTCCTCCCCGGTGGCAACATAGCTCCACAGCGATTCGTTTCGAGGCTTCACTTCCTCGATATCAATCCCGATCTTGTCACTGCTGACAACTGCGGCCACATATCTCGGTTTGTGGGAAACGGACCAGCAATAGTGGCCAAAGGGAAGCGGAGCATTGTCCTGGTTCTTGGAAAGCTCCCCAAGTGTGATGCCGCTCTTTTCGGCACTCAGTTTCAGGGCCTCCCGCGAGACCCTGCTCAGAAAAGCTGCCTGCTTTGCCTGGGGAAGCTCGTTGATGTCTTCGGCGACTGGCAGAATGACGGGAAATAGAGTCATGGGTGAATTTCCCAGGCTACCACTCCAGTCCCAGCAGGATGGAGCACAAGCCACTGCCGGCTCCCATCATGACAACCTTATTGCCAGCCTTCAAGCGGTTCTCCTCAATTCCTTTAGCCAGGGAAATGGGAAGCGATACTGAGCCAATGTTTCCCAGATATTCCACCGTAGAGAATCCCTTTGATCTATCCAGCCCGAGGGTGTCCAACACTATCCGCTGATGGACGGCACTAACCTGGTGGCCAAAAACCATGTCGATCTCCGAGGCCTTCCAGCCCAGCTCTTCCATCAAGGCATACCACGCCTCGCACACCAGTTTTACGCCATTCTTCAGGACTCCTTGAGGATCGGCTCGCATACTGGGGCAATTATCAGCATCGGAGACACAGGCATCGCCCTCGACACGACACAGGCCGTTGTGCTGTGAGGCAGTGCGTACCACACCGCCCACCAGTTTGTGCCCTGCTTTTGAGATGGAAGAGTGGCACAATATGGCGGACGCTGCTCCTGAGCCCATAGTTAGCGAGGCGAGACCGAGGTTAAGCTTGGTTCTGCTAATCTCTCCATCATTCAAGAGTTCATTGACTGTGGCATCAATCAGTGGCACGCTGCTCTCAGCGCCCACCACGATGCCTGCTTTCACTTGCCCCAGTTCAATCATATTGGCCAGGGTGATCATGCCATTGACGAAGCCAAGGCAGGCATTTGAGATATCAAAGATCATAGCCGTCGGAGGAAGCCCCAGGGAGTCGTGAACCACGGTAGCTGTTGCTGGCTCCAGAAAGTCACGGCTTACGGAAGTGTGGAGTAGACATTCGATGTCTTTTCTGTCGATTCCAGTCTTAGCTATGGCCCTTTCGGCTGCTCTGGTACTGACCTGGCTGGGTTGCACTGATTTATCCCACAGACGCCGTTCACGGATCCCTGTCATGGCTTCGAGACGTCCAAAAGAGCGGTTCAGCTTCTTGTACACCGGGAGCAGCTTCTCTTCCAGGCTTAACGATGTAACCACCTTATCTGGGAGTTCGTAGCCCAGTGCTTCAACGCATACTTTTTCGTACCGCATGGAACAATTCCCCTACAGTTCCCTTGTACCGTGGTGGGCTGCTGTAGCGGTAAGAGAGGCAACAGGCATTATCCCTTCAGCATCAAATGTATCGATGTTGCCCCGCTCAGCAATAGGCTGGAGACCGGTGCCGTAAGCAATGGCGTCAAGCATTTCTGGCGTCTGGCACTCTCCTTGAAGTCACCAGCGTAGGGATGTGGAACTTGAGCTTGACCGCATCCCACTTGTCGGCGGATTGCGAGGGGATTATCTTGTTGGGAATATACTTTCCAAGGCCAGCCAGCACAGCACAGACCTTCCGCGAATTCGCCACGGCATCGGGGACATATTCATCGGCGGCGGTAATAACGGAGGACCGTACCTTGTGAGGAAGGCGTTCGCCTATACCATCAACCACAGACGAGATCACCTTTGGTGGTATTCGCTTGTCCAATACATTGACAGTAAAGAGCAATACTCTATCAGGCACATATTTATCCACGACCTTGACCTGGAAGGACAGCAACTTATGTGATAGGCGCTTGGCTGATGGTTCAATAGCAGTAGACATTCTAGCTTTCAGCGCCATCTCCTTTTCCTCCTGTCTGCAATTGGTCACCTGCGTTATCTTACAATTATACCCTGTCAATCATCACATTTACCACGTTTTGCGAACATTGTCAAACGGGCCCCGTGTCGCCCACATTCTTTTTGCCCATGTTAATCCAGCCCCGAAACGTGGCTAGTGCAGATATAGTCTGCGACGGGCTTGATGCGAAGGCGTTATTCAACCCCAGCGCCCTTCGGTTGCCAGGCAGAGCGTCGGCCCACCTAGCTTATCTCGCCTCCGGCAGATTGACAAGCAGAAAGCTCCTTAGTTATCCTTCTCCCATGCAAGACCCCGGCATCGGCGGTTCTAGCAAACCATCGAAGCCACCGAAGAAGCCGTTCCGAGAGTTGTTCAGCCGCAATGAACTCTGGCATTACGGTACTGCAGCGTTAGTCTACATCGGCCTGGGCCTACTCTTGCGGGGTGCGGTGCTCAACTTTGTCGTTGGCCCTCTGTTCATCGTTGTATGGATGTGGCAGGTCGCGCCACTCATCGATAGATGGAGGGGGCATCGGTCATGAGCTGGGCAGCCCACGAGCTGGAGAATTTCTATTTTCTGAAGCACATAGGGCGGCGGGTCTCCTACCTGGGTCTGCTGGTCGGCGCCCTCGCTCCTGACTTCCTCACCAAGCTTTACACCTACGGCTTGAACATCGGCGGTATCCATCTTAAGGCTGAAAATCCGGCCCAGTTCCACCGTGGCTGGCCGGGGTTGGGATTCACGACCTCACTCATGGCTGGGGTGATATTCGCTGGCTTGATTTATCTCATCAGCAAGAGGAATAAGGCCTGGTTCTTCGGAGTGCTAGTCGGGTACTCGGCCCATGTCATCACTGATTCGTTCGATAGCGTGGGGGTGATGATGTTCTGGCCCTTCTATAACGGCAATATCAGTTTCGGGATGTGGGCCTACGGTGCTGGCGAAGGAAAGTACGGTGATGCGATCGCCTACTACAGCAGTCTCGGCTTTGTTATGGACGCAGCTTGGGTGCTCATCGTCGTAGTATTTGCTTGGCGGGTGCTGAGCAGTGAATACTTCCGCACTGTCGTGCGGCCCGCTGATCCCGCCTGGGGTTGGCTGGAGCGCAAGATTGCCCTGCCCGAGCGAGCCTGGCTGGCCTTCTATCGGGCCTTTTTCTTCTATGGCGCCTGCCGGACTATCTCTTGGTCAATATGGGCGCACCTCGTCCAGGGAGCACCCTGGGATCTGAGTTGGGGTGGGCCGTACTGGGTGGCACCTTTTGATCCTTGGTGACCTGGCTACCAGTGTGACACTTGCTCAGGGGGACTAATTGTTGTCTCTGTTGCCCCCTTCCTCGACTACCACGCAGGTGGATGCAAGCACTGGGTGACAATAACAACGACACTATCCATGTCATCGGCGATTTTCAAGGCTTGGCTTGCCGCCGATTCTTTTCAGCCACTGCCGGTGTCTTCCATCGGAGCGGTTGGCGATCATGGGACAATAGTTGGGGAAAGGACTGCGTGGCTCCAAGGCTAATCAGTGTCTCATAGCTCACAATACCCTGTATGGCCCCGAGTTCACTGCGGAGAAAGCCGTATATGTGCTTTGGGTCGCGGAAACTGGCCCAGGCAATTATTTGAAAGCGCCCCGCAGCTACGACCACAGTTTCAACTTCGTCAAAGCGCGCCACGATTTGTGCCACGTCATCGATTCTGCTGAGTTCGGCTTTGATCAGTATCAATGTCTCCGCTGCATAACCTAAGGGATACCGGCTCGGGATAGCAGCGAACTGGAGGACGCCTTCGCTTACAAGTCTGTCCAGCCTGCTGCGCACCGAGCGCCAGCTTATATGCAGCCTCTTTGCCAGATGGCTATTATTCAGTCGCCCATCAATTTCCAGTTCCTTGATCAGCGCCAAATCCAGTGGATCGAGATCCTTAGGTGAAGTCGCCATATTATCGACCGCTAGGCCAAAGGAAAACTTCACGTTCTTCAAGACGATCATGACCTCGGTGTCTCGTATGCCGGAGACAGCACCCAGTTTCTTGGTCAAGAAGATGTGGAAATCCACCAAGTCACGGCATGTCACCCAGGCTAATATGTCATAGCGACCGGCGGTGATATCCATGTTGCTGATTTCTGGAAGGGAGGCCAGGTTGTCCACCACAAAATCAATTCTCCCTGCCTCGACATTGATGGCAATGAAAGCGCTGGTGTGATATCCCAGCGCGATTCGGGTGGCAATACCCACCACATGGATGACACGTTCCTCGCGAAGTCTCCTCAGCCTTCTGCTCACGGTGGCTGCATTAATGCCAAGCCTTGAAGCCATCTCACGGTTGCTCTGCCTGGGATTAGCCTGCAACTCCCTGATCAGGCCGAGATCGATCTCATCAAGTTCGGTTCGGAAATACTCGTTGGTCATAGCGCCTTCCTATCTTGCCAGTCCACTTGCCTCCGGCGTAAAAAGGGCAGCGGAGGGGTTGCCGGAGCAACTGTCGGTTTCCAACGTGCCCGGTATCCGTACCAATAACAACTTGGCGTAGCTTCTACAGGCTGATAGCGAGCTAAACATGAAAATGACCTGTTAACATGGTATTGTAGTATTTGTTGCACCCGCGGTCAATGTGGTAGCCACTAAATTGCCGTGCCTAGCCTCGATATATTATAGATATTGCACTTCTATCACGCTGTTGACAACTCTTGTGACTGATGCTAGGATGGGGGCAAAGGACGTCCCAGCAATGCAATGGGACTGGGTATTCAGGCGCCGTGCAAAGGCTGATGGGTTACAGACTCAACCTGGGGTGAAGCGCGGTCTCGGGCTGTCACTGTTTGGGCACAGCCGGCGGGAAGCAAGGGAGCGGTGCCCAGGCAAATTCTGCATGAGACTCCAGGGGACAAGTGCTGTGAAGGCCAGAAGGTCAACTGATAGCCAGGAGGGGTAAAGTGAATTGCAAGTGTAAAATTGGTGTAGCTTTCCTTTTGATCCTGGTTATTTTAGCACCAGTTTCCTTGAGTTGTGGTGGTGGGGGAGGTGGCAGGGTGACTATCACCATAGGCGAACTGACGGATTTTACCGGACCAGCCGGACCAGCCTGTAAGCCTATTCATTACGTAATAGAGGACATACCCAGGTACTACAACGAAGAAAACCTTATCCCTGGGGTGAAGGTAAAGATTGCTGCCTACGATACCAAGACCGATCCTGCCAGGGAGTTGATTGGCTATGAGTGGTGCAAGGGCCGGGGGGCGAAGGTAGTCATAAGCTACATGCCTGGGGCGGCAGAGGTATTGAAACCTTTTGCGGAGAGGGATAAGGTCGTCATAGCTGCCCTGGGTGCCTTGCCGTCTGTATTTGAGCCTCCGGGATGGGTTTTTGGCTTTTCGAACACTCAGTTCTGGGCAATGAAGAGCCTTTTGCAGTGGGTTAGCGACAGTCTGTGGGATTATGATACCCAGAGAATTCCCAAGATTGGCCTGGCAGGCTGGAGCGATCCGTCTTCCCATAACCTGGACAAGGCGATAAAGGAATATGTCGAGAAGCACCCCGGCAAGTTTGACTACATGGGTGGTTATTTTTCCGCCGTGGGCACGACGATCTTCAAAGGTACAACGGAGAAACTGAAGGACTGTGATTATATAACTAGTGGTTCTGGCATGGCGATGCCTTACATCTTAAGGGAGTTGCGAGCCATAGACTCTAAGGCGAGGCTTATTGATGCCACTGGTAGCGTTGGTTCTTTCAAGGGCTTCTACGTGGATCTCGTTGGCTGGGAGATCATTGACGGGACCTTGTTCACCAATCAGTCCATCTACTGGAATGAATCAACACCGATTGTCGACCTGGCTAAGACCCTCCTTCACCAGTACCGCCCATCTGAAGCCGAGGAAATCATTAAGGCTGGCGTAGGTTATGTTGGTGCGGCTCACCAAACGACCGCCATTCTCGAAGTCCTGCAGCAGGCGATACAAAAGGTGGGGACGGAGAATTTCGATGGTCAAGCCTACTTTGACGCCGCCATAGGTTACAAGACCACGAGCGCCATGTGGGAAGGCTACCCTGAATGGGGGTTCAGTCAGACTAAACGCTACTTGATGGATCACAATGTGATATATGAATTCAGTGCCAGAGAGCAAGACCTCTTAAGGATCACTGATTGGCTACCCATGGTAAAGGAATGAAGAAGGGGTGGCCAGAGGGGGCTGAAATAGGAAAGTGATGGCGGTGATAGGCGGCTGTAACTAACTGGCTGCACTTTGGGGCCTATGGCATTGCAGACGGAGATTACTGCGAAAGGAGAACAATCAAAGAGATGACTTCCGGGAAACGTAGCAAAGCGGATAACAAGGTGAAGACAGTCCTTACCAGTTGCACTGTCGACTGCGGGGGGAGATGCGCGCTCAAGATCCATGTGAAGGGCGGCATGATTGTGGGGGTGGAGAATGCCGATGCCGCCAGTGAAGCCCTTCACCTCAGGGGCTGCGCCAGGGGGTTTGCCTATCGACAGAGAGTACATGCGCCAGACCGGCTCAAATACCCGATGAAAAGAGTGGGGGCCAGGGGTGAGGGCAAATTTGAGCGGATTTCGTGGGACGAAGCCCTTGATACCGTAGCGGAGCAACTGAAGAGAGTTAAGGCCACCTATGGGCCATCTGCCATCCTTTACATGGGTGTGGCTGGTGGCATTGGTGCCCTTTACGGACCACCTGTGGCGGAAAGGCTACTCAACCTCTTCGGTGGGTGCACCAGACACTGGGGGGTGATTTCCTGCGAAGGGCCTATCTTCGCCGCTCAAGCTACCTACGGTGGCTTTATTACGGGCAACACCCCAGATGACTTTGTCAACAGCCGACTGATAGTTCTCTGGGGTTGGAACCCGGTGGAATCTTTCAGGGCCAACGCCCCCTTTCTGAAGCAAGCCAAGGAGGCTGGGGCCAGGATTGTATGTGTTGACCCGAGGTATACCGGCTCAGTGGCCTTCTTGGCCGACCAGTGGATACCCATAAGGCCGAGCACCGACGCCGCCATGCTGATAGCCATGGCCTACGTTATCATCAAAGAAGGCCTTCAAGACCAGGCCTTCATCGATGCCTACACTGTTGGATTTGACCAGTACAAAGATTATGTCCTCGGCAGGGAAGACGGGGTAGCCAAGACACCGGCCTGGGCAGAAGCCATTACCGGCGTGCCTGCTGCCGTAATCTCTGACCTGGCCAGGGACTATGCCACCATGAAGCCGGCGGCGCTGGTGGCTGGATGGGGTCCCGGACGCACCGTCTACGGCGAACAGTACCACCGGGCATCGGCAGTGCTGGCTGCCATCACGGGCAATGTCGGTATACACGGTGGCTATCCAGGCATTGTAGGGTCGATTGGTTATATGCCGGCCCAACCCAAGTTTCCGGCGCCCCCAGGCCAGTACATCTTTCCCTTAGGGGACAACCCCGCAGCCAACAAGCTAGCCGCCTCGCCATTCTACTCCTGGTTTTACAGCGATTCAGGGGTCCATATTTGCAAGGTGGCTGATGCCATGCTTCGAGGAAAAACGGGAGGGTATCACACCGACCTCAAGCTGGCTTATATAACCAATGCCAATCCGGTCAACCAGTGGCCAGACAGCAACAAGATGGCCAGGGCTTTACGGAAGATGGAATTCATTGTCGTCCACGAGCTATTCATGACTCCGACAGCGAAACTGGCCGATATCCTGTTGCCGGTCAATACGGCTCTGGAAAGAAATGATATCGCTACCTCCTGGATGCTGTCACCGCCGGTCTATACCTATGTGAACAAAGCTATCGATTCAGCGTATGAGTGCAAGAGCGACCTCGAGATATGTGAAGAACTGGCTGCCAGGCTGGGCGTCACCGGTTACAACGATAAGACAGAAGACGAGTGGCTGAGGGAAGCCGCAGGAGCGATCGAGGTCATCGGGGATTATGACGACCTCAGGCGCAAGGCAGTCCTACAGCTTGAGCTATCTGAGTACGCTTCTTTCAAGGAGCAGATTGACGACCCGAAGAACAATCCCTTCCCCACGGCATCAGGGAAGATTGAGATCTACTCTCAGACACTGGCAGACTACAACAATCCCCGGTTGCCACCGGTTCCCAAGTATTTCGAAGGCTGGGAGAAGCCTCTGATAGAGAAGTATCCTTTGCGGATCATCTCGGCTCACTCGCCGACCCACGCCAAGAGCCAGTTTCACAACATCCCCTGGCTGAGGGAGCTTGAGCCTCAGAGGCTGTGGATCAACCCGGCAGACGCTCGGGCCAGAGGCATCAGTGACGGTGATCTGGTGAGAATATTCAATGAACAGGGCCAGATGCTTATCCCTGCCAGGGTCACTGAGAGGATCATGCTTGGCGTAACATACTTGCCGGATGGCGCCTGGTTTGCCCCTGACGAAAGCGGGGTGGATAGGGGTGGGTGTCAAAACGTCTTCACCAGTGATAAACCGTCTCCGGGTGCTGCCTTTGTCTGTAATAGCGCACTGGTGCAGGTTGAGAAGGCTTAGGTTATACAGCCCGTGAGGCCGAATAACAACATCATGAAGACCTTGAGGAGGTAAAGACTAATATGCAGACAGGATTCTACTTCGATCAGACCAGATGCACAGGTTGTTTCACCTGTGTGGTAGCCTGCAAAGACTGGCATGATGTACCCGCAGGGCCAGCCAGTTGGATGCGAGTAACCACCATAGAGAAGGGGAAATACCCAGATGTGTTCGTGGCCTTTCTGGCTACTCCCTGTTACCACTGCCTTGAACCGGCCTGCGTCGATGCCTGTCCGGTGAATGCCATCACCAAACGGGCAAAGGATGGCATAGTAGTAGTGGATAGGGAGACGTGCCTGGGGAGAGACAAATGTCAGTTATGCCTCGAGGCTTGTTCCTATGAGGCCCCGCAGTTTGGCGCTGAAGAGAACGCCAAGATGCAGAAGTGCGACCTCTGTCTGGACAGGTGGGCAGAGCACAAGAAGCCAATATGCGTTGACGCCTGTCCCATGAGGGCCTTGGACGCCGGCCCCATGAAGGAGCTAAAGGCAAAGTATGGTGACATCACAGAGGCTGAGGGCTTTACTTATTCCGAAAAGATGATTCCCTCGGTGGTGTGCAAGCCCAAGAAAGACACCAAAGGGCTTGCCGTTCAGAAGATTGAGGTCGCACCAGGCTGCCGAACGGTCAGCTAGCGTAGTATCCCTGAAAAGACTTCACCACCCATGCCCTTCTGCTTCGCCCGCCTGAGGCGGTAGAAGAATCTCGGTTGTTACGTTGTGCTAGTCCAGGTGGCGGAAGAACACGACAACAGAAATGTTGTACACCGAGTGAAGCACCATGGCTGTTATGAAGAAACGTTTATTAGCAGCGAAGAGAGGAATTTCGCCCTTGGCAGCAGCAATGAGCTTTTGATTGATACCCAGGCCAACTATAAAGCTGGCTACAGTGTGCAATGCCAAACCCGCCGTGTAGCGAAATACCACTAGCTGATGGCTGTGATCGGGGAAATATACGTTGAGATAGATTACATTCTCGATCAGCCCAAACACCAGTCCTGCCAGCGCGGACAACAGCGCCGTGTAGAAGCGGCCGGGCAGTGCCTGGGGCCACTTCGCCAGCAGGAGGTACACCCCGGACGGCTTCAGCGATTCCTCGATGATGGGCGCAGCCACAAAAGGCCCCAGCAGGATCCCGTGTAGCAGCTCTCCAAACGCTGATCCGACCAGGCCAACAACACTACCCAGAACCGCAATAAGCGGCCCCAGTATTAGCCATCGTGCAGGCAGACGATATCTCCCGTAACTAGCCTAGAAGTGCTATCTCATGCTGAACGGCGGGTACTTGTCGGTGAGGAGGTACCAGTAGCCGGCAACCCTTGTACTCCATCGAAGGTACCCGGCCACGAAATCGAACATGCCCTTGGGGTATTTGCCAGTGAACACGACAACCCACCAGGCGAAGAACATGAGAACGAACGCAACGATGCTCACTAACCAAAGCACGAATAGCTGAGGTATAAGCAGAATAACCCTGAAAAATGTACTGAGCCGTGAAAGCTTCTCGGGGTAAGTGACGCCGACGGTGATGGGATAGCCTGGCTTTTCTGTAGCTGCTTGCTGTGACATTTTTGCCTCCTTTCTATCTCTTGTTTTGCCTTTGCGATCGAATTCCTCAAACAGAATCATATACCATCAACATAAAACTGACAAGTCTTCAGCACCGGTGTGACACCCAAACCAAAGAAAATGGAAGCGAGCGGTGGAGAAGACAGATATTTTCCGAGGACAGCCCTTCAAGGAATCACCGGCAAAGTGCCCCAAGCTCTGAGGGTGGCATTGCCACCCTCAGCAATACCAATCGTGAATGAGGGCCGATCTCTTGGGCCACGTCCGTTTTCCCGAACAGAACCAGCCATTTTCTTTAACAAACCGTACAAGTTCGGCATAGGGGAACCCCCGGGTGCTACTGGCCGGGCGAGAGAGGGGACTCACGGTAGCAGCCGGTAGGCGAAGAAAGGTAAACAGGCTAAGGGAGTTGACCAAAGTCGGGGTTGGGGTCTAACATTCTGACAGAGGTGCTTTGTCCGAAAACGACTGAAGCATTACAATGTTGTGCTTCAATGGAAGTCGGACAATCAGCTTTGAGGAAAAATGTTAGGCCCTCCTGGGGAAGTATAATGATCGATAGGAGGGAGTAATACTGTGGAGAGAAGTCAAGGTAGGCACATGAGTGCT
>Ga0194113_10010462_pt1 | contig 11084 bp, 6 predicted proteins | sample TA2MahC200mmetaG_FD_146193 | JGI IMG/M metagenome (GOLD analysis project Ga0194113, IMG submission 146193) | Freshwater microbial communities from Lake Tanganyika, Tanzania - TA2015017 Mahale Deep Cast 200m | ecosystem: Environmental > Aquatic > Freshwater > Lake | place: Tanzania: Lake...
CGGTCGGCCCAAAGGGCAGACTTTGTGCTTGACACCGGGCAAGAGCTATTATACACTTCGCCTACGCTTTTCTCAACTGCGATGCAAGTCGCAGGTAATGCGCCTAGGACATGAGGATTCACGATACCCGTCTTTTCAAAAATATTTTCCATTGCAGACCTTTGCCGCAATAACTTGCTGGTCATGGATATTCAATCCGCAGTTGCAGGAAATCCTGCCGCCAAACGCCAATCTGGTTATGTTTCAACGCGAGTTATATCTCTATTCCGCCCCGCCGTCCGGCAGCGGATTCAAATTCATCTTTGGCCGCGAAGATGTAACGCCGAAAAACGGTCCGCGCGACACAAGCTTGCAGCGAGCTATTCTGGATTTTCTGGCTGCCGGCCACGCATGGCGCGGACTCGGGTGCATGTTCTTTCTGGTTGAGGACTTGCCGCAATTCGGAAGGCAAATTTATCTAACGCAATGGCATAAAAAGCAGGCAATTTGGGATGAAAAATGTCGTGCTCATCGAAAAAGTCCGGCGATGATCACAAAAAATTAGTTCCGGACAAAAAATATGCGTGATGGGCAAAGCCCATCACGGATTAGCTCAACAGGAGGGCGTTTGATGAAAAGCATGTTGATGTTCACGGCAATGCTAATATGCGCGGGGCAGATTTGTTACGCGCAGAAATCGCTGACGGTTCCGCAGATTTCCGATTCGCCCAAGCTGGATGGCGCGCTTGACGAGCCGGTCTGGCAGCAGGCGTTGGCGCTGGGCGCGTTTACGATTGTCGGACAGACAAACAAAACCGACGCGACGGAATTCTTGGTCATGATGGACAACACCTGGCTTTATTTTGGGTTTCGCTGCAAGAACAAAATGATGTGGGCGCTGGAACCTGTTGCTACGCATGAGAACCAAGCGGTTGCGCGCGACGATTCGGTGGAGATTATTTTTGATCCTGGCACGGACGGCGCATTATTTTATCAATTTATGCTCAGCTTTAACAATGTGCGCGCCACCCGGCAATGGGTTCAGTGGCGGCGCGACGCAACTTGGACAATGCCCTGGCGCTCTGCGACCCGGCGGGACAATGATGGCTGGACCGCCGAAGTCGCATTGCCATTAAGCCTGGTGAAAAACCATGGGGATCGCGCCAAGATTCGCCTGAATGTGGCGCGCGTAGAACGGCAGTTGGAATTGGATGCTTTAGGAGCGCCCCTGCGCGATGCGAGAATACCAAGCTCCTGGGGCGCGGTTAAAAAAAGCTTTACTGAAGGCGGACGACACAGATTGAGTGGTTTTGAAAATATGCAAATTGAGGAGCCTTTCCTGGCGTCTTTTCTGAAAGCCGAGGTGGACGGTTATCAAAAAACGGATTCCGGCTTGGGATATGCTGTCAAGGCGATGGTGCGTTCACATACGGGCAAGGGCGGCAACATAATGTTTCAGGCGGAAGATCAGCCGGCTTCCGGAGAAACTTCAGCGGCACAGAAAATATTTTCCATTGCGCCGCTACAGGATGTTGAAATCAGTCTGACGGTGCCGATGAAGGAGTTTGCGCAACGCAATGTCTCTATAAAATTGCGCGACGAAACAACCAACGAACTGATCGGACAGATGCAGTTCGTCAAACCGGCGATATTAAATCTGATTGACGATCTGTTTGCGGATAAAAATTATTATACAACGGAAAATGAAGCGCGCTTAAGAATGCGTTTAGGATTGCCGGAAAGCGAGTTGCAAGCATTGACGCTGGTGGCGCGAATGAGCGGAAGAAAACCTGAGGAACTGGCGCGTGTTGGCCGGCTTCAACGCGCATGCGAATTGACCTTGCCGCTCAAGGACATGCCGACAGGCAAACACGCCATACGGATCGCCTTGGAGGATACGGAGCGCAAGACTGTTTTTGAGGATACAATTATCCTGACTAAATTGGCGCCTAAACCCGGATGCGAGGTCAAAGTTGACCGGCTTAAAGGTGTGCTTGAGAAAAACGGAAAGGCTATTTTCCCTTTTGGATTTGTTCAGGAAAATATTTCTCGTGCTGCCTTGGAAAATCTTGCGCAGACCGATCATACCGACATCATGCGTTGGAATAGCAGGTGGGATTATGAGGGGGCAACAAATCTGGCGCAATTCATGGCCGTTGCGGAGGCTTGCGGATTGGATGTGATTGATTACACAGATACAGTATTAGATGAGCATTTGCCGAAAAAAAACAATCCGACAAGCATTGTTCCGAGGAATCCTGCGCATCAGCAGGAATTGATGGAAATATTTGCGCAAAGCATGGTAACAGGGCGACCTGCTTTGGAACAACACATTCGCGACATCATGGACTACCCCAACTTGATCGGCTATTTTTGCGGACATGAACCAAACCTTTTAAATGTTGAAGTAAAGATGGCTAAAGCCAGGCTGGAATATGAAGTGGCGCACCAAACCGATCCGTATCGGCCGGTGCTTGCCGTGTTTTCGGCAAGTATTCCGGAAGGCGGATTGGATGTCGGCGACATTATATCGTACGATATTTACCTGAAGGCCGGCAACGGACGATATGGAATACGCGGATATCCCAATAGCGTTACCTACTTTCTCAAAAAATTAAGACAGCAGACCGATCCTGCGCGGAAAGTGGCGATGATGGTCTTAAAAACCCATGGACAATGGCCGCTGATTTGTCCGCGACTGATCATGTCGGAAGAACAGCGCTGTCAGACTTATCTGGCCTTGATTCACGGAAGCAAGGTTATATTCTACTTCATTGACAGCGCTCTTTTTACTCAACAGATGTGGGACACACTGGCCGACTTGGCGCGGCAGGTCAAAACAACTCTTGCTCCAGCGCTTCTTTCGGGCGAGGTTCATCCGGCAGTGCGTCATACGCCGGTCGAGATGGATATTGATAAAGAAGTGTTTCCTGATGTTCAAGCGACGCTCTTCAAGAATCCGGCTGGTGGTTATATTCTGGTGGCAGCCAACTCAGCCTATCATCCCGTAGATGCGCGGTTTATTGTGCCGGGATTGGACGCTAAAACGGATATCAAGCGGCTTTTTGCGGATAAAACCATCAAGGCGGAAGGCGAAACTTTCCAAGACGCCATCGAGCCGCTGGGAACGCGAGCCTACGCTCTGGTGCTGACGCCAGATGCGACCAAACCCGTCGCTTTGGCCATCGAGACAATCTCGCATCCGGATCAGGCATTGAAATTAAAGTGGTATGACCCTGAAAAGGATTTTGCCGGCCGCCGCAATTTTGTGGCAAACCCATCATTTGAGATCACCAGTCCTCCGCATATTTTGCCGGATCATGTGCGATTTAACGCTCCTACGCCGAAGTATCTTGACTTACCCGATGCAAAAACGGCCATGGCAACGGATAATCCTGTGCACGGCAAATACTGCATGCGGGAGACCATCGTTCTGCCTTGTGCTCCAAGGCGGCGCGGAATATGCGGGGTCGCTTATATGCCGTTGGTTGATACTCCAACTCCGTTTGTGCTTTCAGCTTATGTCAAAGCTTCTGAGAATGTCAAGATGGCCTATTTCTATCTTGGCGGCAAATGCATGACTTTTAAAGAAGGGCGACCAGGCTATCCCAACCTGGCCTATTTTACGCCTACGACCGAATGGCAACGTGTGGTAATGCATGGAGTTTTTGATCCTGCAAAAGGCGATTGGCAGGATATAGCGGATAGACGTGGTTCGTTGCAAGGCGTGCAATACTATATTGGACCGGGGCAATGGGGCCGCTTTGACCCATGGCGCGAAACAGGAACAGGAAGCAGCAAAAGCAATTGGCAGGAACGCGCTAATGAAGAAGGTGTGGCTGAGTTCTGGATTGATGCCGTGCAACTGGAATTTGGCAAGGAAGCAACGGAGTTTACGGTTGAATGAGAACGGAAGAAACTTTCAGATTCAAAGAAAGAAACTGGTATGAATACAAAACAATATTTCATTGTGTTGTTGGTTTTGGGTTGTTGGTTATTTCTTGAAGTTAGCCACACAAAAACCTATTATGTGTCCCCGCCGCCGGAAGGCAACGATGCAAATGACGGCACATCCGGCTGGAATCAGGCCTATGCCACCATCAGCAACGCCGTGGCCAAGTCTGCTAATGGAGATATAGTTTTGGTCAGCACCGGCACGTATGTCGTTGCAACCAACATTAATATCAGCAAATCCATTTTCGTCCGGAGTTATAACAATGGTGGTTACGACCGGACGCACACCATTATTGACGGCAATTATCCAACGACAACCAACCGCTGTTTTTATATTAACAATACCGGCGCTGTGCTTGCGGGGTTTACCATCCGAAACGGACGTATCGCCACAGGCCGTGGCGGCGGCATTTGGCTTGAACGCGGAATAGTGAGCAATTGTATTATTACAGGCAACATGAATTCATACGAAGTGAAACTCCTTAATACGTGGGGTGGCGGAGGAATCTTTGTTGGCGGCAGCGCGGCATCAATTGCAAAATTATATGACAGCCTAATTTACGGCAATACGTCTTCCAATTTCGGTGGAGGAGTCTCAATGTGCTACGGAACAAATCTGGTGGTTAATTGCCATATCCACAACAATATAGCCACAGGCATCCTTGCCCAGTCTGCTGCTGGAGGCGGAGGAATACATTACTTCACTGAAGCCACAGGCTTTGGAATATCTGTTGTAAGCAATTGCAGCATCGTTTCAAACGTTGCGCATGGTCGTGGCGGTGGCATTGAAATTAGCAGACTATTAAAGATCTATAATTGCACGAGACGGGTATCCAGAATTCGCATGTGACCGCTCAAGCCGCCGTCCTCGGCGGCTTGTTCGGCAGGCAGGAGACGGCCAGAAACCCGTTTTCTCGAAGAAAACGGGTTTCTCGATGCGTCCAGCAGCGCCGGATATGGGAACATGAGGATTCACGATACGCGTCTTGCACGATATCAGAAAATACACTTTATAACGGTGCAATAGATAAAGGAGGCGGAGGCCTTCGGTTAGGGGTAGGAGGGGAGGCGTATAATTGTCTGATTGTCGGCAATACAGCGCACGGCGGCGGCGGTGGTGGCGCCATGATGAACGGGAGCTTATATAATTGTACGGTCTCTTCCAACACGGGACATTATGGCGGCGGTGTTGCGCTTATGGATAACATAACCTTGGTTAACACAATTGTTGCCGGTAATTCCACCACATCAAGCGGCACCAATCTCTGGAGCATAACTTGGACTGCAATCTCTGCGTATTTTACAAATTGCTATCTGGGCGAGACCAATTTCCCGAAACATGCCAGCATTACTCATACATTTACGGATTGTCTTGTCGGCCAAACGCCTGGTTTTAACGGCGGCAACAATTATCGTTTACAAATTCATTCGCCCTGCATCAATTCCGGATTAAACGAAGAATGGATGACCGGCGCCTTTGATCTTGACGAGCGTCCACGTCGAGATCGTTTTTCACAAAAGGTTGATATTGGCTGCTATGAGTTTGTGCCGAAGGGCATGTTGTTTATATCAAAATAGGGTTTTATGTTTTAAGGTGTTATGTGTTATGGAAGATTGGAGAGCGTGGAGCGATTTTATTCCGACGCTATCCGCTGACCGCATAAACGCTTGACGCGCTTCAGGAGGATGCCAATGAAAACACAATTCAGACAGATGTTAGTTAGCGGAATGTTCGTGTTGACAACGGTCTTATTGACGTGTGGCGATGTTGCTGTTCTGAGTGACGCGGAATCGGCGCGCTGGCGACGCGAGCTGTTGCCGTTGCCGCAAGAATTGGTGATTTCTGCCGTTCGGAAGCTTGATCCAGGTAACATCGGGATCCGTGGCCGTTCGGGAGCTGCGGGACTGGAGCGGCTATCCGTATCCAATATTGTGGTATTGTTCAAGGAAAAAACCGGCCTTGCCCCGCAAGGTCAAGAATTTGAAATCCTGATCGGATTAATGGATGAGAATGGCAAGTTGGAAAATGTTGAGGTTCCGCGGGGAGCAAGGCTTAAGGAAACGCCTAATAGTGATCAGGCTTATGTAATTCAACCGGTTGGTGACAACATGTTGGTAGTAGCGGCTTTGACGGATAAAGGGCTTTATTACGGCACTCTTACGCTCCGGCAATGGCTTGAACGTCATTTAAACGCGGAATCAGCGGAAATTCCACTGGCAAAAGTGGTGGATTGGCCTGATCTGGAGGAACGCGGATACTGGCATATGTATCCCGAACATATTCCTTGGCTGGCTTCCATGAAGATGAACCGGTTCTATCTGAAGGAAAGATTTACGGTAGTTAGCAATGAAGTTATTCTCTATTCGCAGCTATCTCCTGCTTCGGAATGGTCGCCGCCTTTTGAGAAAGCGCGTCAATATGCGGCGGAAGTTGTGCGCTCGGCAACACATTTCGATTATTGGGCAGGCGATCAAGCCGGCTACGCGAAAACCTATTCGCATTTGCTTGGCAAGGGAGAATCAGCAAAAAATCAAGCTGCTTTTGAAGTTGGTCGGATCCAGCAAGGACCTTGCGCATCGCATCCGGATTTTGCGAGAATTTTAGCGCGGATCATGACCTGTCACGCGGCGCAGGGCGCCGCGGAGGAAATGGTTTGGATGAGTGAATATCCGGCATTGCAATGCGAGTGTTCGGATTGCATGGAAACCGGGCAATACGTTGCCGAGGTGCAGGCGGCGTTAACAGCATGGGAAGAAACCAAGCTTTCCTATCCGGACTTTAAGCTGAGCGTTTTTTTTGGACGCGGCGGTTATTCAAGCGCACAACATCCATTGCCGGCACATTACCCTGACAATCAAATCATCAAGATCATGGAGATGCTGCCGCCTAACGTGACTATGCGATCATCAGGCGGTTGTGACGGCAAGGATGGGCGTCTCATGGACAATTTCGCCAAACAGGGCAAGCGAATCTCGCGGATGAATGCAACCTTTCTGGATAAGGATCTGCCTGCTAATTTTCAATCGGATGACGTCCGCCTGCGCGTGGAGCAATTCTTGACGAACAAATATATCGGCGCTTGGACAATTGCGCCGGGAATGTGCCCCAACACTGATGATTTCAGGCGTTTATTTGACTATCGGATGTGTGCTGCTGCGGAATATGAATGGAATTCGAAAGGGCGGACGGCAACGGAATTTGCGGAAGCTTGGGCGGTTAAACAAGGTTATGCCGATCCGGAATTGCTCAAAGAATGGATATTGATTATCAACTCTCCGGTGGGCAAACGCATGTCGCTGGCTTGGGGTATGAATATTCAACGTACATGGCTGTCGCGTTTACCGGAAGATATGAAAACGCGCGATATTGCAATTGGCGACGTAAACACGCCGGAACAAAACATTATTGCCGCGCAACGCGCTCTGGCAGCGGCAATGACTATTGGCGACCAGCGTCTGATTCAAGTTTCACAGATACTGGCAGCCTATTGCGCTTTGGAATCCCGTATGCATGACTGGCTTATACTGCGGGACGCCATGCAGGCAGGCAAGCCCGTGAATGACCGCCCATCTGATAGTCAATTGAGAGAATTGGTTGCCGCGGCTTTGCAGGAATATATTGCCGCGCGCCATATGGCGATCAGGGAGCAAAAACTTCTGCCTTCTCGAAAACAAACAGCCATGAAGGGCGGCGCTGCGCTTGAAAAGTTGATCGAATTTTTTCGGGCGGAACCGCGGTAACCGGGTGGACCGGCAAAAGACAATTCAGCCCGAAATTTGCGTTTAAAAAATGGTTACTGGGGAGGTAGCCAGGAGTCAGAATGAGAGATCCGGCGAAAACATTCGAAGACTTGATGTACTTACCTGATTCTCGTCCGGGACCTTGATTATGGCAATGTCTCCGAGTTAAAGACCGTGTTTGTGGAGGCGAGCAAACTGCTGAAGGCGGCGGAATACATTACTTCACTGAAGCCATGGGTTTTGGAATATCTGTTGTAGATTCCGCTGAAAAAGTCGTTGGCGCGGCTGGTCCTTAGGCGCGGATGAGCGCAAAGTTAAAGCCACTAAAGATAATCAACGATTTCACAACGCCGAGACTATCGCGACATGCTCAGTCCGGCAATTATAATTTTACTTTTTTGGCAATAATTTCCCACATACGGCTGTTCAGGACGCTTTCCCTGTCGCCTGGTGGGCGAGCCAGCAGAGCCGGGCCGACCAACGGCGGATATTGCAGGCAGCGGCAGTAAATTGCATTTGGATGTCTGTTTTAGTCAGCCCCCGGTAGCGTGCGCGGCCGATCCCGTAACCACGTTTGATCTCGCTGTTAGCCTGACTTCCTTTTTCCCGGGACAGAAGTCTCGTAAAAACATAGTTTTGCCCCATCTGTCGGGCTACGGTGCCGCCCATGTCGGCGGTGATGCAAACAGATGAAGCAACTTTGTTTTTGCCAGTAAATCATTCAAGGTCTTGGGTATTTGCGTAAGCGTTGCGCAAACAGGCACGCCGTTAGCCTTGATAAATCCTACGCGGATTTTTTGCAAGGATCTCAATATGCGAGGGACTTCTCCGCGTTCGTTGAACTGCCGCCATTCTTGACCAAGCCTGGCGCTGATCCAGTAGGCAAGAAAACAAAGGCGCACATGATTACGAACGCGATCCGGACGATAATGAAATATCGGACGAACTTCCAAGTAGGTTTTCACTTCGCGGAAAGCATCCTCCACTTCCAGCAGTCCTTTGTAGTAATGCAACACTTTTTCCGCCGGCACATCTTGTGGGTCAGTATTTGTATGCAAAAGATAAAAACCGTCCAAAGTGGTTTCCTGTTCAACCACATCAACTTTACGTTCCCAAGTCAGTTTGCCGCTTTCATCAACCTTATAGGTAAAGTATTTATGCGCCTTGACTTGTTCCAATGCCCGACCAGCCTGGCTGGCTAATTTCTGGGCATCGGGATTTTTGCGAGCCACGCCGGCAATTTTCTTCAGGACAGCCTCCCCTTTGGCAATGCGGGATGCCCGGCGATACCAGTCGCGCTGCCGCCGCCACTCGCCGCCAGCCACGACATAACGTTTGCCTTCATGCTCAATTTCCATAACAGACGAAGCATCGCCAAGCTCCATTTGCAAATCAACGCCAGACTCCTTCAGCAATGCTCCGAGAGCCGAGGAAGACAAACGTGTAACAAATGTCAGCGATTGCTCCGTCATCGCGGTCAAATTCAACCGACTGCTCATGCCTCCATCAAAAACAAAAGTAGCTGATTGGATGTTAAAACGCCGGCGCAGAGTCGCCAGTAATCCAAGTAATGTCGTGTTGTCCGCACGATTACCACGAAGCACTTCTATATGAATCGGCACACCTTCTTCGTTCGTGGCCACAGCCAAAATAACTTGGGGACGGTCAGAACGATGGTCGCGACTGTGCCCATAACGCGCGATACCGTCAGGACCTTTACCTTCAAAGTAAACACTGGTCAAATCGTATAAAACAAGCTTGACGGGAACGGTAAATGCGTTGCCATACAACGCTTTTTCCACACGCACCCATTCGCCATTCATCGCATCCATTGCTTCGTAGAGATCATCCTCGTCAAATTTTTCGTCCGCATTCAAGCCGCATGCCTTGGCCAAGAGCGTTCCTTCAGCCTGTTCGCACAACGCCAGTTTTGACGAAGGAAACAATAAACGTCCAAAAATCATGGCTTTTATCAGAGACCGCTGTCGAAGTGTTCCCATGCCCGCAAGCACCGCATCCAACCCATAACGCTCCCATGTCTCCAGTAAAACCGCCAATCCCCCGTAGTCAAATGCGCCCGCCAGCGCCAGATCATCAGATGCAACCAATGCCTTCCCACGCAGAGCATTTGCTATCATGTTGCGCACGTTTTCCGCCAATCCTGTAACATTGCAGATCGTGCGTGACCGTGGACCCTGTTGGGTTCGGAATGATTCGCGAATAAGAAAAGAGGTATACACCTTCTTGCCGCGCCGCGATGTGGTTTTTTGCATAAACATGAGCTACGATATATCACGCCCGAAATATATATGTCAAAGGGAGGCCAGGGTCAAATCTAAAAGGGAGGCCAGGGTCAAATCTAAACATTTGACATTTGGACTGACATGGGGACTCCCGCCATGAAAACGACGCTCATGGCCCGATGGCCGACGACGAGTCTGGGGCGCATTCTGGTTGACTTGATGGACACACGACGTTTCAATGATTCCGCGCGCGGAAGCTGCCTTGCAGCCTGGCGTCCGTGAGAGTCCTTGCCGCGATCAGAGACGCCGCTTGTCCTTCTCTGAGTCGCTGTCAAATGTCAAGAGTTGACCCCGGCTGCCGGCTGCCCCCGGCTGCCGCGGCTGCCGAACAGGTGAAAATCGTGCTCGTCGTCGTACTCGTCGTCGGTCGTTCAGGGGTCCGAGTACGAGGACGATTTTCGTAGGAGCGTGGCCCGTGAAACCCACTCTGATTGTGCTGCTGTCGCTGGCGTTGACGACGACGGGGCTGGCGGCGCCGGCCAATCTTATCAAGGAGGCCGGCATTTCCGGCGGGCTCGTGGCGCAGGTGGGGTCCGACGACCTCGCGCTGAAGGAACTGGGTGAGCGGTTTCATGTCCGCTTGCTGTTGCCGGACGCTGCGACGGCTGGGAAGGCGCAGGCGGCCATCGAGCAGGCCGGGCTTCAAGGCCGGTTCACCGCCGCGGCCTGGGACGGCCAACGGCTCCCGTTTGCCGAGCGCGTGCTCAATGCGCTGGTCGTGGACAGGGAGGGTCTCGTGCCGGACGCCGAAGCCCGGCGCGTGCTCGCCCCGCGCGGCCTCCTCATCACGCCGAAGGGCGCCACCGCGATGCCGGCGCCGGGCGCCCTGGATGACTGGACGCATTACCTTTACGACGCCAGCGGCAACGCGGTCTCCAAGGACAAGGAGGTCGCGCCGCCCAGATCGTTTCGCTGGTCGGCCCCGCCGCCGCACCTGCGCAGCCACAACTACGGGGCCAGTTTCACCGGGCTGGTGACCGCGGGCGGGCGGGTGTTCCACTTCAGCGACGAAGGCACGCCGCTCTTCGACCGGGGCGGCGCCACGGAGCGGTGGACGCTGGTGGCGCGCGACGCCTTCAACGGCGCCTTTCTCTGGAAGGGGCCCCT
>Ga0194113_10010466_pt1 | contig 11081 bp, 9 predicted proteins | sample TA2MahC200mmetaG_FD_146193 | JGI IMG/M metagenome (GOLD analysis project Ga0194113, IMG submission 146193) | Freshwater microbial communities from Lake Tanganyika, Tanzania - TA2015017 Mahale Deep Cast 200m | ecosystem: Environmental > Aquatic > Freshwater > Lake | place: Tanzania: Lake...
TCTGCCGCTATGCAGATGACTGCAATATCTACTTAAAGTCAAGAAGAGCAGCAGAAAGAACCTTTCAAAGCGTAGTAAAGTTTATAGAAAAGAGGTTAAAGCTTAAGGTAAACAGAGGAAAAAGCAAAGTAGATATAGCATATAGGGTAAAGTTTCTTGGGTATAGCTACTATGTTGCAAGTAAAGGAAAAGTTTCCTTAAGGCTTGGTTCTGGGGTAGCAAAAAGGGCAAAAGATAAGATAAGAGCCATTACCAAAAGAAACAGAGGAAAATCTGTAGACAGTATAATTGCAGAAATAAATACAGCTATGAATGGATTTCTAAATTACTTTAAGCTTGCAGATATGAAAGAGTTTCTTATTGAGATGGACAGCTACATAAGAAGAAAGCTAAGGGTAATTGTCTGGAAACACTGGAAGAAGCCAAGAACAAAATTTAGAAAACTACTTGGTATGGGGCTGCCAAACTTGCAGGCAAGAATAGCCTGGTGCAGAAAGAAGTACTGGAGACTGTCAAAGACCCCGCAGTTAAATACAGTAATGGGAATTGCATATTTTAGGGATATGGGACTTATAAATCTGGTAGAAAGATATTGTTTAATTCGTTAAATTATTCAACCGCCGTATACCGAACGGTACGTACGGTGGTGTGAGAGGTCGGAGGACGAAGTCCTCCTCCTACTCGATTTGTTTTATAATATATTTATTTAAGTAAGTTATGGAATAGCATCCTATGAAATAGCATTGATTATTGAATAGGTTTGAGGGCTAAAGAATTACTCTTGAAAGGTGACATGATGAATGAAAAAAATTCCCCAAAAGTAGTGAATATTGAAAATAAGAGTTTATTTGGAAGGATTGGTGCAATCAGGGAAATAATAATTTTCGGTCTAACAATAGCCTTATTTATTGTATTTTTCTTTACCACTAAGGGTATTATGTTTTCCATAGCGTCTTTAAAGATAATATTTGTTGCAGTTTCCGAGTTAGGATTGGCAGCTATTGGTGTTACAATGCTGATGATATCTGGAGAATTTGATCTGTCTGTTGGTTCAATATCTGCTATGGGTGCTCTAATAGCGGCTAAATTATATCAATTTGGCCTAAACCCATTTCTGACACTGGTTATTGCTCTAATTCTTGGTGTAGTTTTGGGAGGTTTTAACGGTTTTATCACAGTTAAATTTAAGCTCCCATCCTTTATTGTAACACTGGCAACAATGATTGGTTATAGAGGACTTATATATGTAATTACTGAGGGGGTACCAATAGGTTTCAGGGTATTTCAAACACATCCCGTTTTTCACAAATTCCTTGCAGGTGAGTTGTGGGCCATTCCTGTCCCCCTTATCTGGCTTGTAATTGCAACGACAATTGTTGCATTAATTCTAAATTATCATAGGTTTGGAAATCATATCTTTGCAGTAGGTGGCAATAAAGAAACAGCAAGGGCAATGGGAATAAATACCGATAAGATAAAAATAATCTGCTTTATGGTGGCAGGAATGCTTGCTGCTTTGACAGGAGTTATTCGACTTACCAGGGTAAGAAGTTTCCATTCTCTTCAGGGAGATCAAATAGCTTTACTGGCTATTGCTGCTGCAGTAATTGGAGGGACACTTCTTACGGGTGGCGTTGGAACCATTATAGGAGCTGTATTAGGGACTATAGTTATCGTACTTGTAGAATATGGTCTTATTATGTCAGGGATTGGTGCATATATGTACAATGTTGTTTTAGGAGGAGTTATTATTGTGGTTGTAATCTTAAACAATGTTATTGAGCAAAGGAGAAAATAATGGATAAACTACCCCTGATGGAAGCAACTGATATTCATAAATGGTACGGGAGAATTCATGCGGTAAATGGTGTTAGTTTTACAATCAATAGAGGTGAAATATTAGGGCTTATAGGTGACAATGGTGCAGGAAAATCATCTCTGTTAAAAGTGCTGTCAGGGTATCACCATCAAGACAGAGGAGAAATCTTTATAGAAGGAGAAAAAGTGAATATAGCCTCTCCTGCTGATGCAAGAGAGCTGGGGATTGAAACAGTTTATCAGGAACGAGCATTAGTAGATTCTATGAGCCTGGCAAGAAACTTTTATATGGGAAGGGAGCCTGTAGGATATATAGGGTTTTTGGACAAAAGAAAAATGGCTGAATGTTTAGCAGTTGTACAGAAGCTGGGATTATCCATCAATTCACCTGACTATCTGGTCGGTAATCTTTCCGGAGGCCAAAGACAGGGTGTTGCAATAGGAAGAGCTATTTATTTTAAAGCAAAACTCGTTCTTCTTGATGAACCTACAACAGCTTTATCAGTCAAAGAAGTACATAAGGTTCTGGATCTGGTTATGGAATTCAAAGAAGCAAATATTTCAGTAATTTTTATCACGCACAATCTTCAACATGTATATGATATAGCTGACAGATTCCTTGTTTTGGAAAATGGAAAAAAAGTAAAAGATATTGAGAAAGATGCAACATCAGTTCAAGACTTAACAAGAGCTGTAATAGGTGATATAAATGCCTGAATATATGCTTGGTGTTGATATAGGCACAGGTAGCTGTAAAGTCACAGTTGTTGGCAATAAAGGTAATGTTATTACCAGTTCTTTTAAAAGGTATAAGACTTATTATCCTAAAGCAGGATGGGCTGAACAAAACCCGCATGATTGGTATGATGCTTTTAAGTATGCGGTAAACTGTATTTTTGAAAAAAAAAATCTGAAAAAAAAAGATATAGTTTCAATTGGTATAGATGGGATGATGAACAGCCCTGTTTTTCTTGACGATAATGGTAAGGTACTCAGGTCAACGATTATCTGGATGGACCAGAGAAGCACTGCACAGGCTAAATGGTTAAGACGAAATCTAAAAGATAATATATTTCTAAATGGTCCTGTTACTTCGATAGCACTGCTCAGTAAAATCCTCTGGGTTAAGGAAAACCAGCATGATATTTGGAAAGAAACATGGAAGATACTTTTACCCAAGGATTTCATCAGGTTCAAACTTAGTAATTCATTTGTTACTGACTGGTCAGATGCCTCAGCTACTCAATTATTTAATGTAAAAGAAATTTCCTGGTCTGATGAAATCTGTGAATTAACAGGTATAAGCAAGAATAAGCTGCCGGAAGCTGTTTCACCAGCAGAAATTGTTGGTCGACTATCAAAGAAAACAGCAGAAGAGACAGGGCTCCAGGAAGGAATTCCAGTAGTTGCTGGTTGCTCAGACGCAGCCGCTGATAATCTTACAGCCGGAGTAATATTTCCGAACCAGTGCTTGATTCGACTTGGTACCTGTGGAGCTTTATTTAAGTTAATAGATAAATTGCCTTCAAATCAACCAAAACGATACTATATTCTAATGCACTCCATGCCTAATCGGTGGATGATACATTTAGCCACACCTGCCGGTCTTGCACTGGATTGGTTTCAGCAAACTTTTTTTAAAGATGGTCCTGGTATTACAAATGAAATCTTTGATGCAAAAGCTGAAAAAATCTCCGCAGGTTCACAAGGACTTTTATTTCATCCCTACATATCAGGTGAACATACGCCACGTGAAGGATTAAAGTTGAGGGGAGATTTTGTTGGTATAAATCATAAGCATACAAAAGAGCATTTCAATAGAGCTGTTCTTGAGGGTATTGCATTTTCAATTAAAGAATGCTTTAAAACATTTGAAGAAATAAATACAGAAATCAAATCAACCAGAGCAGTAGGGGGAGGTGTGAAGAGCGTTCTCTGGAGGGAGATTATAACAAATGTTTTAGGTGTAGAAGTAGAACTCCCTGCTTTTGAGGATCCATCATTTGGAGCCGGGTTATTAGGAGGAATCGGGTTAGGCATCTATGAGAATTTTGAAGATGCTGTAAAAAAATGTGTCAAAATACGAGATAAAGTAAAACCCGATAAGAACATTCAAAAAAAATATAAGAAAATTTTTAGCTTATATACAAAAACACTTGATAACCTCCAGAATCTTCCATGGATGTAAATTTTTAATTAATTATTCCCTGCTGAATAATTGGCTAAAATTTAAAAAATTAAAAAAATTTATTCTCAATAAACTAAAATTTTTTAGAAAATAATGGATTATTCAGTATGAACTAATTATTTTACTTTAAATAATACTGCTGTCTATTCTAATAAATAGGCTTTATTTGAAGTAAAAACGTTTTGACTTTCAACAGTAAAAATGTTGATACTGGTAATAGTAGTATATGATAATATCTTTTTAGTAATTTAATGAAATTTATTATCTTATTATACGAGGGGAAAAAATGAATAGCCGAGAGAGAGTGCTGGCAACACTTCAACATAATGAGCCCGACAAAATACCTTTTGATATAGGAGGAGCGCCAAACACAGGTATACATATAATTGCTTATCGCAATTTATTAAAGCAGTTAGTAGATGATAGAGAGGTGAAGACAGGAGATATTATCTTTCAGACAGCATTAATAGATGAAGACATTTTACAGCGTCTAAAAGTTGATTTGAGAGGACTGGATTTTTCTGTATTCGGTTCAGAAAAAATTTTAGGTGAGTTAAAAGAAGATGAAAAATACTTTTTTTTCACTGGAGATTGGGGGATTAAATGGATTATGCCTAAGATTAATGGGTTATATTTTGATGTAGGACAGCGCCCTTTACCTGGAAGGATAAAACCTGATGAAGTGGACAAAATAAATACACCCAGTTTGCCCGGTAGGGAAGAAATTAATTTTTTTAAAAGAAAAGCAGAAATATATCATAAAAAGGGTCTGGCTGTGGTACTGGCAGGTCCTGATGGAGGTATACTTGAGCATGCTTTTGGAATAAGAGGGCATGCAGATTTTATGATTGACATGGTTTCTGAACCGAGTTTGGCAAGAAGATTATTGGATAAAATTTTAACATATAAATTGCGGTATTGGGAACTTATGCTTAAAGAAATGGGCAATTTAGTTGATATAGTCTCAGAAGGGGATGACATGAGTACACAAGAGAGTCTGCTGATAAGTCCTGAACTTTATAGAAACATGCTCAAGCCCTTTCATCGTGAATTATTGGGTTACATCCGCAAAAATGCCAGGGGATCGATTTTCATAAATTTTCATTCCTGTGGAGCAGTTAAGGAACTTATCCCTGACTTAATTGAAATAGGAATAAATTCGTTGCACCCGGTACAAGTTAGTGCAGCCGGGATGGATACAAAGCAGTTAAAAAAGGAGTTTGGCAGGGAGCTGACGTTTTGGGGTGGAGTTGACACCCAGCGTATATTGTCCCATGGAATGCCAGAAGAAGTGAGGGATGAAGTAAAAAGAAGGATTGAAGATTTGGCTCCGGGAGGTGGCTTCATCTTTGCCGCAGTACATAATATTCAGGCTGATGTACCACCCGAGAATATTATGGCCATGTGGGAGACGTTTAATGAATATAGGAAGTATTCTTAAATTTATGAATATAGAGCTTTGATATGTAAATCTATATGTTTCTGGTCATGTGTTTGAAGCTCTTGGCGGTCCAGTTGAAATGGCAGGACCTATGGGAACTGGTCTTAAGTATTTAGGGGATTTATATAATGAGGAATATATAAAGCAGTTTAAATTCATTAAGTAAGTTAAAAAGGAGTTGACTTAATTGAGTTTATATATTAAGGGCGGAAAAGTCTTTTTACCGACTAAAGAATTATTATATAAAACATTAGTAATCGAAGACAGGATTATTTGTGATATAATTCCGCCTGGCTATAAACCTGGCAGTAAGGATGAAGTAATAGATGTAACTGGCAGGATGGTTGTTCCAGGTTTTATAGATGTCCATGCTCATGGAGCTTTTGGTAAAGATACTGTAGATGGTAGCTGGGATGCTATATATACAATGGGAAGATTTTTTGCTTCCCATGGTGTAACATCATATTTACCAACAATTGGGACTTTTACACCTGAATTGATAATGAAAGCTATAGAAAATGTTGTAACTTGTCCGCAGCCTGAAGATGGTGCGAGACATTTAGGTATTCATATTGAAGGGCCGTATTTAAACGTGGAACATAGGGGAGCACAACAAAAAGATTTAATTAGAAAACCCGATGAATCTGAATACAAAAAATGGCTGGGAATTGAAGCAGTAAAATTAATTACAATTGCTCCGGAGGTCGAAAAAGCTGTTGAATTTATTGATTTGGGTGTAGAAAAAAATGTGGAATTTGCAATAGGCCACAGTGGTGCAAGTTATGAACAGGTAATAGAAGCTGCCAATCATGGCCTCAAACAGGCTACCCACCTTTATAATGGTATGTTAGGTGCTCATCATAGAAGTCCTGGAACTGTGGGAGGGATTTTAACAGATAATCGAATCTTTGCTCAGATTATTGCAGATGGTATTCATGTGCATCCAGCAATGGTTAAGCTTGCTGTTATGGCAAAAGGTACCTCTAGGATTATCTTGATTACAGATAGTATCCGGGGTGCAGGAATGCCTGATGGAAAATATGATGATTATGGTCAAAAATTTACAGTAAAAAATGGTATTGCCCTTACCCCGGAAGGAGGATTAGCTGGAAGCACTTTGATGCTTGACCAGGCGATAAAAAATATGATTGAATTTACAGGCATGTCTCTAAGTGAAGTGCTTCCGATGGCAACATCAGTACCGGCAAAAGCAATGGGGTGGATTGAGAGACGTGGAGAATTAAAACCTGGAGCCGATGCAGACATTACCATACTTAATGATGATTTAATTGTAGAAAAGACATTCATTCTTGGTAGAGAAGTATTTTCAAAATAATAATAGAAGGGAGATTCATTATGTCTACTTTTCCAAAAATGTATATAGAAAAAATTATCAATCTTTTAAATCGAATCTCTTCAGAAGAGGAAGATAATTTTAAAGCTGCTGCAAAAATACTTGCAGATGCAATTGAGGGGGATAGGCGAATTTTTGCTTTTGGCTGTACTCATTCAGCAACTACAATGCAGGATATCTACCAAAGGGCAGGAGGACTTGCACTAATTAATGCAATTTTTATTCCTGGTCTGGAAGCCTTGCACGCACATCCTTTTGGATTAACAAGTAAGATAGAGAGATTACAGGGTTATGCAGAAATTGCCCTGGATTGTGCTCCGATTAGAAAAGGTGACGTGTTAATTGTTGTATCTGTTTCCGGGAGGAATGCTGTTTCTATTGAGTTTGCAAAGATAGCCAGAGAGCGAATGATTAAAGTGATTGCTGTCACAGGGCTTGATTATAGCAAATCTGTGAAATCCAGACATCCTGATGGCAGGAACATGTATGAATATGCAGATGTTATACTTGATAATAAGGCAGTTGCTGGAGATGCTGTTATGGAAGCAAAAGGTATGAAACAAAAGTTTTGTCCGGTATCTGGAATAACCAGTACTGCAGTATTACAATGTATGGTTGCTGCAACTGTGGAAGAATTGCTTGCAAGAGGAATTACTCCACCGATATTTATGGCAGAAAATGTAGATGGTGGCAATGAATTTAATAAAAAGATTTTATCAGAAAACAGAAATCGAATTTTTTACTTGAAAGATTAACAGCAAATCAATTTAATATTAGTGCTTTATTCCAATATTAATAGATTATAATACTTAAAAAAAGATTAAAAAACTTTAAAACTTATAGCAGATATATATAATCTATTTTAAAATCTTTACTTACTATTTTTTGATATATAGAATAAAGTTTGCTTAAAACCTTTGCTTTAAAAAAAATACTCCATGCAAAATTAAAAAGTATTTGATATGTTTATGAAAAATCAGGTAATGTTAAGGTGTAATATTAAGGTGAAGGCACTATTTATCAATAAAGACAGGGGAAGAAGTAATGGATGATAACCATCCTTTAAAGAAAATAGTAAAAATGCAAAAAAGAGGAATACCCCGAGGTATCTATTCTGTCTGCAGCTCAAATGAATATGTTATAGAAGCTGTATTAGAAAGAGCACTAAAAAATAATGACTATGTTTTAATTGAATCAACTGTCAACCAGGTCAACCAGTTTGGCGGCTATAGCGGAATGAAACCTGAAGACTTTAAAGAATTTATTTTTAAAATAGCAAAAAAAACTAATTTTACTTCATCCAGGATAATACTTGGAGGAGACCATCTTGGTCCTTTTGTGTGGCAGAATGAGGACTCAGAAACTGCTATGGATAAATCTCATGAGCTTATAAGACAGTACATACTGGCAGGATATTCCAAAATTCATATAGACACCAGCATGAGACTTGCGGATGATGATAAAAAAGGCGCACCGGGTACAGATATAATAGCAGAAAGAGGAGCAGTTCTTTGCAGGACTGCAGTTGATACATTTAAAAAATTAAAAATTAGTAATCCCGGCGCCAAATCACCTGTATTTGTAATAGGAAGTGAAGTACCCACACCCGGAGGCAGCCAGGATGCAGAAGAGACAATTCAGATTACAAAAGTACATGATTTTATAGAAACAGTGGAAGTATTTAAGAAAGCATTTAAAAAATATGGTCTTGATAAAGTATGGGAGAATGTAGTAGCCATAGTTGTACAGCCTGGAGTTGAGTTTGGGGATAGCATTGTACATGCTTATAACAGGGAAGCTGCAAAAGAGCTAATCTGTTCAATTAAAAAATATCCCAATATTGTATTTGAATGTCATTCAACTGATTATCAAACTGTATTTTCATTGAGACAGATGGTTGAAGATGGAATAGCAATATTAAAGGTAGGTCCTGCTCTAACTTTTGCATTGAGAGAAGGGTTATTTGCTCTGAATCTTATTGAAAATGAGCTTTTTAAGCATAACCCAGGAGTACGGCTATCAAATTTTATGAGTGTCCTTGATGGTATTATGGTAAGAAATTCTGAGAATTGGGAAAAGCATTATCATGGAAGTGAAGAAAAAATAAGTTTTGCAAGAAAATACAGCTTGTTTGACAGGTGCAGATACTATCTTAATATAAAAGAAGTAAAAGAAGCAATAAAACTTATGATATGTAATCTGAGAACCGTTCAGATACCACCAGCTCTAATCAGTCAGTTCATGCCAGTTCAATATAAAAAAATTAGATGTGGTATTTTGATAAATGATCCTGAAAAGTTGTTAAAGGATAGAATTATCAACTGTATTGATGGTTATATATATGCAACATCTTTACCTTTAGAAAAGACGGTCCAGAAATAAAGCTAAAGCATGATGGAAGCTACCAGGACTGCAATACAGAGCGGTTGAAAGAAGGCTGGAAATATCTTTATATGTTGAAAAAAAGAAATAATATAAGATGAAAGATTGAACACAAATTTTTAAAAAATTGTTATTGGTGTGATAAAGAAGTTGTTGAATTTCTTAATATCAATTCAGGTATCATTTTAATTTCAGAAAACCCCGGTTGTTTTATTTTTTCCAGCAGCAAGTTCATAGCATTGGAACCTAATTCATATTTTGACTGGGAAATGGTTGTAAGAGGAGGTGATAGGTATTTAGAAAAATAAATATCATCATAACCCACCAGTGAAAAATGCTTTGGAATTTCCAATCCTTTTTCAAAAATTGCATCATAGGCTCCAATTGCAGTGTTATCACCTATAAATAAAATACCTGTGGGTCTTTCTTCATCTTTTAATTCAATTATTTTTTTCATTGTTTCATAACCTCCTGATATTTTAAGATTTTCCTTATCATTAAAAAGATAACGGGGATTAAAGGTTATTTTATATTCTTTTAAAGCTTTTAAATATCCTGTTTCCAGTTGTTTACTTGAAGAAACAATTTCGGGTCCATTTACAAGAGCAATCTTTTTATGACCATTTTCAATTAAATGTTTTGTCCCTATATAACCAGCAGTTTCACCATCAGTATAAACATAATTTGCAGGGAAGTTAGGAATTGGCTTTATATCTACAAGGACTGATGGTATGTTAATGCGCTTTAAGAAATCAATTGAATGTTTTCCAATCAGTGAAGTTATCACTATTCCATCAACTTGCCTGCTGTAAAGAATATTTAAATTATTTATTTCTTTTACAGGGTTTTGATCTGAATGAGTTAAAATAATATTCTTATTGTGTTTATTTGCGGTATCTTCTACACCCTTAATCATTTCAATATAAAAAGGATTTGTTATATCCCCAATCACCAAACCGAAAATTCCGGATTCTTTCTTCTTTAAACTTTTAGCTATGAGATTTGGAAGATAATTAAGTTTTCTGGCAGCATTAAAAACTCTTTCGCGAGTTTTTTTACTTATCATTTCATCATTGGAAAGTGCACGGCTAACAGTAGATTCAGAAATATTTAATAGTTTTGCAATATCTTCTAATTTTACTCTTTTCATTTCTTTTTATTTCCAAAAAGTTTGACAATATTTATTTAATAAGTTATATTACAATTGTAACGCAAACGATTTAAATTTTCTACAACTTTAAAGCATTGTAATTCAAGATTTTTTGTATTTTTTAATATTTAGCAAATGTTTAAAGAGATTTTAAGAAATGAATTCTAAAAAAACAGACAAATCAAAGCGTTCAAAATTAATTACAGTTACAGGAGAAATTTTCTGTGATGATGTTGACATCATATCTCCCCATGAGCATGTACTTATAGATATAAGGAACCAGTTTACAGGATTTGAAGAAATAACACTAAGAAAACAATCGGAGCAAAAAGTTACAATTGAAAAACTTGGAGCACTGTCCAGGAATCCGTATGCTTTAAGAGATAACCTTGTCATGGATAATGAGAAACTTGCAGAAAAGGAGTTAATGAATTTTAAAAAATCTGGAGGTGACGCTATAGCAGATGCCACTACTATTGGCATAGGAAGAGACCCTCTTGCCCTCAGGAGAATTTCAAGGGGGACAGGAATTGCAATAATTGCAGGATGTGGATATTACACGGGGGACACACATCCTGAAAGACTCCAGGAAATTTCTGTAGAGAAGATTGCAGAAGAGATGATAAAGGAAATAAAGGTAGGGATCGATGATACAAATATCAGGGCAGGTTTAATAGGTGAAATAGGTACCAGTGAACTCATAGGCGAGACAGAAAAGAAAGTCCTAATTGCATCTGCTATTGTTCAG
>Ga0194113_10010476_pt1 | contig 11074 bp, 11 predicted proteins | sample TA2MahC200mmetaG_FD_146193 | JGI IMG/M metagenome (GOLD analysis project Ga0194113, IMG submission 146193) | Freshwater microbial communities from Lake Tanganyika, Tanzania - TA2015017 Mahale Deep Cast 200m | ecosystem: Environmental > Aquatic > Freshwater > Lake | place: Tanzania: Lake...
CCTTGTATGAGCTACTTGCGGTATAATGTTCATCGGAAAGCGCCTTTTTATCATGATAGATTGGATGATAACAGACATGATAACAAAGTGCTTTCCTCTTTACAACCCTTAACTTAATGCGTATGGGTGTCGGTGAACCACTCACCCATCTGCCGCGGCATTAGGGCTTGTTTCTTAATTAATTCCGAACCAAAGGTCTGTCGCAGCCCACCGTGAGACCATTCCTCGCGCACTACTCCCACGTGCCGCAGAGCCGCTTGCGCGGCCCAAAATATTGCGTAGTAAGCGTTGGCAGCGGCTACGCGATATAGTTCATTCGCCAAAGCCAAATCCGACCCTTTGAGAAACTCTTTTGCTATATTAAGATGCATGAAACCCTCCTGTGTAGTTCCTCCTCCCATCAAACCTGGCATCCTTGCTGAAGTCTGAGAAAACAATAAAGTCCTAGAAGCGGCATGTTTCAGAAAATAGTTTACCTTTGATGCGTGATGCGTGAAACTAATTTTTGAGGAAATTTGAAATATGCCTATATATTGCACTCAAATGTCATAAACCTGAAATTCATTTTCACATGGGTTACCTACGCACACGTGAAATCTCCCGCTTTCAGGTTCAGCAATTAACGACGCCACTGTTTTGCTTTCGTGGTTTTGTTCATTTAGATGGCGGCAAATGCTAATCGGAGGGTTTTCGTGGTCGCGTAGAAATTGCTTGACCATCTCCACAGTTATAGAGCCATATTCGTTTTTGATGAGCGTTCTTAGTTGTTTCAGGCGTTTAAAGGAGTCGGGCGAACTGCACGTATCGGTGTCAGGGGTTGCGAAGCGGGAACTAAGAAAGTGGTTGGTGTGAACTATAAAACCTTCGCCGGCGTCGTCCAATGTAGCATATCCTTCGGACGTCAACTCCACGTCGATGATGGTTCTACAACCTCCCGTCAGCACGTAATTCCCCGATGAACAGACCGGAGTATTGTCTAACAATTGCAAGCATTCGGCGACGGTAGTTTGTTCCAGCATACGCCTTTTTACTGGATAATGCGGAAGTCCGAATCGCCATCCTGGTCCACCGGAAAGCGCATTGGCAAAATGCGCTACGCCTGCGGAATTCATGCCGTGATAACCTAAGTGTCCGCCGAAAGTCCACATCATGATTTTCGGGCCTTTTTCAGGCGTCAGATGCAACACGATACCCAATTCTTCCATTACGGGTGTCATGTCCGAATTTTGCCCGATGATTATTTCTCCGCTGACTGTACTTTCGCCTGAAATAGCGTAAGCTGTGCATTCGGAATTGCGGACGTTGTTAATCTCACCCCTAATTTGCAACAACAACACTTCTTCAAAGGAAATCCCCGCGCCGTCAGCCAACCCACGAACTTCCTCGACCAATTGTGGACAACATTCTTCAAAAAGCGGTTGAAATACTTTTGTTCGATTTAGAACATCCTGCCGCATCACGGATTTGCCATCTGACGCGCCTTTGATGATTAACTCAACAAATTTTTTGATGCGGTCATCGCAAGCCTGACCGTGCTGGTAGCCCATTTCATAAGGCGAACCAGCAACTTTGATGAAGGGAAATTGGTTTATTATTTTCATTTTCTTTACCATAAGATGTTTCGTCCTTGGTGCTTCACCATAAGACGTTTCGTCGTTGGTGCTTCACACACCACGCAGAATTTGCTGTAATGCTTTTAGGTTTTCTTTTTCGTCGAAGATTGCTCGGACTGGTATCTCAAAGCCGGTGATGATAGCACTTTTGAGGCTACCTGAATTTGATTTGACAAACAACTCATAAGATTCTCTCTGCAAGATGTACTGCTCCACAAATTCTCGACTCGGGTCAACAAGCCAGTATTCCGCGACGCCATGAGCCGCATAATCTTCAAATTTGACACCTCGGTCTTTCTCTTCGGTACTATCCGATAAGATTTCAGCAATGAAATCAGGTGCGGGAAAATACATTTGTTTGGGCATAAATTGCTCGGCTTTGGGTTGACTGAAAAAACAAATATCGGGCTCATAATCGTTGCGCGTCAAAGAGACCATTATTTTCTCATGGCCGACATGACCAAGGTTGTGCATTGCAACGAAGGTACTGATTAGCTTGAATAGAGCACCTGAAGCTACATCATGTTGGAGCTTCACCGGTGATTGAAACACCACTTCTCCGTTGATAAACTCAACTTTATCTTCCTCAGTAATTGTTTGATAAAATTCTTCGCGTTTTTGTTGTTCTTTGGAAAGAATCTCTTGAAATTGCTTCAGATACAAAGGGAGCTTCGGAGACTGAATAAGTTGTTCTACAATTGTCTGCATGGCAATCTATAACCTCCTTTAGTTGAAGATTTCCTGATTTTTTGTGATAAAAAGCTGGCTGAAATAGAACTCAGCCAGCGTAATCCCGCCGTAAAGCCACTAATTTATCTGACATTCTATGCTGCTATAAGGACGAACCAAACAAATAGATAGGCTAACGTATCTATCTCTTCCCACGACTTTTGCAGCACTTTTTCATCGCCCATTATTTTTTCATATTCCTTAACTTTTTCTGCCCATGGGATACAAACCCCAGGTTGAACCGATTTTTTTTCGTCTGACATCTTATTGGCTCCTTTCCTTTAACGGGCAAGTTGCCCGTTCTACTTTAATTTTTATTCCTCAGTGTTTCTTTTGATCAAACTTTTCTTTTGAAAAGAAAAGTTTGGTTTAATAGACACCATATTCCATAGTAAAATCTGTCATTGCCTTAACATTTTCGACCATTGCATCTTGCTGTATGATAGCGCCTGCGTCCATGATGTATCCACCATCTTGGGCTACGCCATCAATTACTTTTTTGCAGTAACTCCGGACATCATCGGGTGTTCCGTAGGTTAGTAGGTCATTGGGGATGCCGCCGCTCAAGGCGAACTTATGTCCTACACGCTTGTGAACCTCGAAAATATCGCCTCTATCTACATGGTAGATAATGCTTTTTTCGGGTAGTTGCTCAATATAGGCCAGATTACGGTTCCAGTCGCCCTCTGCATAAAAGAGGACTTGCCACCCTGCGGCATAGATTTCCTCTATTATCTGCTTTAGTGTCGGCCAGAAAAAGCGCCCGAAATCTTGATAAGAGAAGAAAGGAGTGGCGCCTCGATGAAGCCAGACTGATACTGGCACTTTTTTATCGGGGTCAGCGCCGGCCAGAACATTCCACTTCATATGCGGCATTAACGCTTCACAAGCTGCGATGACTTTCTCAGGTCGGCGATGAACGTCTACTGCTAAACCGCGGAACCCGCGCAGTTTGTCCGCCAGTATATCGAAAGGCGCTTTGAGAGCGCCGGCTATAGCTGAAACAACTCCACATTCTGTTTTCATCCGGTTAACCTGGTTTCCAAGTTTTTGGAAATAACTCATCATACTTATGCCGCCCTTCAACCAGGCTAAGTTATTGCGAGATGAATTGGGTTTACCAGGTGCAACGAAATCCTTAGATATCCTCGGCAGCCAAACATTTGCCAGAAATCCAGTGGGGTCTTCTATGAAGGCATCATATTCGTTAGCTTTCATAAAAGCCTCTGCTTCAGTTGCCGGCTCAATATACTGGAAAGCTGTATCCGCTGGTAGGTCGATTCCAGGCACGGCATAGTATTTTGTACCATAAGCTTCTGTCATTCCCGTCCAGACGTAAACCATATTGACGACGGTTGCATCCCACTGAAAACCTTTCGCCATGGTTATCACAGCTTCAAGAGCTTTATCCACATCATGTGTTACTTCCTGGCAAGTATAGCCAGCGTACTTACCGGCGAATTCCGCCGCAAAAACCCTTATAGGAATTCTGTCCGGCTTCTCATTTTGCATGGCGGTAACATATCTTTCCATGCGTTCGTTATATAATTTTTCCATTTCTTCTGACATTCGAATCCTCCTCATTCGGTTTAGAAACCAGGTTTTTTATTAGACTTCCGAAGTCTTTGAGGCTTCGGAAGTCTGGATTAATCCTCAAAATTAAATTTGCCTCCTCGATAAGCCTGGATATAGTTCATACAAAAATCATCGCGTCCTAACAGTGTTTCTGTTGCAATGACATTAGCCATCATCTGCTTATCCAGTGGATTAAGGATGACAGCGTCTAAGCCTTTGACCATAGCCATTATCATGAAGGCCTGGTTGAGAATTTTCCTTGTAGGAAGTCCAAAAGAGACATTACTCAGACCGCACACAGTATGCACTCCCTCACAACAATCCTTCATCTGCTCAAGGGCATTCAAAAATTCCATGCCATTATTAACATTAGTGCTGATAGGATACACACATGGGTCAACATAAATATCTTCTGGTGGAACGCCTGCATCTGTCAACTTACCTACAAGCGAAGCGGCGATTTTCAAGCGGTCATCGGTTGTTTCTCCGGAGAGCTCATCGCTAGTGCAGAGGGCGATAATTTGGGTCTTATTTGCGGCGACTAATGGCAAAATAACATCGACAACTTTGGCTTCATCAGTGATGGAATTAATCATCGGCTTCTTTTTGCAAATCGGAAGCGCCGCGGACAAAGCCGCACCATCAGCACTATCTAAGCAGAGTTGGACATCCGTTACAGCTTGTACTATTTCAACCAGCCAGGGTAGCAATTCCACTTCCATTCCTGCTATACCTGCATTGATATCCAGGATATCCGCTCCCGCTTCAACCTGGTCAAGAGCTATTTTTTGGATGTAGCCAATATCTTTCTTTTCTACTGCTTTAGCTATTCGTTTTCTGGTACAGTTAATTAGTTCTCCTATGATTAACACTGTCTCACTCCTTCATATTTATCACATTAAATTAGACTAAACACAATTAGATTTTGGTTACTTTTGCCGGCATAATTATTTTACTAAATTTTTATTCTTATGTCAATCAGAAATCTAAATTTGTGCTTGCCCCCCATTTTAGGTAGTTTTGATTATTAAAGTTGAACTTTTTAAACCACTAAGACACAAAGACACAAAGATTTTCCTTACCACATCCGCTAAGCGGCGCGAATTTTCGCGCATTATTCGTGAAGATTAGCGTAGATTAGCGGATAAAGATGATAAAACCCATTCTTGGTGTCTTAGTGCCTTTGTGGTTCAAATAGAGGAAATGTTAAGTTTATTCGTCAAAATTACCTAACAATGCCCAATGAGAAATTTGGGCTAATTTCTCATTCCACTTTTCCACCTTACCCTCTTGGCCCTGATTTTTTTTATTGGCAAAATGATTAAAATACGTTAAAATTATGTCTGAAGACGGCATCAGAAATCGCCGCTTTCTTTACTTTTTCCCCCTTATTTCTTATGGAGGAGTATGTGATTACAACTACATCTTGGGGCGCGACAATGAAAAATTGGAAGCATGCTTCCTCTACGCCGGACTTTTTGGATTTCTACATCAAGGATAGGAAAACCTGGGATGAAGCAAAAGCTCGGATGACGCCCACTGAGGACCGGGTTAATTGGAATCACCTAAAGGAAAACTACCAAAGATGGCGGGAGCAAGGCTGTTGGATACAAGCGGGAGCATGGTTTGGATACGATGTTTTTGCCAGTTGGCACGTTGGCACGGAACGGATGCTGATAGCTCTGCTGGATGACCCGGAATGGTGCATGGATATGTTCAATCACGCTCTCTCCGTAAATCTGGCGCTTCTTGAAATGGTTTGGGACCGAGGCTATACGTTCGATTGTCTAAGCTTTCCCGATGACCTTGGCTACAAAAATGGGCTGTTTTTCTCGCTGAACGTTTACCGTCAAGTCTTAAAACCGGTGCATAAGCGCGCCTGCGATTGGGCGCATGAACGCGGCGTAAAGGTGATGTTGCATTCATGCGGCAATATTATGGAGATAATACCGGACTTAATCGACGCCGGATTTGACGCTGTAAATCCATTGGAGACTAAAGCCGGTATGGATTTAGTGAAGGTCAAGGAGTTGTATGGTTCGCAATTGGTGCTCGAGGGCGGTATTGATGTTCGAAAAATGACTCAGGCAGACCAGATTGAAGAGGAAATCCGAACCAAAATTACGGCAGCGAAAGTCGGCGGCGGATACATATACCATTCTGACCATTCCGTTCCTGACAATATAAGTTTTGCCGATTACTGCCGTGTGATAGCGTTGGTCAAACACTATGGGAAATATTAGTGAAACGTGAAACGTGATGCGTGAAACGTGAAATTCTACTTAGAACCGCTGATTTTCGGACATCGCTGATTATACTGAACTACAACTCAGCGATGTCTGTTAATCAGCGGCTATTATGAAGGTTCTCAGAAAGCAATTGAGAAGGAGGTGAACAAACATGCTTCAACGAATTACTTTTGCTATGGCTCTAATCCTGGTTCAGCTTTTGTTGATTTCAATGTTTTCAATTGCGGTAGAAGAACCAAAAGCGGGTGAAAATTTCCTCTGGATTGACCTGGGGAAAGAAAACGAAGGGCTGCTCTTAACTCAGTCAGAGCAAGCAGATGGCGTCACTGAGCCAGCCACTGAAGGCGGCGTCGATTGTCGGGAAAACCCATGGCCGTATAATGGACCAGGCCACAACCACATGTACTTCAAGATTGATGATAGCTTTTTAGTTGGCGGAAAGCATAAAGCGTGGATTGTAATGGAATATTTCGATTCGGCTTTAGCTCAACAAATTGATTGTCAGTATGATAGCACTGGCGCTGGTCCAGTGGATGGCGCCTTCCGCGGCGCTGGTGATGGCGCCTTTATAGTATTGAAGCCTGAAGGCACAGATAAATGGCGCGTCCATACATGGTTTATCAACAAAGACGGTCGATTTGAAAATCGGGCAAATGGCGCTGATTTTCGTTTTTCCTCTCACGGACAAGGGCCAATCTGGATTAACCGAGTTTGGTTCAGTCTTATTGAGCCGCCAGACCCATTTGACCCAGAATTGCCTTTTGGCATTGGAAAAGCCGTTGAACCAGTTATGAAATTGGCGACGACATGGGGAACTTTAAAATGTGCAAATAAGCAAATAGGCAAATAGACAAATTTGCCCGGAGAGGAATAACCGCTGATTTACTGACCACGCCGATTTTGATAAACTCAATAATCAGCGTGGTCTGTTCGCTTCGCTCAGTAGTTTACTTCGTAAACTACCAAATCAGCGGCTCTATAGGTATTTATGAAAGGAAGTAAACTATGACACAAAAACTAAAAATTGGCATCGTCGGGGCAGGAAATCGTTCCCAACACCATGCGCAGGTATTCCAATCCCTCGAAGGGACGGAATTAGTCGCTTTTTGCGATGTACTTGGTCAAAGGGCGAAAGAGAAGGCGGAAGCGTTTGGCTTGAACCCGGAAACGGCCGCTGAAACAGATTACCGCCACTTTGTGCGTCGTGATGATATAGATGCCGTGAGCATTTGCTCGAGCTCCGATGTTCATGCAGAAGTAGCTATTGCGGCAGCACAAGCTGGCAAGCATATTCTGGCGGAAAAGCCGATGGCGCAAACTTTAACTCAGTGTGATGAGATGATAGAAGCAGCACACGCTAATGATGTTGTGTTAGCCGTAGTCTTTCAGAACCGGTTTCATAAGGACAACCTGCGGATTAAGTCGCTCATCGAATCGGGACGAATGGGACAAATTATGATTGCGCGGGAATTTGGCTGGACAATCCATTCGTTTGACTTGTTCCGATGGCTATTCGGGCCGGTCAGCCGAGTATCGGCGGAATGGGCTGGAAATGGGCAGATTTACCGCGACGCGCTATTCTCAATAATGCGTTTTGAGAGCGGAATTATCGGCTATACGCAAAGCAGCCCGCGACAAGTATTTGACCCGCCTTGTTCGGAAACTGACCACGGCATCATGATTGTGGGCGAAAAGCTGTATCTCTTTATCAAACTATGGGGACACGAAATTGTCTTTGAGGGGAAGGATAGTGATTATTTAGCGGAAACCAAAAAGTGGATGGAAACGCTTTATACCGAGCCGGATTACAACGGTTCGCTGACAAACATCGTAGAAGATTTTCTCAATGCAGTAAACAACGGCACGAAGCCAAGGATTACCGGAGAAGAAGGACGTCAGTCTATTGAACTAACTACGGGTATACATAAAGCCGCCCTGACATACCAGACGGTCTCTTTTCCAATAGCAAAAACTGACCCATTTTATGTTGACCCAAGACAGTTAGTACAATGGTAAAGTATACCGAACGAGAATAGAAAATTCATTGGAATGGAAGGAGAGGAAGGAAGGGCGGTAAATCTTTCGCGCCGCCCTTATTGATTAATTATGGTGCAACCGACAAAGTACAAAGCGACAGTAGCAATCACCTCATCAAACGACGAAGCATTAGGATATCTTAGAGTGCCGTTAGATGCGGATTTAAGTTATGAACAAATAGACGTTGTAGTGCGAAGAGCATTGGATTTGGATACTTCGCCAAGTTGTTTGAAGAATATCATCAAGGAAACGGATTGGGTGGTAATCAAACCCAATATCGTCACGAGTCGCAGCCACAAATGCTCGTACTGGCATGACGGAATAGCCCATCCTGGACAAGTGACAGATTTACGGGTTATCAAAAGCCTCATCGGTTATCTAATCGAAAATTGTCGTCCGCAACGGATTACCATCGCCGAAGGCGGCGCAGAATGGCAGAAGAATGGTGCGCCAAGCACTGACCCGAACCAGAAAGAAGATGGCTGGACAGTAACCTGGCCAGAATTTGATAACCTTTCTTACGTGGGTATCGTAGAAGGATACAACAAAGATTATCCGGGCTTGGTCGATATAGTTGACCTAAATTACGATAATATCTGTTTTGCGCCAGTTCCCGCCCCCCCCAACCCCCCCGTACACGGGGGGGCAAAGAACAGCGGCATTGGCGCATTGCAGCGAATCGGCGCGGTAGGTCGTCCGGCTGAACTTTTCGGACGCGAAGCATATATCCCTGGCACAGGCACGCTGCGCGAAGGTTATCATATACCCGAAACAATTCTCACCTGCGACAAATTAATCTCGGTTCCGGCAATGAAAACGCATACTTGCGGGACGACGCTGGTAATGAAAAATTACATTGGCATTCTGCCCAATCATCCGTCGGGCGTTGTCAGAAAAGGCAATATCCATCAAGGCGACATGCAGAAAGGCTTTATCGACCTCTTTTCTTATCATCCTGCCGATTATAGTATCATCGAAGGATTTTGGGCAACTGAAGGGAATGGCCCACAATGGGGCGATAACATCAGACACAACGTAGTGATTGCGACTTCTGACCCGGTAGCCGCGGATGCCGTCGGCTCAAGCGTGATGGGCTTTAATCCGCTGGACCTGGATTATCTCTATTACGCCGCGCAAAAGGGCTTTGGCACATTCGACTTGAGTGAAATCGAAATTGTCGGCCACCCGGTTGAAAAAGTCAAACGGAAATTCAAAAGAGCCGCTGGCAGAAAAGGAGTCGGCTTCGCGACAAGGGGAAACCGAACCTGGTTGGTAAAAGATGGAACCAATGGCAATTGGAATATCTTTGAAAGTGAAGAGCGATATATTGATTTGGCGAAGCATTTCGGTGAGAATCAGACAAATTCAGCTTGCGCCTCAAAAGAAGTATACTCGAAGTACGCCCAAAAAGGGAAGTTGTGGGCCTCCGCCGATGGAAAAATGACTGTCGAACTCAATGGCGAAAAGGTGTTGACGAAAGAAACGGAAGTTGGACATCGATTTGCCGAATATCAAATTGACATCGAAATTAAAGAGGGGCTCAATCGTTTGTCTGTTTACTTAGAAAGAAGTGAGAAAGGTTTTGGTTTTACAACGCTATTGTGCAATGATTTAGGCGATGGGCTTTTTGATATTGAATATCGAGTCTGAAGAATCAAAAGAAACCGAGTTTCTCTAGGAAACTCGGTTTCTTCTGCATAGAAAGGAGGGAAATGAAGATGAAGGCTAAGATGTTAAATTCAATTTTGGTTTGCCTTTTATTGATGCTAACTTTTCAGATTTCGGCTGAATCGCTAACCTGGAATTTCGATAAGAAAGAGGAAGCCGATGATTGGTTAGCAATAAGAGGCAAATGGGAGATTGACACAAAAGAGGGGTTATTCATCGGGACGTCAGACTTTGACGAAGGCACTGCAATTGTCAGTAAAGATGCCTGGGATAATAAATGGGTAGATTACACCCTCGAAGTCAAAGTCAGAAACATGGGCACTGAAAACCATTTCGGCATCGGCTTTAGAGACGACGGAGCCGGTAATCATTACGGTTTCTACATGAACGATTTTGTGGGACCGGAAACGACATATTGGTTCGGAACTTTCTCAAACGGCACATACACTGCTTTTGCGGGAAGTTGGGCGGAAAATGGAAACTACAAGGATGCGGAGAAGTGGAATGTGATGAAAGTGGTTGTCAAAGGATTTACTTTTGACCTTTATATAAATGACAAACTTTTGAAGAGCGTTACAGATAACAACAAGGCATTTAAGACTGGCCCAATTGCCCTCGTCAGTGATAAAAACCAAAAGCCAGCTATCGCCCAATTCGATTATATAGAGCTCGAAGGTGAAGGGATTCCGGCAATGACTGTTTCCAACCTGGGCAAACTCACAACCACTTGGGCAAGTATCAAATCCCAATAATAAGTAACTATGAATTTGATTCTTTATCTTTTTCATAACCGCAGAGAGCGCAGAGGAGGCGCTGAGGACACCGAGGTAAGAAATCATCTCAGCGTTCTCTGCATCCCCCTTTAATAAAGGGTTGTTCCTCAGTGTCCCATACGCATCAAGTTAAGCGTTTTTTCCCAATTCCCCTCCCTTGACGGGAGGGGTTAGGGGAGGGTGAAAAAAGCGAGAGTGCCGTTCTCACCCCCACCTACGCCTCCCCCGTCAAGGGGGAGGAACAACATCATATCTACATGATTGCCCTTAACTTGATGCGCATGGGGGCAGGGGGGAAATACTCCATACGCATTAAGTTAAGGGTTTTCTTCCAATGCTAATAGGAGTTGATAGGTAGTTGGTTCCTTTTTTCGGTTGTTCATCCGGCAGCCTGTGGCTAAACAGGAGGCAATAATCTGGCACACTTCAA
>Ga0194113_10010482_pt1 | contig 11071 bp, 2 predicted proteins | sample TA2MahC200mmetaG_FD_146193 | JGI IMG/M metagenome (GOLD analysis project Ga0194113, IMG submission 146193) | Freshwater microbial communities from Lake Tanganyika, Tanzania - TA2015017 Mahale Deep Cast 200m | ecosystem: Environmental > Aquatic > Freshwater > Lake | place: Tanzania: Lake...
GAATACATCTGCGCCATCACTATCGACCACGACCTCACCCTGGCCGGCGAATATCTGCTGACCGGCGATACTTCGACCGTCGAAGAGACTATTCTACGCAATGAAGGCAATCCAATCATCCAAATAGGCGGTGTGTTAGTGAATTTCTATCTGCGCGGACTGTCGCTTAGGAATGCCAGCGCCGGAGTAATTCCCGCTCAAGGCAGTCATGCGGGCACCATAGAAATCAGTCAGTGTTGCTTCGATACATTATCTCAAAGAGCTATCTATCTCCAAGCGCAACATAGACTAATAGAACGGACTACATTTAGGTTGTGTAACAACAACCAGCAGCCAGATTATCCTATCGTTCAATTCCAACGTCACTTCCTGTTCAACTTATCTATTTTAAGGCAGTGCACTTTTCTGAATTGTAACAGCACATCAGTGATTCTCTTTGACGACGCGAGCGGAACGGTAGTGGATTGCTATTTTGAGGGAAATAGTGGTTCTATAATGCGCAGCGCCAATGCATCAATATCTAATTCAGTTTTTATTCGGAATCAGGGAACTTGTTTAACAGAATGCTCAGGCGCAATCTCCAATTGTCGTTTCGAAGAGAATCAAGCCAATAACGGAACATTGCAATTACCTTCAGGTCGGGTAACTAATTGCGTGTTTATAAGGAATCAGTCTACCGGTCACGGCGGCGCAATATATCAGCCTCGAGGTCTAATTGACCATTGCTTGTTCGTGGATAATCGAGCAAACAATTACGGTGGAGCAATTTTTGCCCAGCCGGATTTTGCCAGAATTTCCAATTGCACTTTTTATAATAACATAGCCCGCAATGGGGGGAATATTTATAGCCATCTATATGATCTGCAAATTGTTAATTGTATTATATTTGGCGGCGAACCTGAACAGATATATCTTACTAGTGGTCAATCAGGACAATTCATTTCTTATTGTGATATTCAGGACGGTCGTGATGGATTTCGTTTAAATGATCCTCAACATTTCAACCTGCCTGAATCCAACATCGACGAAGACCCGCTTTTCGCTGACCCTGACAACGGCGACTTTCGTCTGACCGCTGACTCCCCCTGCATCGACGCCGGCGACCCGAACTCGCCGCTGGATCCCGACCAAACCCGCGCCGATATCGGCGCCTTCTACTTCGCCCACCAGCCGCTCATCTCCACCGAACCGGACAGCCTGAATTTTGGCGCTGTTATTGTCGGCGCCAGCAGCGAACTCGACCTCCATATCGGCAACATCGGCAACGAACCGTTGGTGTTGGAATCCGTCGAAACCGACGACGAAGCCTTCCGAGCCGGGCTTGAAGAGCAGGTTACTATTGAGCCGGGCGAAGGTTTCGACATCGTGGTAGTCTTTGCGCCGCAGGATTACATACAAGTCGAAGGTAATCTTATCATTCACTCCAACGATTTGGTTAATCCAGACTTTGAGGTTACACTATTCGGAACAGGCATCGAAGAGTTGCCGGATTTGAGGCATTTCTCCGGTTTCGAGCAAACTGGAGCCAACCATAGCCTGCTCATCGACGGTTTGACATTCGAGGAGGAGGATGTGCCATCAGGTTGGGAGATTGGGGTGTTCACGCCGGCGGGGAGACTGTGCGGCGCGGGAATATGGAGCGCAATGATGCGTAGCGCCGGTATCTCAGTCTGGGGCGACGACAGCCTGTCAGAGGAAATCGACGGCTTCCAGCCGGGCGAATACTTCCGCTTCCGCGTCTGGGACGACCGCGATGATGCCGAATATCCCGCCATCGCCTGGATTGAAGAGGGACCTTTCGACTGGCGGGAGAACGCCGCGACGGCGCTGAGCCTTAACGCGATGGAGGAGCGCCGGCAGACGATTTCGCTGCGGCAGGGCTGGAATCTCATCTCGCTGAATGTCATCCCGCCGGACAGCCTGTGGGTGCGCGAAGAGGGTCCTGACATCGTTCGAATGACCGAGCGGCTGCGGGTGGACAATAATCTGCACCGGATTGTCCTGCTGAAGGACGAAATCGGACGGTTCTATTATCCGCAGGGGAGGTTCTGCAACATCCCGTATTGGGATTTGACGCGCGGCTACTATGTCAAAGCGCTGTCGGCGGTGGAGGTCGAATGGACCGGCGAGCCGGTTGAGCCTTACGCCGATGTCCCGCTGCACCGCGGCTGGAATATCGCGGCGTATTATCCGTTCTACAACCTCAGCGCGGCGGCGCCGGGATTTGAAGCGCTGTCGTCGATTATAGATGAAGTTCTTTTAGCCAAGAATTCCGAAGGGCGGTTTATATGGCCGGCGCGCGGCTTTTCCAATATGCCGCCCTGGACGCCCGGGCAGGGCTATCTGGTGAAGGCAGCGAATGATGTGGTGCTGAATTATCCCTATCCTGCCCAACGTTTCAACAGCCTGCCGGGAGAGGCACCGCTCGCTGAAACAGCCCATTTCCGGTTCACATCCCGCACCGGCGACTTTTTACCGGTCCTGGTGTTGGGCTTGGAAGTTGCCGGCAGACAAGTCGAAGAGGGCGATGAGATCGGTGTATTTGATGGTGATACTTTGTGCATTGGCGGCGGAGTTTGGACAGGCGAGATGCCGCTGGGCTTTGCGGCATGGCGCGACGATGAGACTACCCCGGCCATCGACGGCTATAGAAATTCGCGCAACATAACTTTCAGATTCTGGGACCGCAGCGAGAACGAGGAGATTCGTCCAAATGGAACACGCACCGCCGGCGCTGATTTGCAGAATGACGGTTCTATTTGGGCGGGGGATTTGACATTCGACGGCCCGGTCAGCCGACCGGAAATCCCCAAAGAATTTAAATTAGGTCCTATATTCCCAAATCCGTTCAATTCAAATACTATCATTGGTTATGCTTTGCCGGTTGCTTCTGATGTTAATTTGTCTCTGTTTGACTTAAATGGTCGAAAAGTTGCGGATATCTATCGAGGATTCTGTGAACCTGGAAGTTATAGGTTACCATATAACGCAGTAAAAATACCTTCAGGTATATATGTTTTAAAAATGGCTACTGCAGAATATATATCAACTACTAAATTGGAGATTTTACGCTGAAATCCTCTGCATATATCCGGCTTCTTGAAGCCGGTATCATACTATTAATGGGGGCGGAATATAGTTTGCTGTGTAATTGTCTTTCCCCGCCCGAAAGCGGGGGGAGTAAGGGGGGGGAGTTATCAAATAGTCATTACACCCCCCTTTCATCCCTCCGCAAGCGGGGGGAGGGGACACTTTATTCTGCACTCGTTAATATAATAACCCGGCTTCAAGAAGCCGGCTACAAAATCACTCAACAAAATCACATCTATGCCAACCTTACACACCAATCGTTCCCAACTCATAATGCTGTCGGTCATCGGCGAGATTGCCGACCCGATGGTGCAGGTCAACAATCCCTATCGCATTTCTGCTGATGGCGAACCAGTAGTGGCGCCCGGCACCGGCGGCATCACCTACAACGCCCGTATCGGCGACAGCGCCGTGGACATCTGGGGCGACCATATCGAACCGGCGGTTACTATCAAGAACTACAAGGCTATCGACAATTCAGCCGCCAACGGCGGACTCAACCTTTACTCCTGCGTTGGCAACCGGGCGCGGGTAGTCTCCGGCGATGCCAAAAGCGAATTCGGCAGGGTGACGGGCAAGCACGGCGGTCTCGACCATATAATTATCGACTTCACCCGCGAGCAGATGGACAAGATGGCGGTCGGCGACCGCATCCAAGTCATAGCCTACGGGCAGGGACTGGCACTGACCGACTTCCCCGGCGTCAAAGTCCGCAACCTCGACCCCGACCTGCTTGAGACAATGGGCATCGCCGGCAATATTAAGACCGGCCGGCTTAAAATACAGGTGACGCACACCATTCCTGCCGCCATCCTCGGATCAGGGCTTGGACGCAACAACACCTTCTATGGCGATTACGACATTCAGATGTTCGACCCGCCGACAGTTGAGAAGTATAATCTGAACACCCTGCGTTTCGGGGACATCGTAGCCGTGCTTAATGCCGACCACAGTTTCGGAAGGATTTATCGGGAGAAGTCCGTTTCAGTTGGCGTAATTGTGCATTCGCGCTCGGCGCTGGCCGGGCACGGACCAGGCGTTATGACGTTGTTCACCTCGACGGAAGGTCTCATAGACCCAATCATAGATGGAAAAGCGAATTTGAAGGAATATTTTGCGAAGATGTGATAATTGATGATGATGATGATGATAATCTTGGAATTGTCTTTGTGAAGGTTGTGTAGCAATCTCTCTTGTTTTAGAAGCAATGCTCATTTATCAATCTATTACAATCAACATCAGCATCAGCATTAGCATCAGCAACACGGCAACGAACCGCTAGTATTGGAATCCATCGAAACCGATAACGAGGCTTTTCAAGCCGGACTTGAAGAGCAGGTTAACACTCTTACACCATTACAAATAAAAGTAGTGATAATTATATTAAGAACCGGACGTTATTGCCGATAAAATACAGAGGAGCCGACGCTCGGAAAGTGAGGCTTATGCATCATTTTCCAAACGCCGGCAACCTGTGTTGCGCTGATTTTCCTCTCGCAAATAATCACCACTCATATCGATCAAGGGTGGATTCAATATACCCCAAAATAGAGGCATATCGATGAAGCGTCTATCAATTGTCTTCGGACTCTGTCTTCTGGCAATCCAGGCTACGGCGCAGATAGCCAATACCAATCTTGGATTCAAGGATGTCGATCTGGCGACCGTGCGTAATATCGCCGATTTTGAGTGCGAAAATATGTTCGGCGATTACCCGGAATTTGCCTGCATTCCATACTACGACGGCGACGACCGACCGGCGATCTATGCGGTGGTCTTCGCCTGCACCGACCGTTTTAACGGCGAAGCAGCCCTGGATGCTCACCTCTCAAGCGCTACCGACCGGCTGCTGGCGGCTATCGAGAGGATCCGCAATGCCGAGGATGCTGCAACTCTTGACCAGGCTCGTGCCGACCTCCAGCAAGCCCAGGAAGATCTGACGCTGCCGGACGATTTTGTGACCATCTTCGTCTCGGCTACGACATCGCGTTCGACTATTCCGGAAGAGATGCGCGGATTGCCGGAATATTACTCCAGTTACGAACGTTACCGCCGGGAATTTGAGATTGCTACGGGGACGATCTGCACCCAGCGCAAGTTCTACTATTTCGGCCCTGGGCACACTTTCTTTCACGGCTCGCCCAACGCTGCGAGCGCCGTCAACGTCTATGGTGCTACTGAAAGTATCTCAGTTACCGACATACACAGAAGTTTCTACCGCCTCGAGACAACTGACCGCTCGGAGAACGAACTCGAACGCTTGCGCGAGCAGTGGCATTTCTTCAGTGAAGTGCTGACTCCGGATAACCATCAGGAATTTCTGAACCGCAATAGTCCCCGACGCGACGCCAGCGCCAGACTCCTCAATCCCGCGCCGCCTGACTACAACCAGGACGAGTTCGTCAATATCCTGCCTAAAAAACTCTCCTGCGTGGTGATGGCGAATTCGTCAGCCTTGAGTTACTACGACCATCCAAATCGCGGCTATTTTAACCTAGTCGATTTTGCGGTGCAGGGCGACGCAATCGCTCCCAGAGGAGGCTTTACCTGCCAGAAAGGCTACCCGGTCGCCAATAACAAAGCACGGCTCAAGGGCGGCGTAGATGATCTGATCTACAATGTAGCAGTGCGGGTGAAGTATAATTTCAGTTCCGGTCTGACCAACGAGGGGAATGTCGAATCGGGGGTGCAGAATTTCGCCAATACCGATAACGGACTCAGTTTCGATCTGATCGTCGATAACTCAAACGGCACTACTTACACCGCTGTTTGCACCGATATCGATAACGGCAATCCGGTGACGATGGGCACGAGCCGGTATCAGTGGGACAGCGGCAACGGGACTCGCTATTCGAGCCTTGGCCGGCACGATGTAATTATCATTGGTTATAATACGGCGATGGGGTCGGGATATTCGCAAGGCATTTATGTCTATCTGAACGGGATAACCACCAAGCGCGGCGAACGCAGTTGGGATTATATCGACTTGACTTCCAAAGTTACCTGGCAATATAGGGACGGCGGCAGTTCAGGCGATTACCTCGACGCGCCGGTTTTAACAGCGCCTGAAGATGAATCGACCGATGTTGAACCGGGTGCAGTAACTTTCGAATGGGAAGAGGTTACCGACGCCGCTGCCTACTGGATCCAAGTCTCCAAGCGGCAGAATTTCGATATTTGGGACAGCATAAAAGTGAACCAGACCGTCGTCAGAACCGATAATGCTTTCACTCTGGCGCCGGGAACATATTATTGGCATGTCGCGGCAAAGAACAGCGCCAATAACTGGTGTCAGTTCTCCGATGTTCAGAGTTTCACTCTGTATGGACCAAATTTGCTGGTAACAAAAGCAAGCGTTAGCCCGAAGGACAAACTGCTGGACAGCGCCGCGGTTACAGCAAAAGTCTATTTTAAAAACAACGGCAACGAAGAAGCCGGCAGCCATAGGGTCGCCTGTTATTATTCGATAAATTCGACCTGGGACGAAACTGATGTCTTGCTGGGAAGTTCAGCGGTTACCGGTCTCGATGCATCCGCAATCGATTCAGCGAGTCTCTCGCTCATCATCCCTGACACAGCCTTGTCAACGACTGCCTACATTATCGCCGTTATCGACGACGAGGACGATGTAACTGAATGGTCGAGCGCCGATAACGTATATGCGATGAAGATAACCCTTGTGCACCCCGACTTGAAACTCTCGCTACTCAAAGCGACCAAGACCTCCGTCCCGCCGGGAGGCACAACGGCGATCAATTATACCGTCACTAATGCCGGAACCGGCACAGCCAAAGCGAATATCGTCGATTTCTATTGGTCGGAAAACACCGTCAAAGATGAATCGGATGTGCTGTTAGGCAGCCAGACCGTTTCTGCATTGGCAACTACCAAATACAAAGCAATGACTTCGCCAACCTTGACGCTGCCGAATCCGATCACGGGAAATGTCGGTTATGTGTTGGTCAAGGTAGATGTTGACGGTTATGAACGTGAAACCAACGAGAATAACAATCTCGCCGCGGTGAGGATCAGTGTCGCCCGTCCAAACCTGTATTGTGCGTCGGGCACAATAAGTCCCAAACAGATGGACACTTGCGTCGCATCGAAAGTTAACGCACTTATTATCAATAATGGAACCTACACCTCAAGAGCATTCAGAGTAGGGTATTACCTGTCGGAAGATAACTATTGGGATGAAGAGGATAGTCTTCTTACGAGTCAGAATGATTCGCTCGGGCTGGGGATAAAAAAGACTATAAAGCAGGCGACTGTGAACCTCGATACGACTGTATTCAAAGCGCGCGGGCTCTGGTTCGTCATCGTAGTAGTCGATGACCTCGACTCAATTCCCGAACTGAACGAATCAGACAACATCTATGTGATCGGCGTCTTTGTCTATCCAGGTCCGATAATTCGTCAATTGGTTGAAGGGAAGGAGTTGCCAACCGAGACATTCCTGACCGGCGGCTATCCAAATCCGTTCAACACGAAGACCAGCATCCGGTTTGGCTTGCCTGAAGCCGCCGATGTCAAACTGGATGTAATGGATATCTCCGGGCGGCTGATGGAACGGCTGGTGAACAGCCGGTTGAACGCAGGCTACCATAACACCGCCTGGACAGCCAATGCCTGTCCGACGGGAGTCTATTTTGTCAGGATGGAATCGGATGGATTTAAAGCGATCAGAAGGGTGGTATTGATAAAATAGCTGTAATACCAATTCGCATTCAAATGAATAATAAAGTGATTCAAATTTTACAACAGATTAAACGGATAGAAAGGATTACATTGCGGCTTCACAGGATTATCCGTTTCATCCGTTTAATCCGTTGTTAATTTGTTTTGATATTTATCAGCCGATTGATTGCGACTTGGGACTAGTATCAAATTCCGCGAATGTGTAATTGGCAAGGCGGACGCCCTCGTCCGCCGTTCTATAAGCCGAAATATTCGGCGCACAGGGGCGTCCGCCTTCCCATCTGCTAACAAATCCAACACTTTTGCAATTACCTCAATCTATAATAATCAGCATCAGCATTAGCATCAGAATTGTCATATCTCAACCACCTTGACCCGCTGCTCGAAGAGTTCCGGCATTTGTTCTTTCAGCCAGCGGTGGCGCTCCTCGTGGCAGGACATAACTAAAACCTGATGCTTGCGTGAGAGAGTGTCGAGGAAAAATTGCATACCGGTCAAGAATTTGTCGTCGTCCACTGCCGAAAGTGGCTCGTCGAGCAGCACTGGAACAGGTCCTTTAACGCCGCGCGATAAGTAGCGCGCTATACCCAGCCGCGCGGCTAAAAATACTTCGTCGCGCGCGCCGGTCGATAGCACTACATCAACTTCGTGCGAAGGAATGCGGCGGCTGTTAGTGTGGTCGAGGATGGTGAAGTTGAGATACTCGTCGAAGAGGAGGTCGCTGTAGCGCGGGTTGAGCGCGGTTAAAAACGGCGCGGCTTCCTCGCTCAAAGCCGATGCCCAGTTGCGATAGACCTCCCGCGAGATGTCGGACATTATCTGCACCGCGGTATCGATGTCCGCCCGGAAGGTCTCCGCTCGCCGAATTTGTTCCTCCAACTCCTCGCTTCGCCGGCGCAGTTCGTTATAAGAATTATTATAGCGCTCAAACATAGCCGCCACCGCCCGGTCGATGTTGCGCCGCTCCTCCATAAGTTCATCGATGTTCCGCCCAATATGTTCAGCCTGCTCGCGGTAATACTCCTCTGAATGCTCCGGCAAAGGAACAAATTCAGCCGCGCCGGTTTTCTGTTTCAACTGCGCCAGCCGCGAGCGGTTAGCCGCAAGATCAACTTCAGGCATTAACTCCTGTTTGGCGCGCGGTAATTTCTCCAGCGCGATGAGTTTGTAATTGTTATGCTTATCTAGAGCGACGCGGAAATCTGTCACGGCTTCATCGATAGAGTCTAACTTATCAATGCCGCCCATTTTGAGAATTTCGATTAGTAAGGCGCGGTTGGACTCCAAATCGCGGTTCAACCGCTCAAGTTCGGTCTCTATTTCGCTCTTGCGCGCTTTAACCTTTTTATACTCTTCAGCGCAGCGCACGGCTTGGCGATAGTCCTCGAGTAGTTGTTTGGCTGAAGCCAGCATTGTGTCGGGAGAGGGAATGCTGCGACCGGCGCGGTGGAAGAATGGCTCAATGACTTCGGCGGCGCGCTGGACTTCGATGCGGGCTTTATCCAGCGCGGCTTCCGCCGCCAGCAAAGGCTCGACCTCGTCGGAGAGTTGGTCAAATTGGAAATACTCGGACAAGAGCATATTGCCGTCTTCGAAGCCGGCGCGGCTGGCGATGTCAGCGATGTCGCGGCCGACGCGGTCGAGCCGGTCGCGGGCTTCATCTTCGCTCTGGATACAGCCGGCTAAATCCTCACCCAACTTTCTCAAACTTCCGGCGTCGGCTCCGCTGACGGCGCCGCGCGTAATCGCCCCCACCGCCCCGAAGACTACTCCCAGCCCGGCTAACACCTGCCCAAGCCATTCGCCCTGCGTTATGAGAATAAGCGCACCACCAATGAGGATGGTAACTGCGGCTAATAAAAAGAAGGTGCGGGCAGTAGCCGCGGCGCGCTTCTGGCGATTGATTATCAATCCGCGCTCGCGCTCAATCCATTCGCGGCGGGTCTTCTGCTCGCGATAAGCGGCTTCCGCTTCGGCGAAAAAGACACGGAAGCCGTCGATAAAACGCTTCTCATCGGAAGTTAAATCGGCAAACAAACGCTTGAGGCGGGCATATTTATCCCGGTCGACGCCCTTGCCTTTGAGGTCTTTACTCAGCCGTTCGACTTCAGCCTGCGCTTCGCTTGCGCGTTCAGCGCGATCGGCATAGCGCGCGGTGGCTGATTCCAATTCGTGCACCTCCGCCTCGGTAACACCGGTCAGGCTGCGGCGGATCTGTAGTTCAGCCTCGACCTTCTCCAGCGGGATGACGCCTTCGGTTTGCAGTTTCTCAGATTGTTTAGCGACATCGGCTTCAAGCCGGGAAACGCGCTCCTGCAATCCGATTAATTGCTCCCACTTAGAGGCCGGGAACTGCTCGAATACCGCCAGTTGTTCCGCTTCACTTTTCAAGTGCGCGACTTCCGCGTTCAACTTTTCTTGATATTCGATGAGGCGCGTCAATTCGTTGATTTTAGCCAGGTCGCCCAGCCAGCCGGCTTCGTCGCGTTCTTTGCGCAGCCGCTCTAAGAGCCGCTCGATTTCATCCAACCGCTGGACGCGCGGCTCTAAATCCCGTCGGTCGCGCTCTAATTTATCTATCTCTTTTAAAATTCCTTCCCGCTCGTCCGTCAGGCGTTTGATGGCGTTTTCGACTTTGATATTAGTTTGGGCTTTAGCGTCGTTGCGGCTGCTAATGTATAGATAGTTATCGCGGGCAGCGCGCAGCCGTTCGATGGCTTGCGCCGAAGTCGTGCCGCCTTCGATGGCTGTGGCAACCTGTTGAATATGGAAAGTCAAATCGCCGGCTTCGTGTAACGCGAGAAATTCTTCCTGTTTGAGATAGAAGGATTTTAAAAAGGCGTCGACCGACAGGTCGAGCAGTTTTTCGCCAATTTGATAGCGACCGCGCCCGGTATGGAATTCCGCCGCCAAATCCCGCCCGGTGTCGCGATTGTAAAGATGCACTTCGCCGTTCGCAAAGTCGCGTTCGATACGCCAGCGGATGTTGTCCAGGACAAAGTCGAGTTCAATGCCGAACTCCTCCGGACGCTCCCAAGGCACAACGTTTTTTATGTGCGGGCGACGCTTGTCGCTGAGTTTGCGAAAGTCATCCTCGACACCATAAAAGGCGGCGAGAATAGCCGCGACCAGCGTTGATTTGCCGGCTTCGTTAGCAGCGATGGTCAGGTTCAGTTTGTCTGGCGCAAATTCGACCCGCGTGCGCAGACAGCCGAAGCCGCGGATGTTAAGAGATTCGAAGTGCATTTTTCTAATAAGTGAGAAAGTGAGAAAGTGAGAAAGT
>Ga0194113_10010499_pt1 | contig 11062 bp, 9 predicted proteins | sample TA2MahC200mmetaG_FD_146193 | JGI IMG/M metagenome (GOLD analysis project Ga0194113, IMG submission 146193) | Freshwater microbial communities from Lake Tanganyika, Tanzania - TA2015017 Mahale Deep Cast 200m | ecosystem: Environmental > Aquatic > Freshwater > Lake | place: Tanzania: Lake...
ATTACGCTTGGCGATGGCGATGAGCTTGGTCTTATCACCTTTTTGAGGAAGGATCAGACGGTTTTTGAGCCAGGCATTCAAGTCCTCATAATCAGCTGGCTGTGAAGGCAGAAGGATCTCATCCGGCAGTTCGTCCTTTTGGGAATAATACAACCTGATAAAGGCAGAGAGCGTCTCTTCTCCGGTTGATCTTTCCATATTGACAAGGGGATAATTCTCCTGATGCAGGATCTTGCCGTCGATCATGCGCATTACAATTGCCACGGCATTTCTATCTTCCTGATAATAGCCGATGATGTCGATGTTGCGCTGGTCGGTATAGTAAACGGTCTGGCGTTTCCGGATCTTCTCAATTGTGATCAGGCGGTCCCGATACTTGGCTGCCTGTTCAAACTGCATCTCTTCCGATGCCTTGAGCATTTCATTCCGCAGGTCATCCATGATCTCAGAGTATTTACCCTGGAAGAAGCCGATCAGCTGATTGACGAGGACGGCATATTCCTGCCGGCTGATGTAGCCAACGCAGGGAGCGGGACACTTACCCAGTTGATAATTGATACACGGTCGTTTATAGCGGATCCTGTCATCAGCGATATGACGGGTGCAATTGCGAATGGGGAAGACCCATTCCAGGAGGCGTAGTGTCCGGCGCAAGGACTTGGCATCGGTAAAAGGACCGAAATATCTGCCACCTTCTTTTTGCAGATCACGGGTGAGGATGATTCGGGGATACAGCTCATTGACAGTTATTTTGATAAAGGGATAGCGTTTATCATCCTTGAGCAGGATGTTGTATTTGGGTTTGTGCTCTTTGATCAGATTGGCTTCCAGCAGGAATGCCTCGGCTTCGTTATTGACGATAATATATTCCAGATCGGCGATGTTTTTGACCAATTGTTCCGTCTTGGCATCCTTGGCAGTATCGGTCAGATAAGAACGGATCCGATTTGCCAAGTTGAGCGCTTTTCCGACGTAGATGATCTGGTGTTCACTGTTTTTCCAGAGATAAACCCCGGGTTGGTCTGGCAAGTGCCGGAGTTTGACTGCTATCTGCGGAGTAGTTTTGACCATAGAGTCCGGCGAATCTGCCCTATGTAGCTGATTTTCAGTAGTTCCGCAAGAGCAAAAAAGACAATGAACGCCAGAACGGAAAACGCAAAGGACTTGGCAAAGAGCATCCAACGGCTTGGATTTAGATCTAACCACTGGGATTCAACATATCGATTACCAAAATACATGGCAACATACACCCCGATACTGATCAGTCCAGCCAGGATAATACTCCGTACCTGACCCGACAGGTGAACTTCCGGCAGCTTGCGTTTCAGGAGCACCACCAGCACCCAGTAATTGATCGCTGCCACGACAGAAGTAGCCAGAGCCAAGCCACGGAGTTCCATGAAATACATGAGGATGATATTGAGGCAGATATTGGCTCCAACCATGATGGCACCAACGATCACGGGTGTCCTTGTATCCTTATTGGCATAGAAGAGCGGGGTGATCGTCTGATTCAAACTATAGAATAACAGACCCAGAGCATAATACACCAGTGCCTGATAGGTCATAGTCGTTGCCAAGCCGTCAAAAGCGCCATGCTGAAAGAGGATGGCAACGAAATCCCGGGCAAAGACGGCAATAATCGCCGTGACGGGCAGCATAATGCAAGCCAGCATAATACTGGTGAAGCGCAGGTTCTCCGATAGGTCGGCATAATTCTTTTCAGTTATATTGCGTGAATACAGGGGCAGGACAGCCGTTCCCGCCGAGATGGCGAAGATGCCCAAAGGCAGTTGTACCAGACGATTACCCAGAGCCAACGCCGTTATGCTGCCAATACTGAGAAACGATGCCAGCAGAGTATCGGCGATCATATTGATATCCCGGATACCAATCCCGATGATCGAGGGTATCAACCGTCGCCACATTGCCTTAAGATATTTGCCGGACAAACTGATGATGATCCGGAAGCTGTAACCGATGTTTTTTAAAAAGGGCAGATTGATCACGCTTTGAAGGAATCCGCCCAGCAGAACTCCCCATCCAGCCCAGATGATCAGATCTTCCTCACTCACTCCGGTAAACCACCAAGGCAGGACGACGGTGGCGATCATGCCCACATTCAGCAGAGCGGAAGAAAGACCGGTCATAAAGAAGTAGTCATGCGAATTGAGGATGGCGATCATTGTGGATGATAAGCCGATAAAGAACAGGTAGGGGAAGATGATCCGCGATAGTTTGATGGCAAGTTCGCTGGTATGTGGCGCCAGACCGGGGTATAAAACCCTGACCAACAGAGGACTCAGGATTATCCCCAGAAAGGTAAGGATGCTCAGGATCAGCGTCAACAATGATAACACATTCAGGGCGAACTTAAACTGTGCCTTCCTGCCTTCCTTGATCCCCAGTTCATTATAGATCGGAACGAAGGCAGTCGATAAAGCGCCTTCGCCAAATAGCCGTCTCAGGAGATTGGGAAGGTTGTAAGCCACATTGAAAGCATCATTAAGATATCCCAGCCCAAAGAAATATGCCATCACCTGATCCCGCACCAAACCGAAGATGCGGCTGATGAAGACCGCAATGGACATGACGGTGATATTGCGGGCGAGCTTGCGTTGCGTCATGCTTTCCGGAGTGGATTGATCAGTTTCCGGAGCGCGAAAAACAGCTTGATCGAGATCATTTGCAGGTTTACATGTCCTGCCAGTTTACGATGCAGGTCTTCCAGGATCAAAAGCAAATCAGTGGCGTGTTCTTCGATCAGGGGGTTTTTGGTGGCGGCTTTGCCGATCATATCGGCTCTATCGATATTGGTCGCCGCCGCGGGATTGTATTTGCTGATCAGCATATCATTGACCATGATCGCCAGATAATTGATCACATCGTCCAGGAAAGCTGAACTCATCGTTTCCTTACTGATCTTGCTTACTTTGCAGTAAAACTCAAACTCCTGATCCTGCAGAGCCATCTGGAATAGGTCTATGGCACTTTCCCGCGCTTCCGAGATGGATTCCGAGGTAAGTTTGAATGCGGTCTTGAAGTTGCCATTAGCAATGAGGGCGGCGGTTCGAGCAGTTTGGGCATCGATATTGAACCGGTCAATCAGGATATTTTCCAGAGCATAGCGTGAAAGCGGAGGGAAATAGACCTGCTGGCACCGGGAGATGATCGTTGGCAGGATATCCGATACCTTTTCGGTGGTCAGAATGATCACTGTATTCTCCGGCGGTTCTTCCAGGGTCTTGAGCAAGGCATTGGCAGTACTTTGATTCATCAGATCGGCATTTTCAATGATACAGATCCGGTAACGCGCTTCATGCAGCTTCAGTTCCATCCGGCGTTGGAGTTGATCGACGCTCTCCTTGCGGATCTCAGCCCGTTTACTGAAATAATAATCCTCCCAGGGGCTGTTGATGCGTTTTTCAAGGTAGGCATCAAGTTCTTTCTGGATCTTGTTTTTAAGCTCATCCGAGTTTTCTTTGGTTTCGAGATTGATGGTCGGATACAGATAAACAAAGTCAGGATGATCCAGATGCAGAAACTTCCGGCAGGAACCGCACTCGTCGCAGGGGATCGGCTCACCGGTATGACGACAATTGAGTGCCATCCCAAAATACAGTGCGGTCAGAAATTTGCCCACACCGTCATTACCATAAAACAGATATGCCTGCGCGACGCGTTGCGATTCAATCGCCCGCTTGAGCAGCGTAACAACCCTGTCCTGTCCAATTATCTGACGAAACATCTATACGATGGAGATCTTGCTCCGACCCGCTTCACCACTCGTACTGGCATCAAAGACCTTCTTGACGTACGGGCTCTCGAATTCCTCCGCCAGGATATCATAAACCAAGGTGTCGTAGTATGAACCAGCCATGAACATATACTTCCTCCGCCGGCCGACATACTTGAAGCCGATCTTCTCATAGCAGCGGATACCGCGATGATTGTATTCCACTACTTCCAGGGTGATATTGTTGAGGTTGAGGATATTGAAGCCATAATCCAGGATCAATGCCGTGGCTTCCGAGCCGATCCCCTGATTCCAGAAATTCTTTTCCCCGATAAAAATGCCAAAAGTGGCACGGCGGTGAACTTCATTGACATCATGCAAACCGCAATTGCCGATCACCTTGTTGGTATCTTTCTCGATGATGGCAAAGGTGACGCTGTTCTGCATCAGTTTTTCCAGCATCTTCCGTTCTTTGTCCATGTCGATCACTGCCGCTGCAAACAGGACGAATTGCCCCACTTCCAGGTCATTCACCCACTCGGTGTATTTTTCCACATCATCCATCGAGATGGGGGACAGGTAGCATTTCTCACCGATTAACTTACGGAAATACTTCATGTTATACTCCTCTATCGCATTCTGAGTTTATTGAATATCAGTTCAATCGTCCACTTTTATCATCAGCCCGAATTGTCAAGAGCAAATCCGCCGGAGCAACGGGGCAGATACTTTTAGCGATAGATCTTGATGATCCTTGCCCATCGTCAGATCAAGTAAAAAGTGCCTTATTGTGTTGTAATGGTGAGCATCATGTAAGCTGATCTATTCCCTCCCAGATCCCAATTGATGACGTTCCGCCCCAGAGCACGGCTTATTCGAGCTCTCTCCTTGGGCTTGCGTGGTAATTAAACCACACTTTTTGCCCATTTTCCAACTATCTCCCTATCAATGAGTTGTAAATCGATGCCTTTGTCCTCCTTACTTGATAACCTCTGTATAACCTTAGTATAACCTTACGACCGTAAGGTTATACTAAGGTTATACAGAGGTTATCAAGTAAGGAGGAAGTGTCTCTGCACTCGAAATGGTGTTAATCTCAAAGATGTTCGGAGGGTATAATCTACCACCCTTTCTGCACCAAATAATCTCGGGCATCCTGCGCTATCCTTGATCTCTGAACAGAGGTCAGTTGACGTCCGCAATCTTCGTGGTAGGATAATATGAGTGGATCACATTCCATTTTCGTACTCGCAAGTGAACTCCAGAAGTAAGCTTTCTCAATGTCTTTTGCGACTCCTTTCCCTTCATTAAAACATATGCAAATGTTTAGCAATGCTTCTAAATATCCTTGTTCCGCTGCACGTTGATACCAAATTGCTGCTTCTACATAATTCTGATCAACTCCCATACCGTAATCATAGTATCCCCCAAGTGCAAATTGAGCTTTTGCATCTCCTTGCTCTGCACCTTTTCGAAGCCAATTGGCCGCCTTCTTGTAATCAAGTGTCACTCCTTTCCCATAGAAGTAGCACATTGCAACACTATACTGAGCATCAATATGACCTTTCTCTGCAGCTTTTCTAAGCCACCAGAAGGCAAAAATGTAATTTTGATCAACTCCTATCCCTTCTCTGTAACACATTCCAATATGGAATTGTGCTTCTACATGTCCTTGGCATGCGGCCTTATCAAACCACATTAGAGCTTCTTTGTAATTCTGTTCTATTTCCCATCCATGAAAAGAACACAATCCGAGATAGAATTGATCATTTGCGCTTTCATTGACACTGCATTTGTGCATGAACCTGTTAATAACCTTACCAAACCATTTCATCTCTCAATCAACCTTATTATTATCCAATCAATAAGTGTGGGTGATTTGAATAATCTATGAAAGAGACTACAGCATGATCACCCTATCATATAGCTCATGGATATTGCATTCTCTTATTCGAAACTTAGTCCCATGATTGTGACCCGTTCTGGCATCGAAGTCAACATAGATTAGGTTATTCTCAAGGGCATCAATGAACTTGTCCATAGAGAAGTTACTCAGCAGTTTGATGTCACTGTACCTGATAAACTCACTGCCGTTCTCTTTTTTAGCATCAACAATTACGTAGAAGCAATTGATAAGTTTCGATCTAACAGTGGCTGAAACGTCATCAAAACCCCAGTATGGTGTTGGATTTAGTGCTCCAAGACCTATTCTATCACTTACGCTTGATAGCCATACAGAATGACGCTGATCGACATGTCTTGCATCGAAACTGATTGTGATCTTCTTTTCATTCCTATCCAGATTAACAGTAAACCCTCTATCACTATATCGTCCACAGTATATTGTCTATCTGAAACTTAACTCCGAATCAGGATACCTATCCCCGGCATCTTTATGCCTCCATCCATAATAGGGAAGAAGAAGAGAAGGAACAATCTTGGCTTGTCTTGGGGATGGCTCGTTATGAAGTAAGGTGGACAGAGCAGATGACTTCTTTCTTTTAGTTTTCAATTCCCATTCTCCTGAATTGGCAATGGCTAAATTGTTCTCTTTCAGGTCAAGTAAATCCTCCAGAATATTCCCTACTGAGCCGTCATTACCGATCCGGTAGTTTTTTATCCAACCCCGATTTTTAATCTCTCTGAGTTTAGTAATCAGTTCGTCTTTGGTAAAAACTTGAAGCATACTATATTCTCCTATTTTTGTGGTTTCCAAAAATCAAGTAAGTACTCAAATGTAGTTCCCACTGTGATATAGTTACTTGGCCACCCGAAGATACCAATGTTGTTAACAATGTTAGTTCGATCCCATATTATCGTATTTCGTAGTTCATATCCTCTTTTTCTTAATTCTTCTACCAATACGATATGAAGAGTTATGCGTTTATTCTCCCACCAGAAATCGGGAACATTAACCACACAATGAGCTTTGTGCTTTAAAAGATGCAGCAAATCCTCAAAGATATCGCCCAAAGCTGTAGCCCACTTTTCGACTGAATATGTTCCCAAATCACGCTCATCTTGTGAGTATTGCTCAATTTTGTTAAGCTGACCGTTATCCCGATCTTTTCTTGATTTATTTTTTCTTTGTTTATTAAGTAAGTTGGCATAGGGAGGTGATGTCCAGATCAAACTTACAGAATTTGAGGGTAAATACTCATTTATGTTTCTGGCATCATCTTGGATAGCTATCTGAGAGCATTTATTGAATGCTATTGATTGATCTAACCGTTCATTACACAATCCGATATAACTCTCATTCAGATCAAAACCCAGGCAGTTTCTGTTTAAATCCTGTGCGGCTACTAGAGTTGTACCACTACCAACGAATGGATCAAGCACCAACTCACCTTCATGACTGAATAGTGATATGATCTTTTTTGATAAGCTGATCGGAAAGGTGGCGGGATGCTTCTCTTTATCCCTTATATCCTTCTTATCATAGAAAAATTGCCACACTCCAATCTGAGACACCATCCATTCTTTTGCTGTCATGCAGTTTATGTGTGAAGGTGGACATTTGCAGATTCTTCTAAAGCCTGAGTTCATTAGTCTATCCTTCAGATCTCTTATGCTCTCATTATTCATGGTTTATCCTTTCATACTAAACTGAGTGTATAGTTTAACCTCGTCCTGGATGTCAATCAATTTCTTTCAACTGTCTTTCAGTTACTAAGCCATGCCGTTTCCCATAACCCGCGGGTTTTCAGAAGATAAGGCGGTGGTTTTAACCACCGTACCGGATGCCGGAAGGCGCATAACCCGTTAGGGTTTTCAGACTTTGGGAGGACTTCAGTCCGATTCCAATTCATCTCTTTCATCTTCATTGGCCTGTAGGGAGATCAATTTATCATAATAGCGCATAAATTCATCGTTGTAGGTCATGCTGCGATGATGTTCATCCTGTTGCAGGATATAATGTTTCACCTTGTCCAGAGTTTCGGGGCTGACGCTGAAAATGCAATATCCTTCCTGCCAATGAAAGGGAAAAGGGCGGTCGGTAAAGGTTCGATTGAGCCACCAGGAGGATTTGGCTTTGATGGTCGTGATCATATCGGAAATTGACAGATGCCTCGGCAGGAAGCACAGGAGATGCACGTGATCGTCCATACCGTTGAAATGACGGGTTTGCCTCCGATGGTATTGATGATACCACCCATGTATTGAAACAAACGCTCGCGTTCAGCCTGCCTGATCTTAGTCTGCCGGTTTTTGACGGAAAATATGATGTGGTATAGCAAGCACGATAATGATGAGCCGGGCATCGGGTACCTCCATTTTGTTGATTGGCTTATGAATGTGAATATGGTGGATTTGTAAAGAGTTTTTTGTCGGGCTAAAGCCCTCCCAAAGTCTGAAAACCCTGACGGGTTGGGAGGGTATTGCCTCCTGATACGGTGGTTAAAACCACCGCCTTATCTTCTGAAAACCCTGACGGGTTGATTGGATTAATAAAGATAAGTCCGTTGAATAAATCGGGGGATGGGGCGACACCCTATCGCTTGGATGGTGGGCGGGAACAGGTCAGACATCAATACGCTCGACACTGCGTTATACGGAGGCACTTATCCCGAGATTAGTTATGTCGACGGTCTCAATAAAATAAGGGGCAAGCTCTGCTTATGCAACAGACGAACTGGGTTCGCGATACGGACATGCTTTGCAAGGGTCTTTGGGTTGATTGTGGTGGTTTGTGTCTTCCTGACTTTGGAGGCTGAGGATAATTTTCCTGAGTAATGGACTTTAGTTATTGACAGAAACATATCCCCGTCATTTTTGGAAACACGATAAATAAAAGCGGAGAATTATGTCCAAGAATAAAAGAACCGCCATTGAGCCGACCCGTATGGAAAACTATGCTGAATGGTATCAACAGGTGATCAAAGCCGCCGATCTGGCAGAGACCAGTGAGGTACGCGGCTGCATGGTGATCAAGCCCTGGGGCTATGCCATCTGGGAGAATATTCAGCGCGTCCTGGACGGGATGTTTCGCGAGACGGGGCACCGCAATGCCTATTTCCCGGTCTTCATCCCGAAAAGTTACTTTGAGAAGGAAGCGGAACACGTGGAGGGCTTTGCCAAGGAATGTGCAGTTGTAACTCACAGCAAACTGGAAGATGATGGCAAAGGCGGACTCAAAGCAGCCGGTGAACTTACCGAGCCCTATATCATCCGTCCCACCAGCGAGACCATAATTGGCGCATCTTTTGCGCGTTGGGTCAATTCCTATCGTGATCTGCCGCTGTTGATCAATCAGTGGGCAAACATCGTTAGATGGGAAATGCGCACCCGTTTGTTTTTACGGACAACCGAGTTTTTGTGGCAGGAAGGTCATACCGTCCATGAGTCCTATGAAGAGGCGATGGAAGAAACGCAACGAATGCTGACTGTCTATGCCCGTTTTGCGGAGGATTATCTGGCAATTCCGGTGATCAAAGGCGAGAAGACCGAAGGCGAGAAATTCCCCGGTGCGGTGAATACTTATTGCATCGAAGCGATGATGCAGGATAAAAAAGCTTTGCAGTCAGGTACTTCGCACTTTCTGGGACAGAATTTTGCCAAAGCATCCAATATCCGGTTTCAAAACCGGGATGGTGAGGTGGAATATGCCTGGACGACTTCCTGGGGAGTATCCACCCGTCTGATCGGAGCACTGATCATGGCACACAGCGATGACAACGGTCTGGTCTTGCCGCCCCGGATAGCTCCGGCGCATGTAGCACTAATACCAATATACAAGAATGAAGAGGAACGCGATCAGATACTTGCTTTTACCCACAGGATCCAGGATTTACTGAAAAACACCATGTTTGACGATATCAAAGTCTATTGCGAGCTTGACGACCGAGACCTGACCTCAAGCGAGCGAAACTGGTATTGGATCAAGAAAGGTATTCCGCTCAGAGTCGAGATCGGACCGCGGGATGTGGAACAAAACTCCGTAATGATCGCCAGACGCGATCTGGAACCACGTGATAAGCAATCCGTCCAGTTTGACGCATTACCCGGGTATGTGTTGAAAGCACTGGCTGATTTGCAGAGCAATATCTATACCAAGGCACTCGAATTCCGTAATGGGAATATGATCAAGATCGACGATCAGAGTGAGTTCTATCGCTATTTTACTCCCCAAAACAAGAATCAACCGGAGATCCATGGCGGTTTTGCCCGGTCTCACTGGTGCGGTGATGTGTCTTGTGAGGAACGGATCAAGGATGACCTGAAGGTAACCGTCCGCTGCATACCATTCGATGCGGTAGAGGAAAAGGGATCCTGTATCTGTTGCGGTAAAACTTCTGTTCGGCGCGTGATCTTTGCCAAATCATATTAGTAATGCCCGGTTCATCATTCCTTTGACAACCGCATGGATAATGTAAAAACAGCCATCATTTCCATCGGCAACGAAATCCTGCTGGGAAAGACAATAAACACCAATCTGGCTTACCTGGCAAGTGAACTGGCATTACTGGGGCTGCCGGTGGATCATTGCGTGATCATCCACGACGATAAACAGGAAATAGCTGAAAACATCCAAGCGCTTTGGAATAAATTTGATGTCGTGGTCAGTACGGGTGGGCTGGGTCCAACCAAAGACGATATTACCAAAGAAGCGATCACCAGGGTTTTTGGCAAACCACTGGTATTTGAACAGGATATCTGGATCGAAGTGCAGGAGAAATTCTCGCGCAGAGGACTTCCAGTACCTCAGATCAATCGCAGTCAGGCAATGATCCCAGCTGGTTTCACAGCTCTGAGCAATGCCCGGGGAACTGCACCGGGATTGTATTTTTCCGGAGGCGGCAGATCTTTCTTTGCCCTGCCGGGAGTGCCGGTCGAAATGAAGTTCATCTTCGAGACACACATAAAGGATATCCTGAGAAAGAAGCACCGAACTAAGCCCGTCAGTCAGGTAACTTTCCATACCTGGAATACCACTGAATCAGCTTTGGCAGAACGCCTGGAGGAATTTGTCTTGCCGGAAGGCGTGTCACTTGCCTGGCTACCCCAAACCGGAAGAGTCGATCTGAGAGTTTATGGTACCGATGAGGCAAAGGTAATCCAGTCCAAAGATCAGTTAAGTGCTTTGATCCTTGATGCTGTTTGGGGCATAGATGAGGATACTCCAGCGTCTGCACTTCAGAATGCCATGATAGATAATGGCTTGGCATTGTCTGTAGCCGAGTCATGTACCGGAGGAACGCTGCAGCAGATGATCACCGCTGTGCCCGGATCATCTCGTTATTTCAAAGGCGGATTAGTTGCATATAGCAATGAAATGAAGGAGAGGCTGCTGGGAGTTGATCCCGCTACAATAGCAAAGTATGG
>Ga0194113_10010505_pt1 | contig 11056 bp, 9 predicted proteins | sample TA2MahC200mmetaG_FD_146193 | JGI IMG/M metagenome (GOLD analysis project Ga0194113, IMG submission 146193) | Freshwater microbial communities from Lake Tanganyika, Tanzania - TA2015017 Mahale Deep Cast 200m | ecosystem: Environmental > Aquatic > Freshwater > Lake | place: Tanzania: Lake...
ATGAAAGATTCGCTGGGCGAAAAACAGCAGCTATTGCAGATGAACCAGAAGGCACTGGAGAAAGGCTATCGCTGGACGAAGAAGGAATACGCAGGCTAAATTTAAGGCCTGAAGGGTGGTGGCTGACCATGTTTGACCAGAAGACTCTGACTGATGCTCGCCAGGGACTGAAAAAATGGGAGGCTGCGGTTACCCAATCCACTCCTGACCTCTTGGCCAAGAAACGCTTATCCACCATTTCCGACCTGCTGATACACCCGATATATACGCCGGATGATATCCGCGACCTGGACTTTGACCGTGATATTGGCTATCCCGGCTCTTTCCCCTTCACCCGCGGCTGCCAGGCCAGCGGCTACCGCGGCCGGGTCTGGACCTTCCGCATGTTCTCCGGCCTCGGCACCGCCGAAGATACCAACCACCGGTGGCACCAGCTCCTGAAAGAGGGCGAGACCGGCCTGAGCACCGCCTTTGATTTCCCCACCCTGATGGGCTACGATTCCGATTCGCCGAAATCAAGGGCCGAGGTGGGTAAATGCGGCGTGGCCATTGATACCCTGGCGGATATGGAAATCCTGACCAGCGATATCCCGCTGGATAAAGTGACCACCTCCATGACCATCAACCCCCCGGCCAGCGTGCTCTGGGCAATGTACCTGGTGGCCGCGGAAAAGCAGGGGGTGAGCCGGGACCGGGTGGGCGGCACCATCCAGAACGATATGCTCAAGGAGTTCATCGCCCAGAAAACGTTCATGTGCCCGCCGGAACCTTCTATCCGGCTAATCAGCGACACTATTGAGTTCGGCACCCACCACGTGCCTCGCTGGAATACCATCAGCATCAGCGGCTATCACATCCGCGAGGCTGGCGCCACCGCAGTCCAGGAGCTGGCCTTCACCCTGGCCGATGGCATCGCCTATGTTCAGGACGCCATCCAGCGCAAGAAGCTGGACGTTGACGCCTTCGCCCCGCGGCTCTCCTTCTTCTTTGACGCCCACATGGACTTCTTTGAAGAAATCGCCAAGTTCCGGGCGGCGCGGCGGATGTGGGCCAAAATCATGAGGGACCGGTTCAAGGCCAAAAACCCTCGCTCCTGGTGGCTGCGATTTCACACGCAGACGGCGGGCTGCTCGCTGACGCACCAGCAGCCGTACAATAACATTGTCCGCACCGCCACCGAGGCACTGGCCGCCGTCCTGGGCGGCACGCAGTCTCTGCATACCAATTCCTTTGACGAGGAGTTCGCCCTGCCTACGGAATTCGCCGCCACCATCGCCCTGCGCACCCAGGAGATTCTGGCCGAGGAGACCGGCGTCATAAACACCCTAGACCCTCTGGCCGGCTCGTACTATGTTGAGGCACTGACCAGCCGTATTGAAGATGAAGCCGGGAGATATATCAAACAGATTGATGACATGGGCGGCATGCTGGCGGCCATTGACCGGGGGTTCCCCCAGCGTGAAATCGCCAATGCTGCCTACCGCTTCAAGAAACAGGTGGATAACCAGGAAAAGATTGTGGTGGGAGTCAACCGGTACGTGGCAGAAGAAGAGACACCAATTGAAATGTTGAAGATTGACGAGAGGGTTGAAGCGGAACAGGTCAAGAGATTGAGAGATATAAAAATGAGCCGGGACAACCGGATGGTGGCCAAAACCCTAAACGACCTGCGCGCCGCCTGCCGGAGCGATGCCAACGTCATGCCCCACGTCATAGAGGCGGTCAGGGCTTTGGCCACCGAGCAGGAAATCTGTGACGTCTACCGGGAAGTCTTCGGCGAATATCGCGACCCCGGCTTCTTCTAGTTTTGAAATTTATCAGTACCTGTATATAAACAGCCATGGAGCGGGATAGAAAACTTAGGGTGCTGATAGCCAAGCCCGGCCTTGATGGGCATGACCGCGGCGCCAGAGTCATTGCCCGCGGCTTCCGCGACGCCGGCTTTGAAGTCATCTATACCGGCGTGCACCAGACCCCGGAGCAGATAGTCAGCGCTGCCATTCAGGAGGATGTTGACCTGGTCGGCCTGAGCTGCCTTTCCGGAGCGCACCTGTATCTGTTTTCCGAGGTGGCCCGACAGCTTAAAGCCAGCGGGGCCGGCGCTATAACCGTCATTGGCGGCGGCATCATTCCCGAGGAAGATATTCCCCGATTAAAGAAAGCGGGCATCAAGAACGTGTTCCTGCCCGGAACCACGATTGATGAAATCATTGACTGGACACGGCAAAACGTGCCACCGCACCGCCATGCCTCTTTTTCAAGAAAGAAGGTAAAATAGCGCAGTACTTACAAGGCTGCGGTGGCACCCGTGTTCCTCGTCATATATATTCGGTTACCATTTGCCTATGGCTGTTCTTTCGCTCACCCCTCAACTGCCAACCAAAGGCAAGCTGAACCCTTGTTCGCCCCCGGGGCCAGATTATGGTATAACAATAAGCTGACATCTGAAATATCTTATTTCCAGTTTTGAAATTATTTGCCGTTGATGAGCGGAAATTTTGTTAAATCTGCTCGAATTCTATTAAAATGCTGCTAAGGGAGGTACCGGGCAATGAATGCATGGGAAGCAATCGTCAATATGATAAAAGCCGAGGGAGTGGAATTTATCTTCGGCATCGGTGATTCCGGCCTGCAGCTCTATGCGGAGAAGGCTGATGGTATCAGAAATGTGAACCTGCGCTATGAGGGTTCGGCACCTTTCATGGCCATGGCTTATGCCAGGCTGAGCGGTAAACCGGGCGTATGCACCGCCAGCACCGGACCGGGGACGGCAAACCTGCTGCCTGGAGTACTGGAGGCATATTCCGGCTGCTCGCCGCTGGTGATAATCAACGCCGGCAACTCGCAGAAAACGTATGGCATGGGTGAGTTCCAGGAGACAGACCACCTCGCCATGATGCAGCCCATCACCAAATGGAGCGCGCGCATCCCGTATACCGACCGTATACCGTGGTTCATCCGGCGGGCCTTCTCCATAGCCAGCAACGGGCAGCCAGGGCCGGTTTTCCTGGAGCTGCCCTACGATGTCAGCGGGCAGACCCGCTGGCAACTGCACGATATCGGCAGTCCCGTGTACTCTCCTTCAAAGAAGCTCCGCACCGCTGGCGACCCGGCGTTAATCAAGGAGGCAGCCAAACTGCTGGCAAAGGCCAGAAGGCCGGTGGCCGTCTCCGGCAACGGCGCCGTGCAGTCAGGGGCGTCTGAGGAATTCAAGCAGTTCATTGAGGTGCTGGGTATGCCATTCCTGACCACGCCGGCGGGGAGGGGCATTATACCGGAAACCCACCCCCTGGCCCTCGGTGTGTGCGGCTACTACCGCACCAAGGTTGGCAAGGAGGTCTATTCCGATGCCGACCTTTTATTCACCGTTGGCACCAGAAATGAAAGCTACAGCACGCACCAGTGGCGCGACTTCCCCGAAGAGGCCAAGTTCATTCAGGTTGACATTGAGCCCTTTGAGATAGGCCGGAACTGGCTGCCCGATGTCGGCATCGTCGGTGATGCCAGGCTTGTCCTGGAACAGCTCGCTGAGGCCGTCCGGAGCCAGATTGGCAGGAACAAAAATTTCCATGAAATGCCCCGGGTGAAGGAGATATTGAAAGCCAAAGAGGCATTTGAGAAGGAAGTAGCCGCCGAGTGTCTGGCCGACGAAACCCCCATTCCAGCCAAGAGGGCCATCTATGAGACGGGCCGGGTATTCGGGGGGAACACGGTCCTGGTCAGCGAGAACGGGGCGCAGGACACCTGGTCGTATTGCCTTCCGTATTACAGGGTGCAGGACGGTTCCGAGTGTGTGCCGGTCGCCGAGCAGACCTGTATGGGCATGGGCGTTGTCGGCGCCATCGCCGCCAAACTAACCCGTCCGGAGAAAAAGGTGGTCTGCATCACCGGCGACGGTGCTTTCCAGATGTACATGAAGGAGCTGCCCACCGCCGCCCAGTATAAGGCAGGGTGCACCTGGCTGGTATTGAACAACTCCGCCTTCGGCTGGGTAAAGCACCACCAGATGACAGCCGTCGGCTGGAATACCGTTTCTTTCCCGGTTCAGCCTGATTTCGTCAAATGGGCGGAGGCATGCCAGTGCTTTGGTAAGAGAGTGGAGAAAAGCGCCGATTTAAAGCCAGCCCTGGAAGCGGCGTTGAAGGCGAACCAGAAGGGCCAGCCCGCCGTCATTGATGTGGTCGTCGGACTGGATATGCTGCACTTCAAACGAGCCGAGTAATAATCCCATGGCGCAGTCATGAGCTATGCCTTTTGAATTTAAACCCGCCAGAATATTCTACGGGTGGTGGATAGTCGGGGCTGCCTTCTTCGTTGCCCTGTACATCGGCGGCGTCATCTTTTACGGTTTTACCGCCATCTTTGAACCAATCGCCAATGACATGGGCTGGAGCTATGCCCAGATATCGCTGGCGGCCTCGCTGCGCGGTCTCGAGCTCGGCCTGTTTGCCCCGATTGCCGGCATCCTGACCGACCGCTGGGGGCCACGCCGGCTCATCATCGGTGGCGCCATCATTACCAGCGCCGGACTTTTTCTCCTCAGCCAGACCACCTCACTGGCCATGTTCTACGGTGCCTTCGCCCTTATTTCTGTAGGTATGAGCGCCACCACCCTTACCGTGCTGATGACCGCGGTGGCCAAATGGTTCCGCCGGAAAATTGGCATCGCCAGCGCCATCGCCATGTCCGGCTATGGTCTCAGCGGCCTGATTGTGCCCTTAATCGTCAAACTCATTGAAGTTTTTGACTGGCGGATGACCATGGCCATACTGGCCGCCGGCATGCTGGCCATAGTGACACCCCTCGCCCTCGTTTTCCGCCACCACCCCGAGCATTACGGTTACCTCGTTGACGGCCAAGGAGATGTTCCCGCGACGCCGGGCATACAGAACGCCGGCCTCCAAAGCCCAGAAGTGCACTTCCGGGTCACGCAGGCTCTCAAGACCGCCACTTTCTGGCGCATAGCCATCACTTTTATGGTTCACGCCTTGCTGGTCAATTCGGTAACCACCCATATCATGCCCTACCTCAGCAGCATTGGTGTTATCAGGTCACGGGCCAGCCTGGCGGCCATGGCGCTGCCCATAATGAGCATCGGTGGTCGCCTCAGCTTTGGCTGGCTGGGGGATAAGTTTGACCGTCGGCGGATAGTCACCATCGCGTTTGCCATGATGACCGCGGGTCTGCTCTTCTTCGGCTACACTCAGACGGTCGGCCTCTGGCTGCTGGTTCCTTTTCTCATCCTTTTTGGCATCGGTTACGGCGGTTCCACAGGGGTAAGGCCTGCAATCGTATCGGAGTATTTCGGCCGGTCGAATTTTGGCAGCGTTTTCGGCTTCGTTGTCGGCGTCAATGCCATAGGTGCCATCATCGGACCGCCACTCGCCGGCTGGGTATACGACACCTGGAGCAACTACCAGGGCATCTGGTTCGCCTATACCGGCCTGTCCATCGTGGGTTCACTGCTCATCTTTAATATCACCCGGGTTAAAATAACTGGTGAAGATAGCAAACCAAAATAAAAAGGAGGTGTTCAATGCCAGCTAAAGGGGCCCTTATGCTATCGGCCAAAGACAACGTTGCCACGCTGCTTGAGGATGCAGCGGCCGGAACCGGGGTGCTGGTTCGGCTTGGGGCGGAAACCCGCACCGTCAAATCCAGAGAAAGCATCCCTTTCGGCTTCAAAATCGCCTTGACTGATATCGCCCGTGGCGCCAGCATTATCAAGTACGGCGAGACCATCGGCATCGCCTCGTGTGATATCAAACAGGGGGACATGGTACACGTCCATAACCTGGAAGGCGGTCGTGGCCGGGGAGATTTGACGAAAGGAGGAGTCAGATGAATTTCTTAGGTTATCCAAGACCGGACGGCTCAGCCGGCATCCGTAATTACGTGCTGGTAATTCCGTGGGGTTTCCTGGCCGCCAAGATTTGCGACCTGGTTGACGGCACCAGAACCATCCTGACCGCTGACCACGGGAGCGGCCGCACCAGTCGTGACCGCGAGACTATTGCCCGCACCCTCATCGGGCTGGGGCGTAATCCCAATGTGGCTGCAGTTATCATCCACACCCAAGGCGTGGGCGCTGGCTACCCAGAGCTTAAGCCCACCCGTCTTGCCGAGGAGATTGCCCGTTCCGGGAAGCGCGTTGAGATTCTGGATGCGGTGAAGGAGGGGAGCACATTGAGAACTCTGGAGAAAGGCGTCCACCTGGCCAGGGAGATGGTGCTTGAGGCTTCCCGCATCAGGCGCCAGCCTTCCGATTTGAGTAATCTGGCCATAGGGGTGAAATGCGGCCACTCCGATACCACTTCCGGCATTGCCGGCAACCCGGTCATCGGCAACCTTTTCGACCGTATCATCGCGGCTGGCGGCACCGCTTTTTTCGGTGAGACCACGGAGATTATCGGCGCCGAACACGTGCTGGCCAAACGCGGCATTAATGCTGAGGTGTCCAGACAAATCCTTGAGGCTGCCGCCAGGACAGAAGCCATCGCCAAGTCAACCGGAGAGGACATCCGCACCGTTAACCCGGTGCCTTCCAATATCGCCGGAGGCATCTCCTCGCTGGAAGAGAAGTCGCTGGGGGCCATTCACAAATCAGGGTCGGCGCCGATTCAGGGCGTCCTCAAATATGGAGAACGGCCCGGAGGCAAGGGCCTTTTCTTTGTGGACAACTGGATGAGCATGGGCTCTATCTTTCCCGGCTATGCTGCCTCAGGGGCGCAACTGGTCATATTTCAGCTCGGCGGCGGGGGCATGGTGGGCAATGACCTGCTGCACACTTCAACGGCAGTGGTATCTCCCCTCATGTGGACAACGGCCAATCCCAAGACACTGGCCAGGGCGCCAACCAGCATTGACTTTTATTCCGGCACCGTTATTGAGGGGAAGGACACAATTGAAAAAGCCGGCGCAAAGCTCCTTAAACTAGTGCTGGATATCGCCTCCGGCACCATGACCAAGGTGGAGACCCTGCGCCACACCGACCCCTCGCAGATATACCTGATGGACCCGTGCTTCTGAAGATGTGATGCCGCCAGCTAATCCCTGAGCAGTATCTCCCGGACCTCACCGGCGAACTTCTGGCTTTCGGGGTCGTCGGCGATAATCTGTATCTTTGCCGGGGAATCGACCCCCAGCCCCAGCTCCACCGCCCGGGCAATCTGGTCCTGCGCGAAAACCGGGCCCTGGCTGACCTCCGGCGTGGTGCCGAAGAGCCTCAGGATGGCCACCCCCACCGCATCCACGGCCACGCGGTCGTTGCCGGCGATTATCACGTCGGCATTGACCCGTTTGCCCCGGTCTGGCCCGCCATCAACAAAAGCCTCCACACCATCCAGCACGATGAGGGCCGGATTATAGACGGTATTCATCTCGGCTATCATCTGCCGCTGGTAGCGCGAGCCGTGAAGTTCCCCCATATAGGGATAGCCGGTGCGGGGCACCATCCCCACGGTGTTTTTCAAGGACAGGGTGAAGTGTCCGCCGTAGGCGTGCGTCTTAAGACAGCATGTCTGGACAATCGTTTCCGCTTCCAGATAGATGCGGGCAAAGTGAAAGCCATTCCGCCAGTGACTGTCAGCGGGTTTAACGTGAACCCACCCCTCAGTCCCGAGTTCCTGAAGGTTTACCACCTTTATCCCCAGCTCTTTGGCCAGCGGCAAGATGCCCTTCTGCACCATCACGTCGCGGGTATTGGGTGGCCCGCTGCGCTCTGCCAGGGTAATGCTGCCGGCGCCCATCTCCTGCATTTTCAACGCCAGAGCGCGCAGGGTCTCATCGGCCGTTGAACCTGGCGCCGGGTCGGCAGTATTGAAGTTCGGCTTAAGCACCACCGGTTTGCCCTTCACTGGATTGGTCTTGAGCAGGGCAATAGCTTTGCGTACCCCATTGTCGCGGTCTTGAGTGCGCACCAGGCTTATCTTGGTTGATTTCCCTTTATCAGTCATGGTCAAATCCTTTCCTGTTTCCGCCATTCAGGCCGTAAGTGAAAGTGGAGATTAATTCTCTGACGAGCTTCGGGCTTTGCGCCATCCTCGCCTGTATTTTAGGACTATTATAAATGCCCTGAAGGAAAATTTCATAGTAGGCCAGAATGGCTTCCTGCGACAGGTCCGGGTTGATATAACCCTGCCTCCGACCATCTTCAAATAATTCAATCAGCAACTGGTTTACCTCTCCCTGCCATATTGATTCCACAAACTGGCGTATGCCGAGGTCCTGCGATAGCGCCGTCCTGGTCAATTCGCCCTGGAACTGGCCGACAACCTCAGATTTATCAAAGACGATTGCCTTCAGCTTCTCCAGAAAAGGTCCTTCCTCTCTTATCAGGTCGCGATACCTGGCAAGCATCCGGCGTAAAAGGCTCTTTATGACATCGCGCACCAGCTCGTCCTTACTGCCGAAGTGATTGTAGATAGTCACCTGAGAGACGCCGGCTTTCTGGGCAATGTCATTGATGCTTACCTTTTTAAACCCGTAAGCCTGAAAAAGTTCCAGTGCGGCCTGGCGGATGCTGTCTTTTTTCTGCTCTTTTCGCCGCTCAAAACCGTTCACCGTTCATCTCCACCTGCGTCAGCCGATATATTTTGTAATATTTTTATAAATTTTATAAAAATATATTGACATTGTCAAGGTCTGTTCATATAATATTTGTAATAAATATATAATTAAATTACATTAATTTTATTCGGGGAGGGTGCCATGAAAAGAAAAAGGACAAGGTTGCTGGTGGTCGTGCTTATTGTCGCCGCCATTGGCGTGGGGCTGTGGCTGGGGCTGGGCGGTTCCAGTGCGCATAATTCCGGAGAAATTCTTACCTCCGGTTTTATTGAAGCCAGAGACGTAAACATTGCCACTGAGACCGGCGGTCGCATCGCCCAAATCCTGGCCGATGAAGGCGACCAGGTTGCCGCTGGCGCCACGCTGGTAAAACTTGACGATGAACTGCTGACGGCCCAGAAAAGGCAGGCGGAAGCGAACGTTGACCTGGCCCGTGCCTATCTGGAACAGGCCGTCATCGCCCGGGACGGCGCCGAAAAGGCCTGGCAGAATGCCCTTGATGTGCAGCAGAACCCCATGGAACTGGAATCTAAAATCATTGCCGCCGAAGGTGAGCTGGCGCTGGCCGAGCTGAACCTGTCAAAGGCGCAGGACCTGGATAAAGATTGGAGCCTGGCTGTAGCCCAAATCCAGCTTGATACCGCCCAGAAACTCTGGGAAAACTTCCTGAGTGCGGAGCATGTCCTGGGTCTGGGCTCCCAGTATGACCGCAAGGCCAAAACCATTCCCGCCGCTGGTGAGCTGGCCATCGCCGAGCTGAACCTGGACTACCAGACGCACTTAATTGATTTCTTCAATATCCCCGCCGCAGAACTCCGGGTCAGAACCGCGCAGAAAGCCCTTGACAACCTGCTGGCTATCAGGGACGACCCTCAGGAACTAAATGCCGCGGTTGATAACGCCAATACGGCTTATCAGACGTCGAAAATCGCCGCCGAAGCCGCCGAACTGCAGGTGGAACTGGCGGAAGCTGCCCTCAATGTTACCAATGTGCAGCTGGGTAAACTCACCGTGGCCTCTCCCGTATCCGGCGTGGTCGCCTCCCGGCAGGCCGAGATTGGCGAAATCGCCCAGCCGGGTTTCCCCATGCTGACCGTCACCAGGCTGGACGAGGTCACGCTGACCGCTTACGTTCCGGAAAGCAAAATTGGCCTGGTCAAGCTGGGTCAGCAGGTCAAGGTATCCGTTGATTCCTACCCTGACGGGTACTTCGCCGGCACCATTATTTACATATCGCCAAATGCATTATTCACCCCCAAGAATATTCAGCTTAAAGAAGAGCGGGAAAAGATGGTCTTTGCCGTCAAAATCAGCCTATCCAACCCGGAGCAGAAACTGAAGCCGGGCATGCCCGCGGATGCCCGAGTACTGACCGGCGCTGAAGGTAGCTAACTTATTATGAATATCCCCGTCATTGAAGCCAGCGCACTGGAGAAGACATACGGCGACGTTGCCGCTGTCCGCGGCCTTGACCTGCGCATTGAGCGTGGGGAGATGTTCGGGCTGGTGGGCGCCGATGGCGCCGGCAAGACAACGACCATCCGCATGCTGTGCACCCTTGTTTTGCCCTCGGCCGGCGCCGCCCGGGTGCTCGGTATGGATACGGTGAGGGATGCCGCCCGCATCAAGGAAAAAATCGGCTATGTCTCGGAGCACTTCAACCTCTACCCCACCCTGACCGTGGAGGAAAACCTGAGCTTTTTTGCCAAGCTGCGCAACATACCCGGCGAGGTGAGCGAACGGCGGATGAAAGAGCTTCTGCAGTTCTGCCGGCTGGAACCATTTCGCCAAAGACATGCCGAGCACCTTTCCGGTGGCATGCAGAAGAAGCTGGCTCTGGCCTGCAGCCTTATCCACGAACCCGAGGTCCTCTTCCTTGATGAACCCACCACCGGCGTTGACCCGGTCTCGCGCCGCGATTTCTGGCGCATCATTGCCGATTTTTTGGCCAGGGGCATCACCGTGCTGGTATCAACTCCTTACCTTGATGAGGCGGAGCGCTTCAACCGCATCGCCTTCATGCACCAGGGGCAGATAGTCGCCTGCGACACGCCGCAAAACCTCAAAGCCCGGCTGCCCGGCGAATTGCTGGAAATCAGGGCCCCGCAGACCCGTGAAGTCGTCACCTCACTTGCCACGCTACCGTTTGTGCAGACCGCGCAGGTTTTCGGCGACACCGTCCATATCATGGTTGACCACGCCGAGGCACGGCGTACTGAAATCAGTCGATTGCTTAAGGCGCACTCAATAGCGGCGACTGACCTGCGCCCAATCTCACCGGGGCTGGAAGACGTGTTTGTCACCGAGCTTGCTAGTCTGGAGGCCAGGCCGGTCGGCCTGAGCGCCGGGGAAAGTTCGCCGCCCGCTGCCGCGGAAGCCATTCCACCTGAAGCCGCCGTGCAGGTAGCGAAGTTGACCAAAAAATTTGGCGATTTCACCGCCGTCGACCGGGTCAATTTCAGCGTCCAGCACGGCGAAATCTTCGGCC
>Ga0194113_10010509_pt1 | contig 11055 bp, 5 predicted proteins | sample TA2MahC200mmetaG_FD_146193 | JGI IMG/M metagenome (GOLD analysis project Ga0194113, IMG submission 146193) | Freshwater microbial communities from Lake Tanganyika, Tanzania - TA2015017 Mahale Deep Cast 200m | ecosystem: Environmental > Aquatic > Freshwater > Lake | place: Tanzania: Lake...
GGGTGAATCAGTCTCGCAGCTAAACCGCCGTCGCCCGCGCCCGCCCAGACCCCCATGAGCTCGTCTCATGGGTGAATCAGTCTCGCAGCTAAACCGCCGCCGCCCGCGCCCGCCCAGACTTCCAGAGAGGCGCATTAGCGAGGACTTCAAAACATGCGAAACAGCTTGACTCGCGGCAGTCGCCGCCTGGACGTTTTCACAGTACGATGCTGATAGACTGCATTGGTGCGCTGCGGAAAATTCAAAACAAATTCGCAATTCGGCATTCAAAGCTCGCGGTGAGGCCAATGTTTCTTTTTTTTTGCGTGAGCCGACGTGACACGCATTGCATTTGAGGACTTGAACATCTCCATCCGTCCCAAATCCCGATTTGCACCCGTTTTGAATTTCGAATTTTGTATTTTGAATTTGTTTTGAATTTCGTATTTCGAATTTGTATTTCCCTTGTGGCTTCACACCGCGTTGGCACTGGACAAAGGAATTGACATGAGAAAGCGACGCCACTGCGTCCGAATCGCGATCGCCGCGATGCCACTCACCATATTCTCGTTCCTGGTCACTGGCGAGGCGGCCTGCGGCGAGGGCTCTTCCGCTTCGCATCGCGTCGGGCGGTCTTCGGGTGGAGCATCGACGTCGCAGGAATCGGCGCCCGGCTGGTTTGAGTTCGCGATCCCCGGCTTGGACGACTCGGCGACGCCGACGAATCTCGCGGCGCTGAACGAAGTGCCGGCCGGCGCGGACGGGTTCATCCGCGTGCGGGACGGGCACTTCGTCGATGGGCAGGGACGCCGCATTCGTTTTTTCGGCGTGAATCTCACGGCAACGGCGTGTTTCCCCGAGCCTGCGCTGGCTCCAAGAATAGCTGCCCATCTGCGCAAGCTTGGATTCAACGTAGTTCGCTTCCACTTCATGGACGTTGGCCAACCACCGGCCGGCATCTTTCAGCGGGACGGCAGGACGCTCGACCCGGGGCAGTTGGATCGTCTGGACCGGCTGGTCGCCGAGCTGAAGACGCAGGGAATCTACACGAACCTCAACCTGCACGTGGCGCGGCGTTACCCAGGCCTCACCGAGGAGGCGAAACGCCGGTTTCGGTTGGGCAAGGTATTGGACCGGTTCTATCCTCCGTTCTTGGAACTTCAGCGCGAGTACGCGCGCGACTTGCTGACGCACGTGAACCCGTACACGGGCAACGCGTACGCGAAGGAGCCGGCGGTGTTGTGCGTCGAGTTAAACAACGAGAACACGATGCTTCCGTACTGGACGGGGAACGTGGTCGACCTTCCCGAGCCCTATGGCCCGGAACTCGATCGGCAGTGGCGCACGTGGTTGAAGGAGCGGTACGAGACGACTGACCGGTTGCGAGCCGCCTGGCGCGAGGGCGAATTGCCGCTCGGCAGGGAACTGCTCGCCAACGGTGATTTCCGCGCCGGTTCGGCCCCGTGGACGATCCAGGCCGCGGGCGGGGCAGAAGCGCACGTGGAGCCGCTGGCGGCCGATCTCCCGCCGGAGTTGACGGCCGGCATTCGCTGGCACGCGGTGCGGGCGGGGACCGAGGGCTGGCACCTGCAGATCTTCCAGGGCGGATTGTCGATCACGGAAGGCAAGGCGTATACGCTCTCGTTCTGGGCTCGCGCGCCGCAGGGCGCACCGGGCGAACTTGAGGCGGTTGTCATGCACGCGGCGGAGCCCTGGCGGAACGTCGGCGCTCAACGCATCGCGGCACTGACAAGGACCTGGCAGCATCACAGTCTGCTCTTTCACGCCCGCGGCGTGAACGGCGTCCTGGCACGCGTCAACTTCAGCACCCGCAATCAGGCTGGCGTGGTCGATCTGGCGGGCGTGTCGCTTCGCGAGGGCGGGCTGACCGGCCTTCCCGAGGGCGCGACGCTGGAGAACCTCGCCTTTCGCGACGCCGGCCGGACGCCGCCCGCTCGCCGCGACGTCTTTCGGTTTCAGATGGAGACCGAGCAGGCGGGGACGCGCGGGCTGGTCCGATTCCTCAAGCAAGATCTTGGCGTCCGTTGGCTGGTGACCGACACGCAAGCGGATTACGGGCATGCCGCCGGCCTGTTGCGCGAGGCGGCGTTGAGCGACTACGTGGACATGCACGGTTACTGGCAGCATCCCGAGTTCCCTGGCGGCAACTGGGACCGCAGCAACTGGCGGATCCGGAACTCGACGCAGGCCGGCGCCGAGGACGGCGGGACGCTCGGCCACATCGCCGCCTGCCGCGTGGCGGGCATGCCGCTGTCGGTCAGCGAGTACAACACGCCCGCGCCGAACGACCATGCCGTCGAATCGCTCCCGATGCTCGCGACCATCGCCGCCTTTCAAGATTGGGACGCGATCTATCACTACACGTACCTCGACTTCAAGACCGACTGGGAGTCGGACCAGATCCTCTCTTACTTCGACCTGTGCGGCCACGCGGGGCAGACGGCCTTCGCCCCAGCGGCGGCGATGCTCTTCAGAAAGGCATTGGTCCAACCCGGCGCTACGCCCGTGACCCTGACGATTCCGAAGGACGCGATCGCGGGACTGCTGGCCGAGGGACGGGCTGACATCGACGACCTCTGGGCGGCTGCCGGCGTGCCGCCCGGGAGCGTCGCTCGTCGCCGCCTCGAGGTGCATCTGGCCGACGGAGACGGCGAGGTCACGTCGTCGGAGAAGATCGACGGCACATCGCCCCGCATCACCGACACGGGCGAGATCACTTGGGAGGTCGGGACGGCCGCACGGCCCGAGGGTCCCGCGCTGTTGGTCAACGCGCCGGCCGCCCGACTGGCCATCGGCAAGATCGTCGGCCGAAAAATCGCACTGGGCGATGCAATTGTCGAAGTTGGAGCCATGGAACTGGACTACGCCTGCCTCGCGCTCGTCGCACTCGACGGCAAGCCCCTGTCGGAATCGATGTCGGTCCTGCTGACCGCCGCCGGACGCGTCGAGAACCAGGGGATGGGTTGGAACGCCGATCGGACCAGCGTCTCCACGGCGTGGGGCAAAGGACCGACGATCGCCGAAGTCGTCCCGGCAACGGTCACGCTGCCCGGGACAGGATGGAGAGCTCAATCGCTCGACGGTGCGGGAGCACCGAAAGCAGACGTTCCCGCGGTAACCGAAGGTGGCACGACGACGGCAACCGTCGGCGGAACGTCACCGTCACTGTGGTACTTGTTCAGTCGGTAAGACTCTGGTGAGGCTTCGCCTCCAACCAACGATCGCGTGAAGACGCTGGAATGACGCATGGGACAAATGGGACCCATAGGACCAATCGCGGAGACAATCATGAACCACCTTGTCGCGTTTGCACTCGGCATCGCCCTCGCGATGTTCGCGGTTCCCGCAACGCCGGCTTGCCGGGCTCAGGAGGCGAACCGGTCGAACGTCCTGTTCGACATGGATACGGCCGTCCATCGCCCTGGCACTTTCGGAAGTGACAAGACAATGGCGGGAAAGGTGGAAGTGGTACCCGGCAAGTTCGGTGGCGCGTGCCAGTTCAGCTTCGTGGACAACGCGGTCGGCGGTTTCTTCACGGCAAGCGTGGGCGCGGACAGCCGATGGGACGAGGCCGCGGGGATCAGTTTCTGGGTGAAGGGTGATGGCTCCTCGAGCTGGGGCGGCCTGGAGCTGATCGATGCCTCCGACTATGGACTCCGCTACGGCTATTGCTTCCCGATCGATTCGACCGAGTGGCGGAAGATCACGGTCCCCTGGTGCGACCTTGTCCCCGAGCTTCCTGCCGGGCAGCCGGTCGATGCCAGGGCGGGCTACGCGCCCTCCGCGTTCGGCAATCTCTGGTTCGGCAAGTGGTACTATTGGGGCGATTATCCGGCGCATGCGTTCGCCATCGATCAGATCGCATTGGAGAGAAACATTCCGGTCGATTCACAAGACTACACACCTCCCACGGCAGGCACACCGAAGTTGCTGGACAAGTTGAAGCTTGGCCAACCAATCACAATCGTCACCATGGGCGATTCGTTGAGCGACAAGCGGCACTGGGCCAACCGCGAGTTGCTCTGGTCGGAACTCCTGGCAGAGAAAATCAAGCGGCAGTTTGGCAGCGACGTCACGCTCGCGAACCCGGCGATTGGCGGAACGCAGCTTGCGCAGAATCTCGTGTTGATGCCGCGCTGGCTGCGAGACCATCCGCAGCCGGACCTGGTGACGGTCTGGTTTGGCTTCAACGATTGGGACAGCGGTATGCGAGGACCGCGTTTTCGCCAAGCCCTCCAATTCGCCGTCGACCGGATTCGGCGGATGACGAGAGGCCACAGTGAAGTGTTGCTGCTGACGACATGCCCCGCGATCCCACGTTGGGACACGATGGAGGAACTGGCCGAGGCCGTGCGAACGGTGGCGGCGGAAAGGAAGACCTGCCTGGCGGACGTCGCGGCGGCGTTCCACCGCGCCGGGACCGAGCAGGCGGCGCGCGTGGCGCTTTACTGCAGTGACGCGGTTCATCTCGGCCCCCAGGGGCATCGACTGGCGGCGGAGACCGTACTGCAGGCAATTGCGGACGAGTCTCACGAAGCTGGCGACGCCCGCGGGAAGACCGGAAGCGGAACGACAGGCGGCGTGGTTGCCGTGACCGCGCCCGGCGAATCATCGCGACATCCCGTGCCCAGGGAACATCCCAGACTGCTCGGTTCACGCGAACGGTTGAAGGCGTTGTCGCGCCAGCGCGCGGATGCCTATCAGCGCGTCGTGCGCGTCGCGCGGCAGGGGACGGCCGACGAGCATTCGAAGATGATCTCCATGGCGCTGGTCGCGGCGATCGAGGAAGACCCGGCACTCAGCAGACAAGCCATCGACATGGCACTCAAGACGGTGGGCGGCCCGGTCAAGAGGGGCCACGTTCCGTTCGCCCACGACCTCGCTCGATGCGCCATCGTCTACGACCTGTGTCACGAACACTGGGCGCACGAGGAGCGCGAGCGATTCCACGAGTACGTCAACAAGACGGTCGACGCCAACGTCCAGTCGGAACCGCACGTGTTCCACAACGGCTGGTACGGTTACAAGAACTGGGGCATCGGCCTGGCGTGCTATGCCACGTACTATGAGAACGCTCGGGCGGAGGAGATTCTCCGCGCGCTGGAGTCCGAGTCTCAGACGCGGGCTGCCCCGGCGCTGGAACTGGCCGGCGACGGCGGCGGATGGGCCGAAGGCTATTACGTCAACTATTGGCTGTACGAGTGGCTGTTCTTCTGCGAAGTCGCTCGCTGGTGCGAAGGCATCGATTACTATGCCTTGGCACCCTCGTTCTTCCGGAACCGCGCGGTGGCCAGCATGTTCGAGACATATCCCGGGATCGGCATCTACAACACACGACGGCCGATCCCGATGGGAGACGGTGGCGGCCGCGCATTCGGCGGCGATCGTGACAAAGTCCTGTCATCCAGGAGAATCCTCGTCAACCATTTCCGCGACGACCCGGAGCACCGGGCAGTCCACGCCTTCAACGAGTCGACTCCCCGTTCCGGCGTGGGCGATTACGCCTACAAGGACTTCCTTTGGCGAGACACGACGGTAGTTGGAGCGAACTTGACCGGCCTCCGCCTCTCCCACATCAGCTGCGGACCCGGGCACGTGTACGCGCGGAGTTCCTGGGATGAGGACGCGACCTATCTCTTCTTCAAGTGCGGCGACCGGTTCACCGCACACCAACACTTGGATGTCGGGCATTTCCTGATCACCAAGCACGAAGAGCTGGCTGGCGATGGCGGTCACTACGACGAGTTCGGCACGCCGCACGACGTCAATTACCACCTCCGCTCGATCGCCCACAACACCATCCTCGTCCACGACCCGTCGGAGACGTGGCCGAGCATCCGGGCCGGCCGAGTCACGGGCAACGACGGTGGCCAGGCACACAACTGGCCGCACCACAACGGGGCCGTCGCCGATGCCGAAGCCTGGAACAAGGACCGGGATCTCTATGACATTGCGGACATCGTCGCGTTCGAGGATTGCGGGACCCACGTGTACGTGGCCGGGGACTGCACCAGGGCCTACTCGCCGAATAAACTCGAGTGCTTCACCCGACAGATCGTCTTCGAGCGCCCGGGAACATTTGTCATCTTCGACCGCGTCACAGCCCGAGCGCCCGAGTTCAAAAAAACCTGGCTGCTGCAAGCCATGAAGCGTCCGGAGGAGTCGCCGTCAGGTCTCGTGATCACCAACGGGCGAGGCCGACTGTTCGTCCAGACGCTCTTGCCGCGCGAACCCCAAGTGGCGCTACGGCACGGCCAGGATCTGTACCGGTACGGCGGCAACACGTATCCGCCGCGACGCGACACGGGCCCAGCCCCGGAATGCCGCATCGAGATTTCCCCCGCGCGGCCCGCCCGGACTGACTACTTCCTGCACCTGCTCACCGCCACGGATGCGACCAATGAGTCTGTCCCGCCGGCCGTCTTGGAGGAGACGGGCACTGGCGTTAACGTGCGGACGGCCACTGCTTCCATTTCGTTCAACAAGAACAGCGTGGCGGGATCCGTTGAGATCGCCGGACGCAGCCGGCCTTTCGCCGACACCATCGTGTTGCCTCCGAACGGCGGATCACGATAGGAGCCACGAGACGCGCGGATTGCCACAACACGGCCCCTCGGCGGAGCGCCCCATGCGACTCAGGCTGAGCGGGCCGAAGGGGCGTATCACCTTGGGGACGGGGCCTCACGGCGAGCGAAGCCAGTGCGAAGCGGTTTGCCACTCGTGACACACGCTGCCCGAAAGGAGAACGCGACGACATGCCAACCCGTTCACTGCGACACGCCGGGCTCCACCCGTTTGCGGATTCCTTTCCAAGGCCGTTTCTGTCTGCCGCCGCCGTTCTGTGGGCCGCTGCTCTTTGTGCTCCGGGCGTTACGATCGCGGAACATCCGCTGGCCGCGCCGGGCGTTACGAGCCTGACCAATGCCAATGTGCGTTTTGAGGTGGCGCAGGACCATTGTATTGTGCTGCAGCGCGGCGACATCCGGGCACTCATCGTTGACAACACGGAGTTGGATCGGGCGGATTTGCCCAACCACCGGGCGGGTTACAACGGCGTGGCCTCGCTGATCCACGGGCGCCGGGATGCCAATCTGTTCGTGCCGGGGGTGGCGGGCCTGAACTTCGAACACATTCATGACGGAACGGTCGCGGGCCTGAAAGAAAAGTTTGAGCCCCGCAAGTCTCCCATGCAACTCCGCGTCATCGATCGTCATGCGGTCGAGGTCTACCAGCCGCCGACAGCCAACTGGAAGCTGGAAAGCTGCGGCCGGTATCAGCTGCTGGAAGACGGGACCATTGAGTACACGTTCGAGTGCATACCTCGAGCAGCCGGCTATCGAAACGGATACATCGGGCTGTTCTGGGCCAGCTACATCCATCAACCGGAGTCGGGCGCGATCTTATTCCGGGGACGCCGGCGCGAGGAAAAGGGGCCGGCGCGGTAGATCGAAGCCATCTCGCCGGCGCACGGCACCGACAGCACACACCCGCCCGCCGAAATGCCGATGCTGCCTCAGGTCGAGACCGATTTCCCTTTGACGCTCGTGCACCATCCGTCCCGGTTCGTTTACACGGAACCGTGGTACTTCGGTGTCAGTCACTCCATGGCTTACGTGTTGATGTTCCGACAACGCGACCGCATTTGGTTGGCGCAGTCCCCTTCCGGAGGCGGCTTGGGGAATCCGGCCTGGGACTTCCAATGGTTCATACCGGATTACGAGGTCGGCGAAGCCTACGGTTTTGTGATGCGAGCAGCCTACCTGCCGTTCGAGCCCGGTCATGGCGGCTTGACCGAGAAACGCAACTTCCTTGCTGTTGGCCAGGCGCGTATGAGCATAAGCATAACGTGTTACGTAGATCCCGCTCGGAACTTCCGCAGCGGGCGTCACCGCACCCTGTGGTAACAGCTGGAAGCACGCGGAGTCCATGACAAACCAGGAAGATCTGATCTGACAACCAATTCTAGGCGAAGAGCCAGAACTGGTCGGAACTGCATCCCGTGGATCCTTCATTACGGACAATCCCCCAAAAAAAAGGCGCGGGGCAGAACACTCCGGGCCGCATCCAGCGACGCACTGGCTCCGCTCGCCCCTTGATTCTTCGACCGTGGTGGAACGTGCACGGCTCGCTCAGGAAAGTGGCACGACGGGCCGAATCGACGATTCTCGGCTTTCCTTCCCACGTGCGATCCCTCGCCAGCTTGATCTGCCGGGATTGCGTGTTGACGGGCTCGCGCGCGCGTCGGATACTGACATACGTTTCCACGACATCTCGAACCCATGATGATCGGAGCCACGAAATGCCCGCCTCGCCTGCCCACGCTTGTCCGCGTGAATCAGCCGTTCGTTTACGACACGCATTCGCCACACTCATACTTGTCGCGTGTCCTGGTGTTTTGTCAATATGTCCCGGAAAAAAAGCGGATTCCGCTGAGAGTGGCCGTGTACCCAATTTCGTCTTCATCCTGGCTGATGACATGGGCTATTCGGACCTGGGGTGCTACGGGGGCGAGATCGCGACGCCAAACCTCGATCGACTCGCCTCCGGCGGGTTGCGGTTCACGCAGTTCTACAACACCACGCGGTGTTGGCCGACACGCGCGGCGCTGCTGACCGGCTACTATGCCCAGCAGGTTCACCGCGACGCCTTGCCGGGTTTGGGCGGCGGTGGCGGCGGAGTCCGGCAACCTTGGGCCCGCCTGCTGCCCGACTTCCTCAAGCCGCTCGGCTATCGCAACTACCACAGCGGCAAATGGCACATCGACGGAAAAGTGCTCGACGGCGGATTCGATCGATCGCTGGACATGAGGAACCAGGGCAACTTCTTCACGGCCAAAGGCAACACGATCGACGACGTGCCAGTGCAGCCGGAGGCCGACGAGTCCGGGTATTACGCGACGACCGCCGTCGTGGATCACGCGGTGGGCTGCCTGCGGGAACACGCGGACAAGTACGCCGACCGGCCGTTCTTTCATTATGTCGCGTTCATCGCGCCGCACTTTCCGTTGCACGCGTTGCCCGAGGACATCGCACGCTACCAGGACGCGTATCTCGAAGGCTGGGACGTGATGCGCACGCGGCGGTTTGCCCGGCAGCAGGAAATGAAACTGCTGAACACGACGCTGTCGGCACTCGAGCCGGACGTGGGCCCTCCCTATCATTTCCCGGACGCCTTTGAAAAACTCGGACCGGGCGAAATCAACCGCCCGCTGCCGTGGCAGGATCTGACCGACCAGCAACGCCGATTTCAGGCCACGAAGATGGCGATCCACGCCGCGATGGTCGACCGGATGGATCGCGAGATCGGTCGCCTGGTCGAGCAGCTCAAGGCCATGGGCGTCTTCGAAAACACGCTGGTCTTCTTCGCATCGGACAACGGCGCCAGCGCGGAGATCATGGTGCGGCATGGCGGCCACGATCCGCAAGCCGCTCCGGGCAGCGCGGCCACGTATCTCTGTCTCGGGCCCGGCTTCTCCAGCGCTTCCAACACGCCGTTTCGCCGCCACAAAACCTGGGTCCATGAAGGAGGCATCGCCACGCCGCTGGTGGTCCACTGGCCAGCCGGCATCCAAGCGCGCGGCGAACTGCGGCACACTCCGGCCCACGTCATCGATTTCGTCCCCACGGTTCTGGACCTCGTGGGCGTCGATAAGCCAAAGGAATGGGCCGGCGAGCCCATCCCACCGGCACCCGGCCGGAGCCTCGTCCCCGCGTTCGACGGCGACGTGACGCTGGAACGCGACTCCTTGTGGTGGCTCCACGAAGGCAATCGCGCGATCCGTGTCGGCGACTGGAAACTGGTCGCGGACAAGGACCAGCCGTGGGAGCTGTACGACCTGACCACCGACCGCGCGGAGTCCCACAACCTGGCCCAAGAGCAACCCGAAAAGGTCCGGGAACTCGAAACCTCGTGGAATCGCCAGGTGGAAGCCATGAGCAAGCTGGCTGCCCCGACGGCCTTGCCGCCGAAGCCGCAAGGCGAGCCCGCAAGAACCAAAACCCGCACGGGCAAGACCGGAAAGAAGGCGCGGACGCCGGACGGAACCTGAGCATCGACCGGCCAGACCGCCCGCCCGCTGGCGAGCCGGCAGCGTGAGCTGCCGGGTCAAACGAGCATCCGCTTTTCCCCCCGGACTGACGCCCGCTGCTCGCCCAACGCCGCAAAGCACATCTCCCCGTGAAAACGGGGGGCTTTGATGATTTGGAAACCCGTGGCACTGCTGCGCAGAGCGCCAACTTGGTGTCTTCCCAATCTTCCAGGATTGCCAAATACCAATCACCCGGCTTCTTAAGACGCCAACCAGCGCAGTAGTACTTGGTGCATGAGATCATGCCTGCGAGGTCGACCGCCATCAAGAAACGCTGGAAGACAAGGCGATTTGGACATGGTGGCGAACACGACACCTTCGGAGATGCTCAACCGCGTTGCCGCACATCCGTGCCAATCGTGCGATGAGACGGCCGCCGCCCCCCTGCTGTTCCGCTCGAGTTCGTCTCGTGGGAGCGCAGTCTCATAAGCCAACGCTGTACGGCGCCAGCACTCTCCATCTCGAACTCGCTTTTTTCGTGGCGCGATTGGCGGGAAACCGTCCAGTGCAGTAGCTCCGCATGACGCCCCGCCGGAATGTCGCGGACAAATGCCATTGCGAATCTCGCTGGTCGTGGATTACACTCTCGCCGCGCGCGCCGGCAGGGGTCCGACGTGCGGCACCGCGATAGTATCGGCAAACCCATGACGAAACGAGGGTGGCCAGGCATGCCGCAAGTCAGCGTAGGAATGCCCGTGTACAACGGCGGTCGGCTCATCGAGCGGGCTTTGAGGTCGCTGCTTCGGCAGACGTTCACGGACTTCGAACTGATCCTATCCGACAACGCTTCCACGGACGGCACGAGCGAGATCTGCCAGCGATTTGCGAGTCAGGATCCGCGGATTCGTTACATCCGGCAGTCGGCGAACGTCGGCGCCGGGCGGAATTTCATGTACGTGCTGGATCAGGCGCGGGCACCGTACTTCATGTGGGCCGCGCACGATGACTATTGGGAGCCCGAGTACCTT
>Ga0194113_10010520_pt1 | contig 11051 bp, 9 predicted proteins | sample TA2MahC200mmetaG_FD_146193 | JGI IMG/M metagenome (GOLD analysis project Ga0194113, IMG submission 146193) | Freshwater microbial communities from Lake Tanganyika, Tanzania - TA2015017 Mahale Deep Cast 200m | ecosystem: Environmental > Aquatic > Freshwater > Lake | place: Tanzania: Lake...
GGGCGTCGAGGCGGTCATCGACAAGGACTGGGCCAGCGAGCTGCTGGCGCGCGACCTGAAGGCCGACGTGTTCGTGGTCGCCACCGACGCCGACGGCGTGTACCTCGACTGGGGCACGCCGGAGCAGCGGCGGCTGGGCAGGACGACCCCGTCCGAGCTGGGCCGGTACGAGTTCCCGGCCGGCTCCATGGGCCCCAAGGTACAGGCGGCGTGCCACTTCGTCGACGCCACCGGCAAGAGAGCGGCGATCGGCGCGCTCAAGGACATCGAGCAGATCGTGGAGGGGGACGCGGGCACGCAGATACTGCCGGACTGAGACGCCGGACTGACACGCGCGGGGCTCAGACCCTGCGTCCGGACGTCGGTCAGGAGCCGTTCCCCAGCAGACAAGCAGCATGAAGGAGAGAGACAGCATGGCCACCTACAGCGTCCAGTCGGAGTGCGGCAAGCTGCGAAAGGTGATCGTCTGCCGGCCCGACCTCTCACAGAAGAGGCTCACTCCCGCCAACCATGACGACCTGCTCTTCGACGACGTCATCTGGGTAGAGCGCGCGCAGTGGGAGCACGACCAGTTCGTCAAGATCATGCGCGACCGCGGCATCGAGGTCTTCGATGTCCACGATCTGCTCACCGAGACCTTCGCCGCCGGCGAGGCGGCCAGGAAGTGGATCATCGGGCAGGTCTGCACGCCGTACACGGTCGGCTGGTCGCTGGTCGACGAGGTGGGCGCCTATCTGGAGGCCATGAAGCCGGATCAGCTTGCCAAGCACCTCACCGGTGGCCTCACCGTGGCCGAGACCAGAGTCGATGTCGTGGCGCTGGCCGGCCGCTCGCTGGGGGCTGCCTGGGTCGGCCGGGATCCGGCGGCCTTCATCCTGCCGCCGCTGCCGAACTCGCTGTTCACCCGCGATTCTTCCGACTGGATCTACGGCGGCGTGACCGTGAACCCGATGTACTGGCCGGCCCGTCGCCGCGAGGCCTTCAACATGCTGGCCATCTACAAGTTCCACCCCATGTTCGCCGACGCCGACTTCGACTTCTGGTACCCGGGGCTCGACGAGCACGAGCGCCTGCACGCCACCGACTTCGGCCATGCGTCCATGGAGGGCGGCGACGTGCAGCCGATCGGCAACGGCACCGTCCTGATCGGCATGAGCGAGCGGACCTCGTGGGAGATGATCGAAGCGGTCGCCAGGCAGCTGTTCTCCGCGGCAGCCGTGGATCGGGTCATCGCCTGCGGCATGGGCCGCGACCGCGCCCACATGCACCTCGACACGGTCTTCACGATGCTCGACCGTGACGTCGTGACCGCGTACACGCAGGTGACCGACAACATCACGGCCATCAGCTTGCGCCCGGCGGACAAGGAGGGCGCCTTCGACGTCACGGTCGAGCCCGGCTTCGTCGAAGCCGTCACCGATGCGCTCGACGTGGGCCCGCTGCGCGTCGTCTCTACCGGCGGCAACCGGTATGAGCAGGAACGCGAGCAGTGGGACGATGCCAACAACACCCTGGCGCTCGAGCCGGGCGTGGTGGTCGCCTACGAGCGCAACACGTACACGGTCCAGAAGATGCGCGAGGCCGGCATCGAGGTCCTCACCATGCCGGGCTTCGAGCTCGGTCGCGGTCGCGGCGGCGGGCACTGCATGAGCTGCCCGATCCTGCGCGATCCGATCTGAGGGAGGCGGGCCGGAGCGACGAGGCGCCGGCGACCGCAGCCGGCGCCGGGAGGAGAACGCAGATCACGGGCGCCTTGGCAGGGGACGTCCCGGGATCTCCGATGAGAGGAGAGATCCGTGGACAGCACTTCTGCCGCGAGCGGCCGGGTGAAGCTCACGCCGCTGCAGAAGAAGGCGTGGTTCCTCTCGGCCGGCGGCGTCGGCCTCGACGGCTTCGATCTGTTCATCATGGCCGTCGCCCTGCCGGTGATCGACCAGAAGTTCGGCCTCTCGGCGTTCACGATGTCCCTTGTGAGCTCGGCCGCCATCCTCGGGGCGGTCTTCGGCGCGAGCATCGGCGGCTTCCTTACGGACAAGTTCGGCCGCAAGAGGCTGTACACGTGGGACCTCGTCGGCTTCGTCGTGTTCGCCGTCGCCAGCGGGCTGTCGTGGAGCGTGGCCTCGCTCATCGCCTTCCGCTTCCTGCTCGGCCTGGCGGTCGGTGCCGACTACCCGATCGCCGCCTCGTTCTCGGCCGAGTACCTGCCCGACGAGGTGCGCGGCCGCTGGCTCATCGGCGGCTTCAGCTTCCAGGCGTACGGCATGATGGCCGGCGCGGCGGTCGGCGTGCTCTTTCTCTACCTTGACCAGTCGGTCGAGGCGTGGCGCTGGATGCTCACGTTCGGCTGCCTGCCGGCGATCGCCATCATGATCGCCCGGCGCACGCTGCCGGAGACGCCGAGCTACGCGAACATGAAGGCACGCGGGAAGGCCATGCCGCAGCCGAGCTACCTCGAGCTGTTCCGGAAGAAGTACCTGCGGGCCACCGTCCTGTGCGCCGGCGGCTGGTTCCTGCTCGACGTGATGATGTACGGCATCGGCCTCTACACGCCGATCCTGCTCACCGGCATGGGTATCGGCGACAACACGGCCGACTGGGTGACCAGGGACCTGCAGTCCACGGAGGCCACGGCAGCTTTGGACAGCCTGCTCATCATCGGCTTCTGGGTCGCCATCCTGCTCGTGGACAGGGTGGGCCGCCTGCCGCTGCAGAAGATCGGCTTTCTCGGCGCCGGCCTGGCGCTGATCCTGCTGGCCGTGGCCGACCTCTACGGCGATCCGCTCTGGATGGTGCTGCTCGGCTACGCGATGTTCAACCTGCTCATCAACGCCGGCCCCAACTCCACGACCTTCCTGATCCCGGCCGAGGCGTATCCGACACACATGCGGGCCACCGGGCACGGGTTCGCGGCCGCGGCCGGCAAGTTCGGCGCCGTGCTGGGCGTCTTCCTGCTGCCGAACCTCAAGGAGGCGATCGGCCAGACCGAGACGGTCATGCTCATGGGGTGTGTCGGCATCGCCGGATTCGTCCTCACCCGGATCGCCGGCATCGAGACTCGAGAGGTCTCGATCGTGGAGAAGGAGCATGTCGAGACGGTGGCGCTGCCGGCGCCGGCCGAGGCGACCGCGGTGGACGCAGACGTCTGACCGTCCGGCCGCCGACGCTCAGCCGGGCGCCTGCGTCTCGACGCCGAGACGCTGGAAGTCGGTGTCGAAGGTGCGGACCGGCAGACCGGTGAGCCCGGCTCCCGCAGCCCCGCGGTCAGTCGTCGAACGAGAGCGCCTCCAGGCGGGCGAAGATCACGTCGCGCCCGGCGGCGTGACGGCACGGGTCCAGGACGGCGGCGACCTCTGCGGGGGTCATCACGGCCCGGACGCCGGGATTGGCCGCGATCAGCTCGCCGAAGTCGCGACCCTCCTGCCAGGCCGTCATGGCGCTCTCCTGGACCACCCTGTAGGCCTCCTCGCGCAGCATGCCGGTGTCGATGAGCGCCAGCAGCATCGCCTCGCTGAAGACCAGCCGGTGGCTGAGGTCGAGGTTGGCGCGCATGCGCTCGGTGTCGACGACCAGTCCGTCGATGAGCCGGGTCCACTTCTGCAGCATGTAGTCGAGCAGGATGCAGCTGTCCGGCAGCACGATGCGCTCGGCGCTGCTGTGGCTGATGTCTCGCTCGTGCCAGAGCGCGATGTTCTCCAGGCCGACCATGGCGTTGGCGCGCAGCACGCGGGCGCAGCCGGCCATGCGCTCGCTGAGGATGGGGTTGCGCTTGTGCGGCATCGCCGAGGAGCCCTTCTGTCCCTTGCCGAACGCTTCCTCGGCCTCGCGGACCTCGGTGCGCTGCAGATGGCGGACCTCGACGGCCATCTTCTCGACGCCGGCTCCGGTGACGGCGATGGCGTTCAGGAACCAGGCGATGCGGTCGCGCTGCACCACCTGGCTGGAGATCGGCTCGAAGCCGATGCCGAGCTCGTCGCAGACCAGCTCCTCCACGCGCGGGTCGATGTGGTTGTAGGCGCCCACGGCGCCGCTGATCTTGCCAACGGCGGCCTCGTCGGTGGCGTGTCGCAGGCGGTCGAGGTCGCGGCGCGTCTCGAAGGCCCAGATGCCGAGCTTCATGCCGAAGGTGATCGGCTCGGCGTGGACGCCGTGGGTGCGGCCCACCTGCACGGCGTCGCGGTACTCGAGGGCGCGACGTGTGAGCACCACGCCGAGCGCCGACAGATCCCGTTGCAGCAACTCACCGGCGGCCTTGATCTGCAGCGCCAGGCCGGTATCGAGCATGTCGCTGCTCGTCATGCCGTAGTGGATGAACTTGCTCGACTCGCCGACGTGCTCGGCGACGTTGGTGAGGAACGCGATGACGTCGTGGTTGGTCGTCTGCTCGATCTCGTTGACGCGGGCGACGTCGAAGCCCGCCCGGGCCTCGATGTCGGCGACCGCCTCCTGTGGTACCTTGCCGAGCTGCGCCCAGGCCTTGACGGCGGCGATCTCGACCTGCAGCCAGGCGTGCATCCTCGCCTCGTCGGTCCAGACGGCTCCCATCTCGGGCAGGGTGTAGCGCTCGATCATCTCGATGCCTCCGGTCGTGGTCCGGCGCGCAGGACGGTGGTCGTCGCGCCGGCGATGCTCTGCTGCAAGCGATTCTCTCACAGCCCGCGGCTGCCGCGGCGGCATCCACTGCACAGGCGCCGGGCGCCTGTCGGGTCGCCGGTGGACGCCCCCGGTCGGCGCCGGGATCGCCCGACCGGTCGGCGCCGGGCCGTTGCCGCGTCGTGCACTCGGGAGCGACCGTCTACGGCGTCTGGCGTCTCCGCGGCGCCGGACGGCCGACGGCCGACTGTCAGTAACGGACGGCGACGGCCTCGATACCGACCGCCGCGCCCGCCGGCAGGTCGGTGACGGCGACGGCGGTGCGCGCCGGCAACGGCGCCGCGAAGGCGGCGGCCAGCGCCGTGTCGACCGGCTTCAGATCAGCGAGGTCGGTGAGGTAGAGCGTCATCTGCACGATGTCGTCGAGCCGCAGCCCTACGACCTGCAGGTGCAGGCGGGTGTTCTCAAGGGCCCGGGTCGCTTGCTGCGCGGCCGGGCCGGCCTGCAGCCTGCCGTGGAGGTCGACCGGCAGCTGCATCGACACGAAGACCTGGTTCCCGGTGTCGGCGGCGGCCGGGAACGGACCACCCGTTCCGCCGGCCAGATGCGATGTCACGGGACGCTTGCCCATGGAGCCGGTGTTCCCCGCCGGCGGGTGATCGTGTCGCGCCTGCGTTGGGCGCCTGGAGCCGGTCGTGAGGTCGCGGTCCGGCTACGGGGCCGATCAGCGCCGCGCGACGGCCTCGATCTCGACGCGAAGGCCCTTCGGCAGGGCCGCCACGGCCACCGTCGACCGGGCCGGGAACGGTGGCGTGAAGAACCCGGCGTAGATCTCGTTGACGGCGGCGAAGTCGGCCATGTCCGTCAGGAAGATCGTTGTCTTGAGCACGGCGTCCATGTCGAGACCGGCGGCCGCCAGCAGCGAACGCATGTTCTCGAGAGCCTTGCGGGCCTGCTCCGCGACGGTCTCCCCCACCGTTTCACCGGCGGCATCCAAGGCGATCTGCCCCGACAGGAAGAGCATCTCACCGCTGCCCACGGCCGGGGAGTAGGGGCCCACCGGCGGAGCGGCGTCGACGGCGGCGTACGGGGTCTTGCTCATCTGACATCCCTCCATGTCTGCGGCCGGCGCATCTCGCCGGCTGTACGGCCGGCGGCCGGAATCAAGATTCGGCCCTGTGTGGTCGAGCATAGCAAGCGGACCGTCGGTCGTTGAGCTCTCGTGCGAGCCGACGCGGCGCCACACGGTCCGCGGCCGGGCCACAGCCTGCAGCCGGGCGTCCGCGCCGGTAGACGTCGCATGGCACAGCGGCGCCATGGTGAGGTGATGGCGGGGTGAGTCGTTCCGCGGCAGATACCGCGACCGGTGCCGCCGACACCGGCACAGACCGGAGCAGCAGCCTCAGCTGGCTCTGGCCGGCGGCGATCCTCGCAGCCGTCGGTGCGTGGCTGCAGGAGACCACCGCCGGCTGGCTCATGACCGAGCTCACCCGGGATGCCCGGCTGGTGGCGGGTGTGCAGGCGGCGATCACGTTGGGTGTCTGTCTCGCGGTGCTGCTCTCGGCGGCGCTCGTGGACCTGGTCGACATGCGACGGCTAGTGCGCGGCACGTCTGTTGCGCTTGCGTTCGTCGCCGTCATGTTGGCCACGCTGGTGCTGACCGGCGTCGTGGGCCCGGTGCTCCTGCTGCTCGTGGCCGGCGGGATGGGACTGGGTCACGGCGTGCTGGCGACGGGCTGGCCTGCCCTGGCGGCCGGCGGTGCCGGCAGCGGTCTCACAGGGGGCGTCACGGCGGGTGCAGCACACGCCGGTCATCAGTGGATCGGCCGCGCCGCCGGCGGATCGTTCGGCGGTCTGCTCATCGCCGGCGCCGGCATCGCCGCGGCGCTCTGCGCAGACGCCGGCGCCTTTCTTGCCGCCGCGGCATCGGTGCGCCGGATGCCCGCCAGGCGGGCGACGGAGACGGTGACGGCGACTCGGGTCGCCGGAGCACTGCGCACGGGCGTGCAGACCGCGGCACTGACACCCACGGTGCGCAACGCAGTACTGCGCGTCTGCACGCTGGCATTCGGGACCAGCGCCGTCTGGTCGCTGCTGGTCGTCCTGGCGCGCGGACCGCTCGATCTGGGACCGGCCGGCTTCGGGCTGTTGCAGGCGGCTGCCGGATTGGGAGGCATCGGCGGCGTCGTTCTCGTCCTGCGCCTCCTTCGGCGGCGGCCCACCGGCATGGCTGTGACGGCGCTGACGCTGGCCGGCGCGGCCGCGATGCTCGTTCCGGCCCTGTGCTCGTCGGTCCCCGCGATCGCCGTCGCCATGGTCGTCATCGGGGCCGCCTGGACCGGTGTCATCGTCCTGCTCTGCATGGCCGTGCAGACGGCGGTGCCGGATGCTATGCGGGCGCGCATGCTTGGTGCATGCCTGGCGGCGCTCTACCTGACGGCGGCGCTGGGGAGCGCGGTGTGGGGTCATGTCGCCGCGCTCCTGGGGATCTCGACGACGCTGGGCATCGCCGCCGCCACGGTCGCCGCCGCGGCGGCCGGCACGGCGTGGCTTGGCGTCGGCCGGCTCCCGCGGCGCTGAGCCGTCGGGCCGGCCGGCTCCGACGAGCCGGCTCGCCCCCTCAGACGTCGAGGATCCGCGCCGCCAGGATGGCCGCGTTGCGGGAGCCGTTGATGGCCACGCAGGCGACCGGCACGCCGGACGGCATCTGCACGATGCTCAGCAGCGAGTCGAGCCCGCCGAGGTCGCTCGTCTTGATCGGCACGCCGATCACCGGCAGGTTGGTGTACGCGGCGATGACGCCGGGCAGCGCCGCCGCCTTGCCGGCTCCGGCGATGATGACCTTGAGCCCGCGCGCCTGGGCGCCGCGCGCGTACTCGGCGACCTTGTCGGGGGTGCGATGCGCCGAGAGCACGCTGACCTCGAACGGGATGCGGCGCTCCTCGAGCTCGGTGGCCGCCGGCTGCATGACCTCGCGGTCGCTCTCGCTGCCCATCACGATGCCCACGAGCACCGGGCTGGCGTCCATGTCGGCCATCATCGCCTCGACCTCGGTCCGTGTCTCACCCATCTCTGCTCCTCCTCGTTCCCGCCCGGTCCCGGCCGGGGTCGTTGTCTCGATGTCCTTTTCCGGGCGTCGGTGATGCCACGTGCGACCGACGCAGGCTGCGAGACCGTGCAGCATGTGGCGCTTCTCGCCTGCCGCGAGTCCGCCGGGCGCGTCGCGATCCGCACCGTCGGCACGCCCCCGTGACTGCTCAGCCGGCCCAACCTGGCGGGAAGAGGCTCCACTCGCCCCGCTCGGCGCGGACGGCGCGTGCGGCGATGTCCGGTCTGAACTGCATGCCCGGGAAGGCGATGCGTTCGATGCCCTGATACGCACGCTCGCGCGCCACCTTGAACGTCTCGCCGAGCGCGCTCACCGCCAGCACGCGGCCGCCGGCGGTGACCACCGGACGCGTGCCGTCGCTTGAGGTCTCACCGAAGCCGGTCCCGGCGTGGTAGATGTCGACGGCCTCGAGTGCGGCAGCGTCGTCGAGGCCGCTGATCACGTCGCCCCTGGAGCTCGACTCCGGATAGCCGCGTGAGGCCATGACGACCGAGACGCAGGCGTCGGGATGCCAGTCGAGCCGCACCCCGGCCAGCTCGCCGCGGGCCGTCGCGAGGCAGACCTCCAGCAGATCGCTGCGCAGGCGCGGCAGGATGGCCTGCGTCTCGGGGTCGCCGAAGCGGCAGTTGAACTCGAGGATCCTGGCGCCGTCGTCGGTGATGATCAGACCACCGTAGAGGACGCCGCGGAAGGTGATGTCGCGCCGGCGCAGCGCCTCGATGACCGGCTCGTAGACGGTCTCGACGATGAAGTCGATCTCGTGCTGCCCGAAGCCCGGCACCGGACAGTAGCTGCCCATGCCGCCGGTGTTGGGGCCCTCGTCGTCGGCGAAGATGCGCTTGTAGTCCTGGGCTGGAGCCATCGGCAGGATCGTGCTGCCGTCGCAGAGCGCCAGCAGGCTGACCTCGGAGCCGGTGAGATGCTCCTCTATGAGCACGCTGTCGCTGGCGGCGCCGAACCTGTGGTGGCGGAGGTTCTCCTCGACCGCCCGGCGCGCCTCCTGGAAGTCGTGAGCGATGACGACGCCCTTGCCGGCGGCGAGGCCGTCGGCCTTGATCACCAGCGGGTACGTGTCCTGGACCTCGAGGCAGCGCAGGGCGTCGTCGAGGTTGTCGTGGCGGCGGAAGCGCCCCGTCGGCGCCTTGGCGTCGTACATCACGTCCTTGGCGAACGACTTGCTGCCCTCGAGCTCTGAGGCGGCGCGATCGGTGCCGAAGGTCAGCAGGCCGTGAGCGGTGAAGGTGTCGGCGATCCCGGCCACCAGCGGCGCCTCCGGGCCCACCACCGTCAGGTCGACCTTCTCCTTGTAGGCGAAGCGCAGCAGCTCGTCGATGTCCTCGGCGCCGATCGGCAGGCACTCGGCCTCGGCGGCGATGCCGGCGTTGCCGGGAGCACAGAACAGCGTGGGCTGCAGCGAGGAGGAGGCGAAGGCGTGGACGAGCGCGTGCTCGCGGCCGCCGCCGCCGACGACCAGGATCTTCATGCAGCACCTCCGGAAAGGACGGGATGGAAGCCGGGCGCGGCAGAGGCCGGCTGCGCCGGTGTGCCGCGCCCGTCAGTCTATCCGCGCTCGCCGGAGGCGGGCAATGACGTGTCGCAAGGACCCGGGCCGGGCTCGTCGTCTCCCGGGGCTCGACCGGCGTCGCGTGCGGTGGTCGGCTGGAGCGGGAGGCGTACGAGGAAGGCGGCCCCTTCGCCGGGAGCCGACTCGACGACGACCGAGCCGCCGTGCGCCTCCACGACCGTCTTGACGATCGCCAGCCCGAGCCCCGAGCCGCCGGTGTCCCGGGCGCGCCCGGTGTCGACGCGATAGAAGGCCTCGAACACGCGGTCGAGCTGGGCCGGTGGGAGCCCCGGACCGTGATCGCGGACGGTGAGGACGGCGGTGCCTGCCGGAGGCCGACCGTCCGTCCCGGCCTGCGGCGCAGCGGCGATCTCCGTCCGGGCTGCGGCGGCCGTTCCGTCCAGCTCCAGCCGGACCTCCACCGCCGTCCGCGGTGGCGTGTGACGGACGGCATTGGTGAGCAGGTTCATGACGACCTGGCGCAGACGGTCGGCGTCGCCGGTCAGCAGCAACGTGTCTGGACCGGCCAGGGAGATCTCCTGCTCCGGTTCGGCGGCCGTTGCGTCGCGGACGCAGTCGGCGACCAGGGCGGCGAAGTCGACGGTCTCCTGAGCCAGCGGACGGTCGGCGTCGAGGCGGGCCAGCAACAGGAGGTCGTCGACGAGCACGCCCATGCGGCGTGCCTCGTCCTCGATGCGGCGCATCGAGACCGCCAGGTCTTCGGGCCGCTCGCCGGCGCCGCGCCGGAACAGCTCGGCGTAGCCGCGGATCGAGGTCAGCGGGGTGCGCAGCTCGTGAGAGGCGTCGGCGAGAAAGCGGCGCAGCCGCTGTTCCGAGGCCTCCTGGGCGGCGAAGGCGCGCTCTATCTGGGCCAGCATCTCGTTGAGCGCCAGGCCCAGGCGACCGACCTCGGTGGTCCGCTCGGCCGGCTCCACGCGCTGGGAGAGGTCGCCGGCGGCGATCTCGCCGGCAGTGGTGGCCATGCGGTCGAGCGGCCGCAGCTCGCGGCGCACGAGCCACCAGGCGGTGGCGCCGAGCGCCACCAGCGCCGCCAGCGTGACGACGATCTCTATCCACATGACGCGGGCGAGGGTCTCGTCGACGTCGGTCAGGGGAACGGCGACGATCAGGTCGGCGTCGCCGAGTCTGATCGGCGTCACCAGGACGCGGTAGCGCGAGTGGACACCTCCCCGCGCATCGACCGTGAAGAGCGCCTGGCGGCGGCCGTCGTCGGTCAGCTCGTCGATGTCGGCCGGCAGGTCGGGGCGGCTGTCGTCGTCGGCATCGTAGGAGAAAGTGACCGAATCGAGCGTCTCGCCGCCGGAGCTGCGCAGCTCGCCGTAGGTGCCGGGCGGCAGCATCGCCTGTCCGGCACCGCGTCGCGGCCGTGGGATGTCCATGCCGTGGTCGTCCATCATGTCGCCCATGCCGGTGCCGAGCGCCACGCTGGTCGCGAGCCGGGCGAGTGAGAGCTGCTGATCGACACGGTCGACGAGGTAGTCCTCAAGGAGAGCGTGGGTCACCGCGTCGACGATGACCAGGCCGGTCGCCGCCAGTGTCACGAGCGCCAGGAGGAGACGCAGGCGCAGGGTCATGGCCGGGAGCCTCACGGGCGGTCAGTCCGCCGGCAGGCGCAGGCTGTAGCCGACGCCGCGGACGGTGTGGATGAGCGGCGGGCCGAGCGGGTCGAGCTTGCGGCGCAGGTAGCTGATGTACGTCTCGACGACATTGGCGTTGCCGCCGAAGTCGTACTGCCAGACGTGATCGAGGATCTGGTCCTTGGTGAGC
>Ga0194113_10010522_pt1 | contig 11050 bp, 10 predicted proteins | sample TA2MahC200mmetaG_FD_146193 | JGI IMG/M metagenome (GOLD analysis project Ga0194113, IMG submission 146193) | Freshwater microbial communities from Lake Tanganyika, Tanzania - TA2015017 Mahale Deep Cast 200m | ecosystem: Environmental > Aquatic > Freshwater > Lake | place: Tanzania: Lake...
TGTTCGACCACCCGCCAGGGTGCAGCCCATCACCCAGGTGTAGGACCGCTTCATTTCGACACTTCCTGTTGTGGAACGTCATTTTCCCTAGCTATGGCCCAGCTATGAATGCTGTAAAACTCGAGTCCGACCATACCTCACCGTTGATACGGGTTATCATCGGCATATTTTGCGGGTTCGCCTCATCCGTTGTAACCAGGCAGGGCCCCATAATGCTGCAGAAATCCTCGCCCTTGACTATCCCAAGACCAGTTTGTCATCTCCTACAACTGGATATCCTGTGCGATTGCATCGTTAAGGAGACTGTCCGAAAACTCGGATGTAGGTGGTAAGAGGCGATTTGAATTTGAACGAGGAGCAGCTATAAAGGGGGCGAAAGTAAAGGACAAGCAGAAGTAATCATGCCCTATCTGGACTATAACCAATCAAACGGTCATTTGACTCCACCTTATCTGCATGAGGTAATCTCAGTTCTGTAATCGTACAACCATCAAAGTTATTCTCAATGTAACTGGCTAGCTCATCCATCTTCTTTTTCTTATAATCTTCCTCACAAAGTGAACAAGCCAATTTTATCGTATCCGGCATCCTTTGTCTTTGCCACTGTGGAGGTAATTTATTAGCTCAGACACCAGCCGTGGCCCGGCGGAAAGCCTGATGTATCCCCCTATATGCTGGAATTAACCGAATAGCAATGGAGCTGCCTTATGAAAACAGATAATCAACTCGCCTTCACCATGTACGTTGCTTCGCTGTTTTTGTTTCTACAATGCCGCGTCTCTCGGCAGCTTTTACCTTACTTTACTCGGCTTGCTGGTCTATATTCTGTAACTGCTCCGAGGCCACCCCATGAACTGATAGCCGTCCTCTTCTTTTACCATTCCTAGCCTCTCCAGCATGAGCAGGTGGGCGTCTGTTATACTAGAAGCCCAGGGACATGTTCGCCACAACTTTTCTGGGCATATTATTCGGTCTAGCTCTTTAAAGGATTTCGGCCCGCCGGATAATGCTTCCAAGACGGCTTCTTCTCGACCAAGAATGATATTACGGGTTTTGCTAACACTATCTTCAAAATCCTTATCCATCACGCCGTGTGCAGGCAGGGCTAATTCTACATTCAATTTTTCAATGGTAGTCAGGCTCTTTAGATAGGCCTCTATTCCTCCCGCCGTATAAGAATACCACGGAAGTGCAGTTCCGGAGCATCGCAGAAGGTCTCCCACAAATAACATTTTTTGGTTCGGTTCCCAATATACCATTTCCCCGATATCATGCCCCGGGGCATGAATTGCGGTGAAGACATATCGTCCCACACGGACCTCATCACCGTTCTTGATTCTTTGTGACAGGTCATTACTGTCTAAAAGCCAGTCCCCACAAGTGTCAAAAAAGTGGCGTACTAAATTCCACCCAGTGAGTTCCTCCAAATAGTAAGATTGAACTCGGCGGGGCATTATGAAGTTCTCTTGCCACTTCGTGTTTGTAGCCTCCAAAACATCTAATTCTGGAATCAATATTCTTGGGCTAGCAACCCTTTTTAGTTGAGAAATAGCGCCAATATGGTCAGTATGAGCATGGGTTAGAAGGACAGTGTGTATCCTGGAGGGATGAACGCCATGTTTTTTGAGGCACCCGAACACGCTACTGAAGATTGTGTCTGTACCAATCCCTGCATCGATCATTGTGAACCCATCTTGGTCTCTGATTAAATAGACATGAGACGAACTGGGCCAATCTGTAGGTTTGAATCGAATTGCCAAGATATCGTCTGTAATAGTACACGTTTCATGAAGCATGGCTCTCTCCATCCGTCGCTGGTCTTACTAAGATTTCAAGCAAACTAGGTTAGCTGTCCGACTTCCAGTGAAGCACAACGACGATTTAACCCTCGCGGTATCAAACCTTCTCTTTATGGCTGCGCATTATCATAAGGATACTTGATAATATTTCTCTACTTTCCACCCAAGCATGTCTCGCATTGTACCCATCGCAGCTACTTCATTTTTAATTCTCCGCGACAAAATTTTAACTACACACCACCAGTTTTTGGTGAAATCATGGTTTGCTATTAATAAGTTAGATGGGATTTGGATAGATGCTACACCAACGCTTCCTAATAGGGCCATGTTATTCAAAACATAAATTGCAATCAAATCGAGAAATCCTCCCTCTCGAGAGGGAGGATTTCTCCCTACCATTACATTAGCTGTACCTGTTACTCCTCACTCAGTTGGCATTAGCTCCAACTCCCAAGTGGTGATAGCTTCAGTGCGCGGGTCTGTCCCCACAGCTCTCAAGGTATAAACGCCGTTAGGTAGTGGCTTGATTTTTGTGAGGTCAGGTTTAAGAATAGGTAGCCATTCGCCCCTCAGCAGCCAATTGATTTTGGCCGTAGACTCCATGGTAGCTGTGAAGTCTCCGTTAGCCTCAGCCTTGGCAAAAGCGAGGGTTATGCTATTCTCTTCGTCCGGCGATAGCCCTTTCATTTCTGTTCCTGGCGGCAGGACCAGTTCTACAGTAATAATTTCGTCTGCAGGCCAACCACTCCCGCTGAATTTGATAGGCAATGCTAACACCGCCAAAGCCGGGGGCAAAGCTGGCACTGCAGCTTCAGGTAGCCCGACGGCCTTAGCAAAAGCCGGCAATATATTCTTTAAGGTTGCCTGGTCAACCTTCGGCGGTGATACTGTGAAAGTCCCAGCCGGCGGCGCTGGTGGTGGAGGGGACGGTGGTAGCGGCTCCTTTGGTGCGCAAGCCATCACTGGTAGCATTAGCAGAGCCACCATAGCCACCACAATAATAATTGACTTCTCAAAACCGGATAACTTCATCATACACCTCTTTTTCATCTTCGTCCTATTTACTCCAGTCGTGTAGAGCTACGCAATCAGGAACCTTTATCCAGTCACTGATGGGTACTTCTTTGTCACCTCTCACCTGGTAGAACTTGACTACATTACTAGCCTGGCGGCTAGTAGGGCTGTAAGTATTAGGTCCTTGTATACCTTGTGAAATATCCAGGCCAGTAAATGACTCCATAGCCATCTTCATGGCTTCGCCGTCCAGATTTTCATAGCCCACGTCAGCAATGGCTTTCTTCACCGCTGCTTCAAAAGTAAGTGCCCAGCCAAAGCCACCAACGTAGAGTGATGCCATACTCTTACGAAACTCGTCAGTGCTCTTCCCGCCTTGATACTTGGGCACTATATACTTGGCGAGAGGATGTGCCCACGCTTCGTCACCACGGAGACAGTAACTAACTAACCAAGCACCTTGTGTGGCCTCAGGGTGAAGCTTAATACCGACTGCCTCGGTAGGCCCCCAGAAGGTGTTGTCAACAAACTGAATAGTCTTGGTCAGCCCAAGCTTGTGAGCATCACGCAGGATATTGCTAGGCGTGGGGTCAATACCCCCAATCATGATATAATTAGCACCGCCTGTAGCCAACCTTGTAAGCCAGACAGTGTGGTCAAGTGCACCTGTCGGGAAGAACTCCGTCAACAGCTTGATACCCTTCTGCTCTGCATATTCCCTGCCACCTGCCAATGGCTCCCGCCCGTAAGCAGTGTCCCAATGCAGGTAGCCAATAATAGGTGTGCCGGATTTGCCCTTGTCCTTCCAGTCCTTAAGTATAAAGTCTAGGGTAGCTCCGAAGGCATTTTGGTAGATGACTCCCCACGAGAATGCCCACCCAATGAACGCCTGTTGGAAACCGTCAGCGGGGTTAAAATAAACCATCTTGTCCGCCTTAGTCATCGGCTCGATAGCCTTGGCCAGCGGTGTGCTAATAGCATTAACCAGCATGAGGTTGGGCAAAGTCCGATATCTCTTATAGGCTGATACGCCACGAGCAGTGTCATACCGGGTGTCCACCCAGACGGGATTTACCTTGACCCCATCAATACCGCCCTTGGCGTTTATCTCTTTAAACATATCCCCGCAGCCTGTATCGGCCGGAACGTTAAGACCTGCTATCGGCCCTGTGTAGTCCGCCAGACTAAGATAGCTGACCATCTTTTCTTTCGGTGGTGGTTCTGCACTAGGAGCACACGCCAAGACCACCGGCATCAACAACAGCGAAAGCAAAATAACCACCGGCAGATACTTTTTTTTACACATGCATTACCTCCTTTAATATTTTAAATATTTTCCTGTTCTCTAGATTTCTTCATACTTTGCCCATTATTTTCCCCTCCATAACTGAAGCTATTTGATTCCGAAAAGCCTCGTTTTTAGCTTCAAATTTTGTCTTTCTCAGTCTCATTCTTCCCCTTGCATCCAGCCATGCAGTACGATGAGCCAAATAGCCTGGGATCGACCTTGTCAGAACAATTAATCAACTTGTCTTTGCCGCCTATAGAGTTTTCCTTAGGGTTGTAACCCAATCGACCCGATGTATGTTTACGCACGTATAGACTTCATTGAACGAAGTTTTCACCAGGTTTCTCCTCTAAATTTATTGGAGAATCCTACTGTTTTGGAGCTACTTGCCATCTTTTCCTCTTAACTATCTCTTTAATATGGCTAGTTATTACTTCCATAGACGTGCCTGGTCGAAATACCTCATCAACCCCCACTTTCTCAAGAAGAACCTTATCCTCTGCAGGTATGACGCCGCCAACAAAAAGACAAATATCCTCTGCCTTGTTTTCCTTGAGCAAATTTATCGTCTCACCGACCCAGCCAACATAATGCATAGTATGGAAGCTCAAGCCAATAGCATCAGCATCCTCAGCTAGTGCCGCTTTTACAACTCGCTCAGGCGTCTGAAACATACCCAAGTATATTACTTCCATGCCAGCGTCTCGGAGCCCCTGGGAAAGCACATACAGAGGTCTGCTGTGGTCATCGAGACCAAGTTTAGCTAACACGAATCTTACCTTGCGCTCTTCCATGTTTACTCCTTCATCTTAATTGAGTTCCAGGAAATCAGGTGGGCTTATCATCTCAAATTGGTCATAAGGAAAACCCATTGCCTTCCTTATTACTCCCATCACTTCACCTATGGTAGCGTCATTTCTAAAAGCATCTATCATAGCTGGATATACATTCGTATCTCCCTTTGCCAGTTGATATAGCTTCTCCAAAGCCGGCTTGACTTTGCTGAGATCACGAGTCCTCTTAAACTCCTCAAATTCCTCCATCGTTTTCTTTTGCCTTTCGGAATAAGGTTCAAAAGGGTCAGCCCGGTGATATTCAAGCATGGGCAGTGGAATATCATAGTCGTTTAACTCTTTATAGGCGTTCACGGTCACCTTTATCTCTTTACCCTCCTCAAGCTCTCTCTGTCTCTCTTGGGCCGCCTTCTCGACCTCAGCCTGTACCCAGCCACTTTTAATTGCTGCTCTCATGCCACCCATATCAAGAATCTTCTGCAAATAAGCAAAGACATCCTGCTCAATTTTGTTGGTAAGCCATTCTACATAATAGGAGCCCGCAAGAGGGTCAGCAACTAGTGCCATATTAGCTTCCTCAGCAATTATCGCCTCTATTCCTTTGTTAACCGCGAAAGCCTCGATGGGGGGTGTGGTTAAAGCCTCAGTATAGCCTTTCATCTCCATGCCGTTAACGCCGCCAAGGATGCTAGCCATAGCCTCGATGGTGTTTCTTACCACATTGAAGATGGGCTGTTGCGCTGTCATTGAGTCTCCAGCCAGATTTGTATTGCACGGCGGGCATCTCAAGGTCTTCGGGTCGGCACCATAGCGCTCGGTAGCAATCCGGGCGTAGATCCTTCTTGCTGCCCTGAGCTTGCATATTGTCTCAAAGAAGTCTATCTCTCCGCTAAGGGCTATTGCAGGTAAGTGTCCCCACTGCTCGAACTTTATCCCCCTCCGTACCAACTCATCGGTATACTCTATGTAGTTACCAAAGCGGAAGGCTAGCTCCTGAATAGTATTTATCCCTGCCTCTCTCATATCATAGGCACAACCACCGTTGGTAGGACGGAATTTGGGTATATTTCTGACAATCCATTCCATAGCATCCACACAAACCCTGAAGCCAACTTCAAGAGGCTGCTTGTAATTCATACATTGGCCAATATGAGTGTGTAATGGGTCATTTACCATATTGCCTTTAAGCTTGGTCCAGTCGTAGCCCATGCGTTCCAGTAAAGCCACATAGATAGCAAAGTCGCACACATCAGCTGGCCCAACAGCATGCCCTTCCTCAACAACGAAACCATCGGTAATGCTCCTCATCAATACCTTAGTCCACCAATGTAGTTGATGACCAGGCAGAAATGACCAAACCGCGTAGGATGAACCCATACAACTACCTATGTCATATTTGACAAGTGGGTGGTCAGGGTCAATGGTAGCTAAATTATGGTAATCGCCACTTGTCCTAGCCGCAGACGAGTAAATTCCACTTTCAAATGTCTCATCAGCGACTTCTTCTGGCGACTTCCCCTTATCTGGACCGTAGAGTATCCATCCTGCGGGAGTACCTCTAACCCATAACTTATCTCGGTACATCTTCGGATGGGTGCCTCTGACCCACGGATAGCAGCCCGGGTCACCTAAATCCCGCTCATAGTCCAGCTCAGCTATGTCTTCAGGTCTATAAGACACCTTTACATCATAGCCTGACTGGGTCTTTAGGTGCCTCTTGAGCTTCCTCCCCATAGGGTCTTTCTTGAATAAATCTACTTTACTCATAAATTAAATCCTCCTAATTAAGATTCTATACACCTCCAGACAAACTTTGATTGTAATTTCCCTCCTCATCCATTACTTTCGCTTTTAGACCATCCTTCCTAAAAAGAGGCATGTGTGGTCATCGATGCCGGGTTTAGTTGACACGATTCTCGCCTTTCAGTATTCCATATTTTACCTCCGTACACCAACTAATGTCCAAAAAGTCAGGTGAACTAGCCATCTCAAATTGGTCATAAGGAAACCCCATTGCCTTCCTTATCACTCCCATCACTTCACCTATAGTAGCGTTATTTCTAAAAACATCAAGCACAAGCTGACAAACATCAAGCTACGGCTTGGCTTCCACCACTCTCCACCTCTCCCTCTTGACAGTACTGATGATGGAGTCAGTTATCTCCTCAAGGGAGGTGCCGGGGCGAAACACACCCTTAACCCCAGCATCCTCAATGGCCTCCTCATCCTCTTCTGGGATAGCACCGCCGATGAAAAGGAGTATATCTTCTCGCTTCTTCATCTTGAGGACTTTCATCACTCGCCCGATCCAGCCGATATAACTAACGGTGTGGAAGCTTAAGCCAATGGCATCAGCGTCCTCGTCAACCGCTGCCTTCACCACCAGCTCTGGCGTCTGGAACGGGCCCAGATTTATCACCTCCATGCCAGCATCCCGAAAGGCCTTGGAGAGAACATATAGAGGCCGAGAGTGATCATCAAGGCCAAGCTTGGCAAGAATAATTCTAACTTTCTTATCTTCCATAGGTCCTCCTAGCTTCGCTTTATCTCCAACTGAGTTCTAGGAATTCAGGTACTGGCACCATCTCGAATTGGTCGTAGCTGAAGCCCATGCCTGCTCTTATCACCCCCATCACTTCTCCTATAGAGGCATTGGCTTTCCAAGCCTCGACCATAGCGCGAATCAGATTCTTATCACTTTTGGCTACTTGGTAAAGATGTTCCAATGCCGGCTTAATCTGGCTGAGATCACGGTTCCTTTTGAAGGTCTCCCATTCTTCCCAGTCCGACTTTTGCGTCGGCCCCCACGGCTCATAGGGATTACCTGACTCTCTTCGGAGCATGGGAAGCTTAATAGGCCAATCAAGCAAAGATTGATAGGCATTTAGCCCTACCTTTATCTTCTGCCTCTCCTCCAACTCCCGCTGTCTCTCTTGGGCTGCCTTCTCCACCTCCTCTTGAAGCCAGCCCGTTTTGATGACCTCTCTCATACCTCCCATATCGAGTATCTTCTGCAAATAGGCCATAACATCGCTCTCGATCCTAGTAGTGAGCCACTCTACATAATACGAGCCGCCCAGAGGGTCGGCAACCAAGGGGATATTCGCCTCATCAGCGATAATGGCCTCTATGGCACTACTAACGGTTACAGCCTCAGGAGAGGGAGGACTTATAGCCTCAGTATAGTGCTTCAACTCCATACCGTTTACCCCACCCAAAACACTCGCTATAGCCTCGATTGTATTCCTGATAACATTGAAGATGGGTTGTTGGAGGGTCATCGAATCCCCGGCTAGGTTGGTGTTGCAAGGGGGGCACCTCAAGGTCTTTGGGTCGGCACCGTAGCGCTCCGTAGCTAGCCTGGCGTAGATTCTTCTTGCGGCCCGCAGTTTGCAGATGGTCTCGAAAAAGTCTATCTCCCCGCTAAGAGCAATGGCTGGACGATGCCCCCAGCTCTCAAAACTTATTCCTCTCCTTACCATTTCATCCGTGTACTCAATATAGTTCCCGAAGCGGAAGGCTAGCTCCTGGATAGTGTTTATGCCCGATTCCCTCATGTTATAAGCGCAGCCACCGTTGGTGGGACGGAAGAGGGGTGTATTCTTCACACACCACTCCATGGCATCCGTGGAGACCCTGAAACCGACCTCAAGAGGCTGCTTGTAGCTCATGCTTCTGATAATATGGACATGGAGAGGGTCGTTAACCATGTTCCCCCGCAGCTTGGTAATATCCATGCCCAGGGTTTCCATTGTTGCTATCATCATCGTGAACTGGCAGACATCTGCTGGTCCGCAGGCGTTTCCTAACTCAAGAACGAAGCCCTGGGTGGACCTAGCCATCAATTTTGCATACCACCCCAATTTTCCGTGCAGATATTGCCAGGCTGCAAAGAGAGGACCGCCACAGTTGCCGATATCAGGCCCCACCAGTGGGTGGTCTGGATCCACCGTAGCCAGTTGATGACAGTCTCCGCTGGATCTCAGGCCAGTGGTGACAATGGCCTTCTCAAGCATCTCCTCCATAGCCTCTTCTTCGGTTTTCCCCTCGTCCTGTGCATATCGGACGCTTCCTGGCGTTGCCCCCCTGACCCACAGCTTCTCCCGATACATTCTGGGGTAGGTGCCCCTGACGAAGGGAAAGGTTCCTGGCATACCTATGTCTCCTTCGAAATCAAGATTCGCAATATCATCAGGTACATAAACCTCCTTCACATCATAGCCCGATTGAGTCTTAAGGTCACCTTTGATTTTCCTCAAGTCGTCCGTGAATTTTCCGTGTCCCATTAGAATCCCTCCTTTTCGGAATTAGGCTGTTTAATTTCTATTTTTAGCTTCAATTTCGACCAATTTTGGGAGCCCTTTACCTCCAACTTTTAGCCCATTTCCCGGTACTTCTAGCTTCAACATTGCTCAAAAAGCCCCAGAAAACCCCTTCCATTTTTAAACAGCCTCGGAATGACTAGCCCATCGATTCCCATTTCGCCCGACCTTTCCTAATAGCACGCTGGCTGCCGTATAGGGGTCCGTCTCGTTCCGGTATATTTTATCTACGAGCTGGAATAGCTCTTCCCCCTGTGATATACGTCTCAAGACGTCGCTTCTTATCTGCTCAGTGACGATCTTCACTATTTCAGCTTCTAGCCGCTCTCGACGATGCTTATCAAGGCGCCCGTCTCGGAGGAGAAAGGAACGGTGCTCTTTGATGGCAGCCCAAAGCTCAGAAACGCCTTCGCCGCTTAGCGCCTGCGTTTTAAGTACTGGTGGTTTCCACTGTCCCCCGCACGGGCTCAATCGCAGCATATTTTCTATCTCGATCGCAGTTTTATCCGCTTCCCCATGATCTGACTTATTAACCACAAAGATGTCTCCGATCTCCATAACACCCGCCTTGAGGGTTTGGACTTGATCTCCCGAGCCTGGCATCACCATCAATACAGTGGTATCTGCACTTTGGGCGATTTCAATCTCTGTCTGGCCTATTCCTACAGTCTCAACAACGATCATGTCCTTCCCCAGAGCATCCAGAATCCAAATAGCCTCCTGCGTAACGTGAGATAAGCCCCCCAGACTACCTCTTGTAGCCAAGCTGCGAATGAGAACCCCCTCATCTACTGTATGCCTCTGCATTCTAATGCGGTCCCCCAGTAGCGCGCCACCGGTAAAGGGGCTAGTTGTATCAATAGCTATCACCCCGACAGTGAGATTGTCCGAGCGAACCACCGAAATGAGCTTGTCCACTAGAGAACTTTTCCCCACACCAGGGGACCCAGTAATGCCTATCACATAGGCCTTACCACAACGAGGATAGATGAGCTTGACTATCTGTGGGGACAAAGGGGAACCATCGGCAAGAAGGCTTATCAGCCTGGTAGCAGCCTGATCCTCGCCTTTGATTAGCCGGTCAACTAGTTCCAAAATTTCCTCCACGTCTCTGAGCCTTTCTCGCCGCTAAACTCTCGCGGCCGCACTTTGTAACAGGTGTTCTAAGCGTGCGATCTCCCTCGTCAGCATATCGCGATAAGCTTCTAGTTCTTGCTGTTTCCTTTCCACCCTGTCGAGATGAGATGTCAAAAATTTGATCGATCGCTGAATAAGCTTAACTTCAGTCGAATCCTCCTGTAGTACATCAGCCAGTTCCTTAATCTCGGCCAACGAAAGCCCCAAAAGCGTGGCACGTCGTATAAGACGGAGTCCATAGAGATGCAAATCAGTATAGATTCGGTAATTATTCTGTGCACGAGACTCGCTATTCATGAGCCCCAGCTCTTCATAATAACGCACAGTGCGGGTAGTTACTCCCGCTAGCCGAGCCAGTTCCCCGATCCTCATAATCTTAGCCCGCGGCTGTGTTGTTGCTTTCTTATTAGACAATTGTTCCGAACCTCTAGTCTACTATGATTTTTTTTGGAAAAATCTGAAATAGGCTTTCATGTTTAACGTTATCGTTAAGGTTAACGATATCATACCAAATTGACGTCTGCTTGTCAAGTCTGAGTCTCTTCCAATACAAGATGAGCCTGGAGGGAGCACCGATTTCTGATGCAAGGTGAGCCTGAAACAGGCAACTCATTTATGATTGGGACATGCAACTGATCATGAACGATGAGAAGCTAACCACAATAGAACAGGCCAAACAGTTTTTGAACGGGAGCG
>Ga0194113_10010528_pt1 | contig 11049 bp, 7 predicted proteins | sample TA2MahC200mmetaG_FD_146193 | JGI IMG/M metagenome (GOLD analysis project Ga0194113, IMG submission 146193) | Freshwater microbial communities from Lake Tanganyika, Tanzania - TA2015017 Mahale Deep Cast 200m | ecosystem: Environmental > Aquatic > Freshwater > Lake | place: Tanzania: Lake...
TCAAGGGACTCCACCGAGCGCTGCCAGTTGGCACGTATTTCATCCAGCGGATGGGCGGAGGTCAAACGGGCACCCCCTCCCGCCTGACGTTGCGGTAGAGTTGAAGCCGTCCCGCCTCGTATTCGTCTTCTGCGGCCGCCTTGGCGGAAATATATCGCTCGCTCTCCAATTGAAGCGGGTAGAGCAGATCCACCACGTGCAGTGTCTCGCTCACTACGTCCACCGGCCCCTGAAGCACAACGAGCAGGTCAATGTCGCTCTCCGGCCCCGCCTGGCCGCGAGCCGCCGACCCGAACAGCATGACCTTCTTGAGGCGCTGGCCGTAGTGTTCGGCCAGAATCGCCCGACAACGGGCAAGCGTGGCCTTCATCGGCGTCATGGGGAACCTCACCGGCAAAGTGTAATCCGCTCCGCAGCCGCGTGCAAGCGCCGGGGCGGGTTGCGCGTCAGAGTTCGGCGGCGATTTCTTCGAGCACCGCGAGGCCCTCGCGCAGCGCCTCTTCGGTGATTACGAGCGGCGGGTTGATCTTGACCGCGCAGCCGCCCACGCCCACGGGGGCAAAAAGCATCACGCCGCGCGCGACGGCCCGGCGGACGAACTCCCAGGCGTGCTCCGGCTGCGGCTCGGTGGAGCCCGGCCTGGTGAACTGAAGGGCCGCGACGAGGCCGACGGCGTCGGCCCTGCCGACCTTGCCGCGCGATGCGGCGGCGATGCGCCGGGCGCCTTCCGCCAGGACGGGGGCGAGGGCGGCGGCGTTCTCGACCAGGCGCTCCTTGCGTATGACCCGCAGGTTCGCCAGGGCCGCCGCGGCGCAGACGGGGTTGGCCGAGTGCGTGCTGGTCATTTCGCCCGGACCATACATGTTCATCAGTTCTTCCGTCCCCAGGACGGCCGCCAGGGGCATGCCGCCCGAGATTCCCTTGCCGCACGCCGCAAGGTCGGGCACGACGCCGCAGTGCATGAAGCCGAACGGTTTGCCGGTGCGGCCGAAGGCGGCCTGGATTTCGTCAAAGATGAGCACGGCCTTGTGCCGGTCGCACCAGCGGCGGAGGTCCTGGGCGTACTCGGGCGGCATGAGGCAGGCGTTGCAGCCCTGGTACGTCTCGCTCATCACGCCGCAGACGTCGTCAGGGTCCACGCCCTTTGCAGCAAGCGCGGCCTGGAAAACCTCGAAGCGGGTGTCCTTCTGGCGGAAGCCGTCGGGGTAGGGAACTTGGACGAACCTGGGGTCGCCGTCGCCGAGCCAGGTCTTGAGGGCGGGAATGCCGCCGGCCAGTTGCACGCCCATCGTGCGGCCGTGGAAGGCGTGGTCGAAGGTGACGAAGACGGTCTTTTTCTTTCCGCCGAGGGCCAGGCCGCGAGTCATCGCCAGTTTTATGGCGCACTCGCACGCCTCTGAGCCGGTGGTCAGCAGGAACACTCGCGCCAGGGGCGGCGGCAGCCAGGACGAGAGTTCCTCCACCAGTTGCAGCCGCACCTCCGATGGGAAGCAGTAGGCGTGATAGAGCCCCTGGTCGGCCATGTCGCGGATGGCCTGCACGATTTCGGGGCGGCCGTGCCCGCAGGCGGTGACGAGCACGCCGCTGGAGAAGTCGAGCCAGCGGTTGCCGTAGGGGTCCGAGATGCATGCGCCGTCGCCGCGGTGCCAGACGACGGGCGGCTGGCCGCCCATGGAACGCGGCTCCATGTCGCGGAGTTTCTTCAGCAGCGGCACGGAGGCCGCGACGGGGATCTCGGTAGCGATGGTGCGGTACTTGGTCCGCACCTGTGGCACTTTTTCGGGAACAAGGGGGAACTCTTTGGTTGCCACGTCTGTTGGCCTCGTCTCTATTCGTACTGGCGGAACCTTACGGCGGCGGGGGGGCCGTAGTCTATGAGGACTTCCCTGCCGCCGGCGAGGATGGACTTGCGGCCGGCCTCGATGACCAGTTCGTTGTAACTGCTGTTGGCGGGGGTGGCCAGGATGCCCTCGCGGTCGTAGCGGCGGATGAGTTGGCGGCGTTTTCGGATTGCGCCGGCCGCCGCCACCCTGCGGCAAGCATTGATGATGTATTCCACGCTGCGGTGGCCGTATCCGGCCGGCGTAAGGACGCCGCCGCCCTGGTCGAGCAACTGGTAGTAGTCGGGGTTCGGCTCGGCGTAGGCGGTGTCGCCCGGCTCCTGGCCGGCCCGCTGGAAACTGTACTTCACGCCGCGGAACTGGTCGCTGTGGAACACGAGGCACGCGTCCTTCTTTGCCTGGCACCACAGGGTCATGGCCTGCGAGTTTCCGCCGGCGGCGGCGTTGGGGTATCCGATGGCGTTGGCCACGCTCAGGCACCCTCCGCCTTCCCACAGGATGCGTGCGTCGGTCCACAGGAAGCCTTCGTTGCCGTTGGGGTAGCGGTCGCGGATGCCGTGGACGCTCACGCTGACGGGCCGCAGGCCGGTGATGAAGGCCACGAGGTCCACGTAGTGGCAGCCGACGTAGGTGAACATGTCGCTATTTTCGCAGGTGCACCAGTTCTGGAAGTTCGAGCGGCGGTAATACCACTTCTCGTGGAGGTGCGCCTGGCCCAGGCGGAACCGGCCGAGGAGTCCGGCCCGGTAGTTGCGCCGGGCCATCAGGCTGCGGTGGTCGAAGCGCTTGTGGTACTCCACGCCGACCAGCAGGCCGCGCTCGTACGCCGCCCGGGCGATCTCCTGCGCCTGGTCGTGCTTCAGCACGAGCGGTTTGACGGAGCAGACGTGCAGGCCGTTTGCAAGGGCCTCCATGACTACCGGAAAATGCTGGTGGTCCGGCACGGCGACCACCGCGATGCTTCCGCGCGGGGCCGACGCCAGCACCCGCTTGTAGAGGTCCGGGAAGGGCCTGTCGGGCGGCGCCCGGGCGGGGTCGGGATGGGCCTTGAACGACTGGCCGGGGAAGCCGCGGCGGAGGGTCGCATCGGCGCGAAGTTCCGCCAGGGGCGCGGCCGCAAGGGCGCAGACGTGGATTTCGCCGACGACGCCCTCGCGCTGGAGATGGTAGATCGTCGGCAGGAGTTGGACGCGCGTGATCATCCCGCCGCCGACGATGGTCACCTGCGGGGCGCTCCTGATGGCTGCCATGGCCCGGCCTCCGGTCAAATCAGTGTCTTGGGGCCTCGTAACTTGTGGGGCTGCGCAACATGGCCTGCGTGCGGCTGCGAATTTCATTGGCGACGGGCGCTGTCCGGGGGTCGACCAGCATCGCCAGGGCGGCCTTCTGGCGGAGGATTTTCACGGCTACTCGGCACTCGCCCACGAGGTCGTCCTGTGCGCCGCCGATCTTCACGAAGCCGGCGGTGATCTTCTTGCACCTGTCGGCGGCGTCGTCGCCCTCGTAGCCGACGAGCGTCGTGCGGAACTCCTCGACAAGTTGGGCGGCGTACTGGGGCGTCTGGATGGCATCGGATTTCTTCTCCACGGCGGCGTCGATCCTGCGCGTCAGCGTCTCCATTTCGGAGAGGAAGGGGGCCAGTTCCGGGCGGGCCTTCTTCTGCTCCTGGAGGTATGCGAGCGTCCGGCGGCCGAAGGTCACGTAGCCTTCGATTCTCGTGCGGATGTGCTGGATGAACGCCAGCACGTCGGCCAGGGCCTGCTCGACCTCGGCCTTCTTCTCCTTCTGCTGCCTGCCTGTGTAGATGGTGTTCAGCGCGGTCCGCACGGCGCAGGTCGGGATGCCCTCGGCTTTCTTCTTCTGCCCCTCGACGTCCAGGACGTACTCGCACGGCCCGACGCCCAGGGTCGCCCGCACGATGTCCGTGAAGGTGAACGTCTCCAGGGGGGTGGCGCCCACGCGGTTGATGGGGTACACCAGGGCCGGTCCCTGGAACTTGCCGGGTTTCTTGAGGGGCTGAAGGAACCCGCGGCCGTCTTTCTCGATCCAGCAGGGGTACTGAAACGTGCTGAGCACCGTCGTCCACCGCTTGCGGTCGGGCTTCATCCAGTCGGGCGTGCCGTAGGAGTCGGACTGGCCGAACCAGTCGGGCTTGACGTAGGAGCCGTCGGGCTGCTGGATGAGCATCTCCCAACTGTCCGTCAGGCCGTCGTCCTGGCGCCAGTCGGTGCGCCACTGAGCGGCAAAGGGCGCCTTCCATTCCAGGGGGATGATGCGGTCGGCGTCGGCCTTGCTTACGTCGCGGGAGTGCCACATGCCCGGGCCTTCCAGCAAGGCCACGGAGACGGCGCCCGCGGCTGCGTAGGGGATTTCGGATGCCTGGATGGCCCTGGTCTTGTCGCGGCCCGCGAGGGAGACGCGGATGTCTTCGTCCCGCCGGGTCCAGACGGCCAGGACGATGGCCTCGCCGCGGCCGACCATGTGCATCAGGAAGTTCTCGCCTGGCAACTCGGCCCTGTCCACGGGCAACTCGGCCGCATCGACCACGATGTCGTCGGCGAAGAAGTCCGGCAGGACGGCCAGGCGGCAGGGCGCTTCCAGGCGCAGCCGCTGCACTCCGCGGCGGGGCTCGGTCCTGACGAACACCTGCCCGGGCTGGAGTGTGAATCGGACGACGGCCTCGCCGCCGCCGGGCATCTTGAAGGCGGCATCCACCGCGGTCTCGGCGGCGGTGAGGGCCGCGATGGCGACCGAGGCCGGCCCCGCAGCCGCTGCGTTGTCGGTCATCGGCGCCAGGACGGCCCGCAGGACCGGCCCTTCCGCCGCGTTGGCGTAGAGTTCCGCGCCCGGGCCGCTCCGGCGGAATACGACCGTGATGCGGTCGTTGGCGAGGACGGCGTCGCCCTTGAACGTGTGGGCCGTGCGGCCTTCCGGCAGTTTGCCCCAACCGGTCTTGTCGGCGATGGCGCGGGCCGACAGAGGAGCCGGCGAAGAGGCGCCTGTGTCGAAGACTTCCACCGTCGGCGCACGTTGCTCAGCCGCGCTGGGGCGGTCGAGTGCGCCCGCCGCGACAAGGAGCGCGGCAAGCGAGAACAGGACGAGCCGCATGGCAGACCCTCCGGCAGGCCCTACTTGCCCGCGCCCTGGGCGGCCTTCGCCGAGACAGAGAGTTTGTCGATGACGAGCGTGCAGCCCCAGGTGTAGAAGCCGATGCGGTCGTGGCCCTGGCCCTTGAGCGGCTGGGGGTCGGCGTACCGGAAGATCTCCTGGCCGTCAATCACCATGCGCAGGCGGCCGCCGTCGTTCTCCGCCAGGATCCGGTGCTTCTGTCCGGGCTTGACGAGCGGCTTGTTCTTGACCGTGGAATCGACCGGCTCGTCGTAGCGGTTCAGGTAAGTCAGCGTGTTGGCCTTTCCGCCGAACTGGAAGAGATAGCCGGAGGCGTATCCCGACGTGTCGGCGCTCAAGAACGGGCTGATGTCGGAGATCGGGTCGCCCTTGAGCGAGGCGACGCATTCGAGGCGCACGCTTCCGGGCATCCGCGGCGCAAGGAGCACCAACTGGCCTTCGCCGTCGGCGGGCCCCGTCAGGAGCAGCGCGCCGGCCTCGATCCTGGCCTCGCCGGAGATGACCTGCCAGTCGGGCGGCAGTTTGCCGGTCCCCTTGAAATCACCCGTATAGACGACGGCCCACCCGTCCACCGGCTGGGCCTGCGGCGCGGCCTTCGCGTCGCCCCGGGGCTGTGCGCACCCGGCCAGCATGGCCAGGGTCCCCAGGAGCGCCCCTGCCAGACAAGCAACTCCCGGATTCCTTCTCATGGCAGGCTCCTTTCCTACCAGCGCGCCCGCAGCGCGGACGCGACAAGAATCCCCGCGCTGCCGCACGGTCGAGGGCCTATTCTAAACGACGCCGCGCGATTTGGGAAGAGGATCGCTCCGCCGCCGCCGCATCCTTTTCACCGCAGAGGGCGCAGAGAACCCATAGCGTGCAAAGTGACAAAGGACCAATGACAAATGACAAATCCGTTACCAGAAGCGCACGTCCCGCTGCTCTCCGAACTCCAAGCGCACAGGCCCCAGCAGGCCGGACGGGGCCAGGGGGTCCTTCGCGCCGTACCCTTCAAAAGGCTTGACGGTGCGCTCCGGCGCCTGGAGGAAAATGTTGGTCTTTGTGAAACGCCGGTTCTCGGGAAGGCCGGCGTCGCCGATAAGGCGGTTCACCCACAGGTTGGTTACGTCAATGTTGAGTTCATTGTCTCCCGCCTTGACGGCCCCGGTAAGGTCGGCCGCCCAGGGAGCGGTCCACGCCACGCCCAGGTCCCGGCCGTTGAGGCGGACCCGCGCGACGTTTCTGACCTCGCCCAGGCGCAGACGCACGCGGCCGCCGGCCTGCCCTGCGCTGAGCCGGAACGTTTTTTGATATGTGGCCGTGCCTGAAAAGTGCCGGATTCCCTCGTCCGGGTGCTTGTCCCAGGCGGCGAGTTCCGGCAGTACGGCCGATTCCGGGGCGCCCCAGCCGGGTGCGAAGCGGACCTCCCAGGGACCGGCCAGCGTCACGGGGTCGGGCAGCGCCGCCGCATCCACCGTCACCTGCCTGCCTTCGGAAGTGGCCAGGACGTAGCGGCCGTTCTGCCACAGGCAGACGCGGGCGCCGGCGTCGCTTCGGCCTTCGATGGCGAGGCCCGCCTGCGGCCCGGAAACCGACACGAGGTGCCGCTCGCGGGCGGGCTTGCGGAAGACGACGAAGACGGAGCCGTTTTCCGGCAGGTTGACCGGCACGGCGGTGCGGCCGTCGTCGGTCCTGCGGTAGCAGAGCGCATCGCGGACCGTCCCGGCGGCGGGGTCCCACAGTTCCGGCTCCCGGCCGGCGACGCGGAACGTGCACTCGGCGTCGCCCGTGCCGGACAGGAAGTAGATGTCGAGGTCCGCGGCGCGGCGATGGATGTACTCCCACCCCGGCGGGGCGTCCCGCGGGAAGGCGCAGTCGGGAAGGACGCCCTCGGCCGACAAGGCCTGGTCGATTGGCGCGCCGGCGACGACCTTTCCGCGGCCCATCGGGCGTGAAGACGGCCGGTCGCCGGAATCGCCCCACAATTCGGCGGCGAGGCGGCGGACTTCGTCGTCGCACGCAGGGAAGTCCGCCAGGCCGGGCGCACGCTGGGGCCGGCGCCGGCCCAGCACGACCGTGGCGCCTTCCCTGGCCAGTTGGATGACCTTGCGCAGCGACTGCGGCGGCAGCGCATCGTCTTCCGGGTCGACCACCAGCAGGCGATACTGCATCCCTCCGGGCAGGACCAGCCTGCCGTCTCGAACCGACAATCGCTCCAGCAGCACCTCGGTGTTGACAAGGTCGAACGCGTAGCCGCCGGGGAACCCCGGCAGGAGTTTTGCGGCCTTCGGGCCGCGGTCCCACATCGCGTAGTTCCTGTCGCTGCGGTAACAGCAGGCGTCGGCCACGAAATGGCCTTGCCGCAGGAGCGACTGGCAGCGGGCCAGGTATGCCAGCGGCGCGCCCGCCTGCTCCCACCAGGTGACGTTCGGGTTCAGGTGCGTGCCCGCGAAGTACACGATGCCCGGTTTGCCGAACTCCGGCGGCGAGGCCGAGAAGGTGTGCCAGATGAACCGATTGATGCCGTCGCAGAAGGCGGCGTCGGCGCCCGGCTTGAGGGCCGCCGGATACGCGGACCAGTGCGGCTGCATGTGTGTGAAGGCCTCGGCCGACGCCAGGGGGCGGCCGTAGATGTGCGCAGCCATGGCGGCCTGGCGCGTATTGCCGCGGCCGGCGGCCGGCGTGCCCGGCCACCAGAATTCGCCCTGCGGCATGTCATTGCGGCCCCAGAACGCCAGGGCGTCGGCCTCGGCAAAGAGCGGCGTGTCGCGGCGCCACGGGCCGCCCGACTCGGAGTGCCACTCCAGGCCGGCCCGGCCGCACAGTGCCCCCAGTTTCTCGTAACAGTTGTTCATGAAGCAATTGCTGAGCGCGCGGCTGTAGTCGCGGATGAACCGCTGCGAGACCGCGGCGTCCTTCACGGTCACGCCCGCGAGCACCGGCAGGTACGGCCGCAGAGAATAGCCGTGGAACTCCTCGAACTGCCGGTCGAACCCCCAGGTCCAGGTGGGCATCGCGCCTTCCCAACTGACGCTGTAGAAACGGGTGAGCGTCTTTCCGGCCAGCGGGCCGGCGTCCTCGAGGATCGCTGCCGCGAACCTGTTGAAATACGTCTCCACGGCTGCGGCGTCCAGCATGTCCACGTCGGATTCCGCCCCCTCCGCGAGCGTATAGAGGAAGCGGAAGACCCGCCAGCGTCCGGCCGGCGCATCCCACGCCAGGCGGCCCTGGCCGCCCACCTGGGCCGTCAGGTCGAGGACCTCCGTCGCGGCGACCTGCCCTTGCGGCTTCAGCGCCACCGGCCGCCATTGCCGCGGGTCATTGCCAAGTTGAATCTCGTCCCCTTCCGCCCGCCCCGGCGGGACACTCTCCAGGGGAACCGGCGCTGCTGCATCGAGCGGGCCGCCGATACGCGCCGCAAGGACGGCGACGTCCCACGCCTGCGGCCCGCGGAGGGGCGGGAGAACGCAGGTCACGCGATTCGGCCCTGCCGCGTCAACCGAGGCCCAGGCGAGGCACTTGGGCGCCTGCTCGCCCGTCTTCCAGGGCGCCCGCAGCGCCCCGCCGCAGGTGCTCAGGTTCACGCTCATCTCCAGCCCCAGCCGGCCGGCCTCCGACATGGCGTGCCTGACCATCTCGCGCCACGGGGGACTCATGAACTCCGCGCGCCGAGGCGGGGAAGGGACGTGTTGCTGGCCGTAGGCCGTCACGTCGAACAGCAGGAACCCGCCGAGGCCCTTCTTCTTCATCTCTTCCAGGTCCCGTGTGATCGAGTCCCTGGTGACGTTGGCATTCAGCCACCACCAGTAGGCCCACGGCTTGGCCGAATCGGGCGGCGAGCGGAACGCGATTTCGGCGTCGGCCGCGCCTTGGGCGTCGCGGCTGCCGGCCTGCGCGGCGGCGGCCGCCAGTACCAGGAGGCACGTCGCCGGCAGGCCCCGCACGAGACGGCGTATCATGAACACGATGTGTCTTGCCTCCCCCGCTTGCCTCGGCGGCGACAACTTCCGCGGCCGCCGCTCGAAACCGCGTACGAAACTACGCAATGCGGCCGTAATCGCGAGTGTACTGGGCGCATGCGCGGATCTCATCGAAGAACCGCGGGTACATGCCTACGATCACCCCGTCGGCGGGCTTGATGTGCTCGAAGGCGAAGCGGAACGCCTCCTTGACAGTCTGCTGGCTGGCGCACATCCGGCCGGCGGCCAGGATCTTGAAACCCAGGCAAGGTTGCTTCACCTGGCGGATGACCGCTGTCATGGCCTGCGGGTCCGCGGCGTAAAACGGGTAGCCCACGTGAAGCGTCTCCGATGGCCCGGTCTTCTTCCGCGTAAGGAAGTAGAAACAGGCCATGAACAGGTCAACTTCCCAGCCTTCGTCGGCGATGCGCTTGATGCAATCGGGATTGTGGGCCGATACGCCGGCCAGCACGCCCCGGTCGTGGGCCTCCTTGACGAAATCGTGCACGTCCTGGCTTTTTCCGTCGGCGAAGAGCCTGTCGGTCGCGCCGCCGTGGTGGACCAGGGCGATCGGCTGCGCGCTTTCAATCATCTCGCGGATGGCGGTCCGCCCGGAGCCGAGGCCGATGAAGTGCATCTTCGATCCGCGCTCGCGCACGGCCCGCAGCACTTCGGCCGTCTTCTCGGCGGGGGAGAACTGGTGCGCGCTGATCCCCTCGCGCTCGCAGTCGAGCAGGAACTCCGCGGTTCGCTCCGCGGTGAAGTACTCCTTCATGTGCCGGTCCATGTGAGGGCCAAGATAGGAGTAGCCGCCGATGGGGTTCCAACCGGCCATAAGCCGAGTCACACGGTGCTTGCCGAGCGCGATGGTGGGCAGAGGCGCAGCCGGCGCAGGCGGCGCGGCGGGCGCGGCAGGCGCAGGCGGCGCGGCGGGCGCTGCCGGTGCGCCAGGCGCGGGCGGCGCTGCCGTCGCGGCAGGCGCGGGCGGAACGGCAGGCGCAGCCGGCGCGGCGGGCTGACCACCTGCCGCCGCCGTGTCTGCCCAGGCCGCCCCCGAAGCCGCCGCGGCAGCGGCAATCTGCGCGAGGAACTGTCGTCGCCCGGTCTTCTTCATGCCGCACCGCTGCGTGGCCATCGTACGTTCCTCCACAAGCGCCGGAGAGCAGGCAGGCCCGCGCCGCCGGACGGCATATCACATCTTGGCAAAGAACGCAAGTGTTGTAGAATCAGCAACAACGGCGGTGCAACCTGGCTGCGGAACGTCCCGCCGGGGTGAAAGGAGCGAGGCGTGACAGCGCGAATCTTCCGGGCAGCGATGCTCTGCGGCTTGTGGCTTTCCTGGGCGGCGGGTGAAGTGCAAGCGGCCGCGCAGGCGCGCGGCGTGCCGGCGGCCGGCAAACCGGCCCGGCTTCAGGTCAGCCCGGACAACCGGTTCCTGGTCCGCGAGGACGGCACGCCGTTCTTCTGGCTGGGCGATACGGCCTGGGGGTGCATCCGCAAGGCCGTCCGTGAGGATGCCGAGAACCAGCCCTCCGTCCTGCGATACCTGAAGAACCGGGCCGACAAGGGGTTTACGGTCCTACAGACGCAGATCGTGGACACGGCCTCCGCCGCCAACGCCTACGGCCACGCGGCCTTTGTCGAGAAGGACTTCACGCGCCCCCGCCTCGTTGACGGCCCGGACAACGATTACTGGGACTGGGTCGACTGGTTCGCCGACCAGGGCGAGGCGCACGGCCTGTACCTGGCGCTTCTGCCCACGTGGGGGTCCGCGCTCGCCAACGACGAGCCGATCGTCAAGGAACCGAAGGTCGCGTACCGCTACGGCCGCTTCCTGGGCGCCCGGTACGGCAGGCGGACGCACATCATCTGGGTCCTGGGCGGCGACCCGTGGGGCAAGGGGAAGGACTGCGACGACCCCGACCGCCTGGCCATGACGCGGGCCATCGCAGAAGGCATTGCCGACGGCGCACGCGGCGCGGATAACCACGATGGCCAGGCCGATTACTCGGCCGCGCTGATGACCTATCACCCGCCGGGCGGCGACAAATCGTCGTCGAAGTATCTGCACCGCGAGCCGTGGCTCGACTTCAACATGATCCAGACGACCACGCGGTTCGCGTTCACCAACTACGCGACCG
>Ga0194113_10010544_pt1 | contig 11035 bp, 18 predicted proteins | sample TA2MahC200mmetaG_FD_146193 | JGI IMG/M metagenome (GOLD analysis project Ga0194113, IMG submission 146193) | Freshwater microbial communities from Lake Tanganyika, Tanzania - TA2015017 Mahale Deep Cast 200m | ecosystem: Environmental > Aquatic > Freshwater > Lake | place: Tanzania: Lake...
GGCCCAGGAGCTATATCTAAACCTATGTATTCTGAGGTTTCGAATAGTGGTTTAAGAGTTCCATTGACATTATAAGATCCGACATCTAGAACTTTTTTACCTACTAAACAATGGCAATACTTATTAACAAATTTTTCGCAATTTACATAAGCTGAGTGATGCATATTGTTTCCGTTGTGCTTTCCACGTTATTTTAATGCCATAAAATCATTTCCATCGATAAATATGAACATCGGAGTAATATATGTTAGCTGAATGGCGTGGCCTAGAATATGTTTTCGAGATATTGCGAGTTCTCCATCGCAATCCGGGCAGATATGATTCAAAGGAAATTGCAAACCTTATCCAAGCAGATAATAGAATTCAGGCCACGGTAAGCTACGTCCAAAAAATCCTCCCACGTATGGTTAAAGTTTGCTTATTACAGTCATCTGGCGGTGGATACCGCCTAAATCGGCAAGCGAACGAAATCATGGTTAGCGAAGTATTGGAGATCTGCACGATGCCAACACCGGACAGCCCTTTACATAAGGTCTGCCAACAACTAAAAGCGGCTGTATCGCTAACAAGCGTTGATGAATTCTATGATTTTAACTGATATCACCCCCGGCACAACGGTTTATGTTCCATTTTGGATTGTGCTTGAATATTTGGATGTTTCACCGCCTGAGCCATTTATCAAAAGCACAGTTATCACTATCGGGAGAAAGATTCTCCAAAGCCCAACGGGTCCTATCGATGGTATTGTGTGTGATCTTGGTCTGGGTAAAGACGGGTTAGTTGCGTACTCAATCCCACTCGATTACGTGATTCGTAAAGAAGAACTGCAATCGTGGGCAGAACGGATAGCGAAGTGGTTTGCTGATTTTCCCAGTACCGAAACATAGAAGATAACGGCATTACCGAGTTATTGGACGTAACAATTCTTTAGGAATTAATCAGTGGTTGTTATAGATCCTCATTTACATCTTGGCGGTTGTATCCCACCAGAATTTGTCTGGCAAGTGATTCAAGATCTCAATTTGAAACATTTGGCAGAATCCTATGAGGATGTATGCAGTCAGATGATGTTCACTGATGGAGAACCGCGTGATTTTCACCGGTTTCTCGATAAATTCAGGATTTTGGATGAACTGCGATGGACTGAGGCATTAATCGATCAGTCCATCGCAGCCGTCTGTAGATTTCTCGACGCACAAGGCGTTGGTTATGCTTGGATCGATTTCTCGATTAACAAGTACATGAACATAGGATGGCATAAACATCAAGCCATCCATTTTATTCACGAATCATTCGAACGCCATCGACCCGGTGGTGTTGGACTAATTCTGTCCATCAAATACGAAAGCACGCGGGCTAGCCAAAAGCAATACGCTAAACTCATCGAGAACGCTGAAGTAGCTGAATGTTTATTGGGAATCGATCTTGTAGGGGATGAGGCTTACTTCGATAGTAAGTTTTATAAGCCGTTATTTCATGATTGGCATGCTGCCGGAAAAATCACACGAGCACATGTTGGCGAATCACAATCAGCAGCGAATATTTTCCATTCGATAATGGAGTTAGGGGTATCAAATATTGCCCATGGCATCAAGATTGTTGATTATCCGGAATTTGTCCAAGCTGCAATCGAGCGAGGAATTACATTTGATCTATCGTTGACCAGTAATTATGTAACAGGCGTCTGGCCGCATCCAGCATTTCATCCAATTACTAAAATGTTGCAAGCCGGATTACGAACTACATTGGGTAGCGACGATCCGGTTCAATGTGGAACTACGCTGGCTAAAGAATTTGAATATGCCAAATCATTCGGGATTACCGAATGGCAATGTGAATTTATGCGGCAGATTGCATATGATAATACTATCAATGCATTAAAACGGCAATCTTTAGAGATCCCGCCTAGTCTTCAGACTTAAATCTGGCAATTTCTCGCTCTACAGAGTCAAGCTGATGCAGCAAAGGCCGGGAACGTTCGGCGTACTGCTTTCCCCAGCGGGCGACGATATGATTGTATCTGCCTTCTTGGTCGAGGCTGTCTAATTCTTGGCATTGCTTTCGCACTGTGTCACCTTTGATGACATTGGTGCCGATCAACATAGAATCGAGCTTATTTCGTATATCTCTCCAAGCACGTTCATGTTGTTCTATCTGCTTTTCGCTGGGTGTGGAACGAGCACCTACCAATTGTTCAATACCTGTGCTAATGTTGCTTTTTGCCATGTGATCCCCAATTAGATCGTTTCACGAACGACGTTCACTTCGGTGGCACCATCCTTGAGAACAATTTGCCCATCCTTGACTTCGCACATTTTATTTACGACATCAAGGAATTCTTGTTCAAATACAATATCCGTACCAATCTTGCCGTGTCTAATTGGTACAACGTAATGAACGCCTCCGCGTGCTCCGGTGTATTGTCTGTTAATCTCCTTAACCAACAACTGAATCCGCAATGTTTCCATGTCGCCGACTTCGACATAGAACACGGCTCTAAGGGGCAGATTGGCTACAGAGGGGTCAATTTGAATTTCTGGAATGGCCCTTTGTCGATTATCAATAATTTGAGGGCCAGGCTTAGCACTTTTCTTATTGACTTGTTGTTGCTTCATATTCTTCCTTCAGTAGATACATTCGTCTCAACAAGGAGCTTATAATGCCGAAGACCATTCTATTTACATTTGAAAATGATCTCTTGCGAGATAAGTTTTTGTTTCAAGTCAGGGGATTAGCCACCGGATCGATTGTTCCAGCGTATGCGGACAATGACTTGATTCTAAAAACTTTGGACACCATTCGTCTCGACCCTCCTATTAAGACCGACGCAGAACGATCAGCGGCATTATTTGTTTCTGGCAAGAAGCTAGTTGAAGGCTCATTGTCGGATATGCAAAAACGCTTTGATCAGGAAATGGCTTCACATTCTGCATCCCTTGAAATCCGTGAATTGCGAGAAGGCGAATGGAAGACAATCCGATCAAGGAAGCAACAGCGGTTGTAGGCCAACCGCCAGCAGTTCGGCTGGGCGAACTAAAATTCGACTCGTCTAATACCAAGCCTCTTGGCGGGATAAATCCTTATAATCCAGTTTTTGATGTTATTGGGAAGCAATATCATCGTCTGCTGATCGAGCATGCCGGTCTTCATTCTGGCTCTAAAATTCTCGATATCGGTTGCGGAACCGGGCGACTAGCCAAACAGTTAATCGACTTTCTTGATAAGGGTCGATACACCGGCCTTGACAATAATAAAGGTTACATTGATTATTGTCGAGAAACATATCCAAAATCATTTACATTCGACCAATTTGACGTTCAACATGATGAATTCAACCCATCTGGCGTAATTGACCCGGTAACGGTCGAACTTCCGTATGCCAATCGCCAATTTGATTTGGTTGTTGCGTTAGGATTGTTCAATCATTTCCAATTCAAATGGGCCGCACAATATATTAGGCAAGTATCGAGAATATTGAGACCTAAAGGAATCTTCTTTGGCACATTCGTTCTATTAAACCAACAATCTATGACATTTCTTGAATCTGGAAAGGCCAAACGACCATTTCGATTTCAATATCATCACGATGACGGTTGGTTTGAATATGAAGACCGACCGTTACTGAATGTCGCACTGCCAGAACAGGCATTACGACGAGTTTTCATCCGTAGTTCGTTGATGATAAAGGAGCCAATTCGATATGGTCAATGGTGTGATTCTAAACTGGCACTAACTGGGCACGATATTATCATCGCCAGAAAGGGAGGCTGGCAATGAACCATTTAGCTATAATTACAGCATTTACACCGGATTTTATCACTGATTTTACTTTGCTATATAAATCTATCCGAAGATTCAGTAGTGTGAAGCTTATAGCAATACCATTGGGATTCGACGCTGAACCGCAATTACCACAAGATATATTAATCTTTCATATACCTAGCGATGAGCAAAAAGCCATTGCCGAAAAATTCGGAAATAGGTGGGTACAATGGTATAAGCCTAATTTGATACAGATGGCTGCAGATCATTTTAATGCTAACGTGATTTTATGGTTAGATTCTGATATAGTGATAGTTGGCGATCCGCACCCAATGCTCGAAAAAATAGTTGACGATTTCTTTGTGGTTAGAGATTATTTTGCGCCAGAAACATGCTTGAATGATGAATCTCTTTATGCTGAATTTATACCACATAGAGAATTTACTAAAGAAGAAAATGAATTATCATTAAATTCTGGCGTAGTTGGTATGATGTTACCACGTGATAAGTTTATTGTTGATATGTGGAAATATAAAGTTGAAATAATATCGAATAGGTCAGATTTAAGAGAAAAAGTGAAATTATATGATCAAGGTGCTTTGTTGTGGGCTATGCGAGATCTAGATATATTGAATAAGATTATAAAAAAACCACAATGGAACCATAATCCCAAACGAAATGCGTATGATGCGTATAAACAATATAGGTGGCCATATGGACCAAAAAGCATGGGCGGAGATACAATTGATCAAGTAGCCTATGATAATCAAGGTGTGGTTATCGCACATTTTGCCGGTCTGCCAAAGTTGTCGCATTTAACAAAAGTCGATAGTCAACCAGCAAAACAATTTAGACATAATGTTCATAAAAATGATGAACCAGCACATATTTTTGGAGTAGGTTTAGAAAGAGCTGGTACACACACTCTTGCGGAGATATTTCGGAATTCGTGTAGGCATAGTTGTTGGGTAAGACATGAGTATAGTCATGGGATGTCAAAAGCAGCTTTAGCTAAATGGTTGGGTGAATCGTCTGATGGGTTTATTGAAGCATGTTGTGATATCTATAATAGATTAGATGTTCAATTTATTTGTGAGGTTAATCATAGATTAAGCTTTTTTGTCCCAGAAATTAAGGAAAAAGTTAGGAATTCCAAATTTGTTTTATTGTTACGAAATCCATTTGATTTGATTAGATCAAGACTTCGTAATTTTTCATGCTGGGGTAATCAATTGCATAAATTTCCAGTGCATTATCAACTTAGTGCTTATACATTACATCGAGATTTTGGTGACGGTTCTTATGAGCAGAATCATTATAGAATTTGTCCAAATTGTGATATGTCTCCTATTGAAATGCATGTTTGGGAAATTGTTAATACTTTAAGATATGTTTTAAGAGATTTAAAACGATTACCTGATTCTGAATATAGAATAATTTGGATTGAGGATCTTAGTAAATCAATAAAATTAATTCGACAGTTAGTACCAAATCATTATTTTGATTGGGACAAAATGAAAGATATTTCGAGCATTCGTTATGGACCTAGCAAATTGCCAGCCGATCGAATTGCTGAGTGGATTGAAGATGAGATCAATATTAATTTTGAATTTATTTCTAAGAGTTTTTTTAGTATATTACGAGAATTTGACATTGAAATAAAAATCCACAGCTATTTATAAAGAAATATGTGAAATTTCGCGTTGGTTGCGGTAGTGGGCTTTCGCCTCGTCCGAGATGGCCATCCAGGCGGTTGGGTTAACCCCAACCGCCCCGTGAGGGTTGTCACTCCGCACCAACGGGCGTCAGAGTGTGTTGCCGCTGAGTGCGCTGTTGCTTGGCTTTCATCAGTTTGGCACATTCCGGACCGATGCCGCTCTCGATCGACTCTGGGACGGTGAGCATCCGTCCGCATCGTCCGCATTTCCCTTCGTGCTGGAGCTTGTAGCCGGAGGGGAATTCCTTGCTGTTCCAGACGATGCCCAAAGCCCATCGGATGACGCGAACCGGGGTGCTGTCCTCTGCGAACTTGCTGTTGCGGGTGAGTCGTACCGTCCCTTCGGTCGGGTTGAGCATGCCCATGTAGGTGTAGTCGCTGGTGTTATCTGGTCCGGTGAGGAGGGCGACGAACCACGTCGCGGGGTAGGTTCCGCTGGCCTCTTTGTGGGTCACGCGGAACGTGTAACGCTCGCCTTTGCCATTCGACACGGTGAAGCTGGCCTTGCCAGCGGTGATGAAGTCGCGTGTGATCATTGGTCCTGGTCCTTTCGGTTTTGAATGGTCTTCCCGATACCCAGATGTGGCAGGAGGAGACCCCCGGTTAATACGACCCTCTTCGTCCCCGTCCCCGTCCTCGTCCCCGTCCTCGTCATCCTCGCCGAGCGTGGAGCAGAACCGACGCGAGACGCGGCGAAGTTCAGAATTGACCGAACCCCCGGTGCCTGCCACAAAAGGGCATCGGGGACGGGTGATCCTCGAAGAAAACCTCAAGGAGAAAGACCAGAATGACCAACGCAGAAGCCGCACAACACTTTGCCTCACTTCCGCCAGCCGGGGACGCGGAAGTCCTCGTCGTGAATGGCTGCTCCGGCAGTGCAGAGCGATTTGTCATCGAGCCACCGGGAACCAATCTCGAAGACATTGACTCCGATGCTCTGACCGAAAACGATGAAAAGCTCGTGACCATCTTCATGAAATGGTGACGCACCCGATTTGACCGCCCCCCGATTCCCTGCCACAACAGGGAATCGGGGAGATTTCGAAACCAAAACCAGGAGACCGCAATGCGACACGCCGGAAAACTGCTCGTTGAAGACCGCGACACCGCTTATTTGTTTCTTGAAGGATGCTGTGACAGCATCCCGGAAGCACAAGAAGGACAAGCCGTCGAGATTGACGTTGCCGACGTCGACGACTGGGAAGACGAAAACGCTGCTGTCTGGCTCACAGACCCTGACTCATGGAAAAACTGCGTTGCCAAGCTGCGAGTTGTGCCACGAGACACGGTGTTCAGCGATGAGCCGCAACCGCTGATCGATTTCGACAAAGAGGGCTTTCCGATCCCGACGCCCATCATCATCGCGACCGTCGACGACTGGAACGAACACAAAGCCGATTTCTGGTGAAATCGACGACGGCACACGAAGCAGCCGGACGAGGAGAACCCTTGCCCGGCTGCTTTCGGGTGTGTTTCCTGTCTGGAAATGCCGTCTGCGGTCGTCACCATTTTGGTTCCCGGCTAATTGATGGTGAGCGATGCAGCCATTGCTTGCGTTCGTTGAGTAGTGCTGTCCACTTGCGAATGAACGCGATCAGTTCGCGGTGCTGGCGAATGGTAGACTTGCAGCCGCGTCGCAGTCCATCGGCTGCAGTGCCACTGTTAAAAAACTCCAAACACTCGCACGCCGTCCGCAGCAACTTTGTAACGTTCCAATCGCTGGGGTCGTCGCCGTCCTCGCGTGACATATCCATTGCCTCGGACAGCTCGCTGCACTTGTCCGCGTCACGCATGCAGGCTGCTCGCCATTCAGCCTTATCGAGTTCAATCGTTCGCTTTGCCATCGCTTTAACTCCCACAAAGGGCGGCTATCGAGTTTATAACATCGATGAAGTCAATGTCCGAGCAGGACAAATGTGGCAAACGACTCTCCATAGTTAACAGAGGGGGAGGGGTGGGACCAGCACCCCTCCCCGGACCAGGAGAGACGATTACCAGCCGATGCAGCGGACTCGGCGGACTGTGGTGTATTGGTTAATTGTCTCGTCGGTTGCTCGTTCTGCTTCGTGCATCGGCGATGTGGCGGCGGCTGTTCGCCGGTTAACCGGGGAATCGCCAGTTAACCGCCCTTTTCCTTCTGCCACAGGTGCGTATCGGGACGAGTGATCCCGAGACAGGACCGAAACCCAAACCAGGAGAGACCAATGCTCACGATCAGCCAAAAGAAACTCTGGGCGGTGTTGAGTGGCGTTGACGACGACGACGACGACGTGGGCGTCGATCAAGCCACGATGGACGCGGTGAATGCCCTCGACATCAAGGCCATTGTCTTCGGATTCATGACCCAGAACCACATTGGCGGTGACGACGTTGTGGGGATCGTCGATCAAGTGCTCGCAGCCCAAAAAGAGGGCTACAGCATCGTCACGTGGTACGGTCCGGCTGCCGAAGTCCTCGTCCTTGGGGTTCGAGAGGGCGACCTTAACCTCGTGGCGTGAACTGCCACAAGGGAGTACCGGGCATTCAGGACACAAGAGGACCAAGACCATGCAACGTGAACCGAACCATCAACAAGCTTTACCGGGGGGAAGCATGACCAGCCACGAACTCGCACGAGAACTGTTGAACGGACCGCAGGGGTCTGTCGAGTCGTACGAGACGATCTCAGAACGGGATGCACTGCAGTGGATCCTAGTGAACGATACCCCCGAGAACGCTGCAGCCATGAATGAGTTGATCGACGAACAGGTCGAGGCGATTGATCGATTGGCCTCAGCTACTGAACTCTGAGAACCCCCGAGAGTAGGCACTTGCGGGTGCCTACGTTCGGGTGTTTTCTATGTGTGTCAGTCTCAAAAGGATATAAGCAAATGCCGGAATACAGATTTTGCGTGTTTACTGGTGCCGAACTGCACGGGGGCACCATTTCAAGCGAGGACTTTGGCGAGGCGAAGATTCTGTTGACCAACAGAGTCGGCAATGACGCCGCAGCGTGGGGCTGGATCGAAAACACGGCGGATGCGGAAGTCACCCCGCTAGAACGTCACGCCATTCGCTGCAGCGTCGTGTGTGACAAGGCCGCTATCCCGATGGCGCGCGTGTTCCGCTGCAATCAGTGCTGCAGGCAATACTGGTCGGCAAGCATCAGCGAGCGCACGCTAGGACGGGTGCCGCGATGTGAACCATGCTGGATGTCTGACGACTATCGCATGCAGCACGTCTGCACAGTGCCCGCACCGATTGAAGACGAAATTCAGCCCTGGCCGTCTCGTCGCGTGCAGGGGGTCACCGGATGGTACAGGGTGAGGTCACAGCGAGAAGACGGCAACTGGACCATTCACCACATTTACGCAATCGATCGTGCTGACGCAATCGCCGAGGGCCGGCTGCATAGGATCTTTGACGAGGCTATGCTCATCGAACGTGCCAATTGGTACGAGTCGATACCCGAGGGGCCTGATGATGTCGTACAGGCGGACATGCGCTTTTTTTATCTGATGGCGGAACAGTTCCAAGGGCGTGCTGCACAAGACGGCGACGACGCCACCATCGTAAGTTGAGAAATCCGACAGGCGGCGCTTGCGGGCGCCGCCGATCGGGTGTTTTTGTTTTTTCACGTCAGGGGGGGGTTGCCATGCCGCTGTTATCCACGAATACAAAAACCCGAAAGCTTGCCGCAACCGAGTCAGGATATCGCGGCACGATCCTAAACTTGGCGCCAGCATGGGAGGCCGGCATCGTCACCAGCAAGGGGAAAAAGCTGAGTCTCTGTACCAGCAGTGTCGGTAGTTGCCGGAGCGCCTGTGTCGGTTTCGTTGCCGGGCTGCATGAATTCCCCAAGAACCAGCAGATTAAACGGGAAAAAACCCTTTATTGGTGGGACCGTCCCGGCGACTTTCGCGCGCAGCTCATCCACGAACTGCGGGCGTTTCGGCATGCATGCCGAGTGGCTAACGTCCACGGCATTGTTCGATTGAATGGGGGTACGGATCTTGCATGGTGGGGCGACACACACCCCGAGCAGCCTGGCAAGTGCGCTTGCATTCCGCAAGAGGTGCCGGAGCTGCAGTTTGTTGAATACACGGCGCACGCGCCGACAAAAGTCGGCTTTCGCGATAGCGACCTGCCGTCAAACGTCCGACTAACGTACAGCAGAAAAATAGCAACGCGCGACCACGTCGCGGCGGAATGCCTGGAGCTTGGACGCCCCGTCGCCATTGTGTTTACGGATGGAGCATCGACCGGTCCGCGAGTGCCTCGCATTCGGCTTCCGCGTACGTGGTCAATCGGCGGTGTTTTTGCTCCGGTTGTCGATGGGGACTTGCATGACCTGCACAGCCTCACCGCAGCGGCGCAGGGCATCAGCAACGGCAAGTACATCGTCGGACTGCGAGCAAAGACCAACAGCCAGGCGAGACTACGCGACATGATCCGCACAGGGTTCGCCATTGTGCTGAAGTGACTTACGACAACTTTTTTGGAGATTGCCCCGTGAAAATGAAACCCTATCACAGCGAATCACGCACCATTTTCTACGTTTACGACGATGCGGACGAAGTCTGCGACTTTTTGGAAATTGGGCAGCGCCGCACGTTCGGCGGCGGTCGCAAGTACGTGGTCAAACTGATCGATCACGCGGCCCAAAAGGTCGGCGTTTCGCGCGTGTTCGATGCGCGAGTAGACACTCGGATATTGTGGGTGAAAATTGGTGTCTTGGTTGCTCGCAGCTCGTATGACACCGACGCACCCAAACAAGAGCTGATCGAACATATCCAGACTCTGAACGGTCTGATCGATGGGCAGGATGACAGTCTAGGTGAGATGCTCGCACCAATCGTGGCCATGCTCGAAAAGATGGTGTCAGGTTGAAATTCTGACATGGGCTGAAAACTGTTTTTGTCCATTGACATGGACCGCTTGCTCCGATATTGTTTTTGTGGCACAACAACAAGGGGGGGGACGAACATGACAATTCAGTTAAGCTGCTTTGGAGGCACCATTTGCGGATCCGATCATCATGCCGATCTGTTATCCGCAATCAATGAGTCCGGCATGGTGCAGGTCTGGCGACTTCAACAGGGAATTACGTTTGGCGACTCGTTGGTGCGTGAAGTCGACAGAACGCGATTGTACGTGGCGGTCTTGAATTGCCTACTTCACAACGCACGCAGCGAGGGTATTGATCTGTGTGCGTGGATCCCAACGAATGCACACGCCGGGCTCCAAGGACCGGTAGCTGCTCTGCGAGTTAAGGAGGAGTGATTCCGAGTGCCCCCGCTTGCGAGCGGGGCTGGTCGGGGTTTCTTCGCATTTTTGTAAGGGGCTGCTGATGGATCAGAAACTTTTGCGAGTTGGCGGTGTGCAGGTCCGCCTCATTCGTCGATTGTCTGTCGGGCGTACGTACTGGCGCGTTGATGTTTTCATTGAGGGCGAGTGGTATTACATGGCGACATTTGAACGCCGTCCTACACGCGAATCGCTCTTGCCTGATGTGCAGCAACTGTTGGTCGATGTTGCCGCGCAATTGTCGCAGACCGCTGATGAGAACGGGTGGGT
>Ga0194113_10010549_pt1 | contig 11032 bp, 9 predicted proteins | sample TA2MahC200mmetaG_FD_146193 | JGI IMG/M metagenome (GOLD analysis project Ga0194113, IMG submission 146193) | Freshwater microbial communities from Lake Tanganyika, Tanzania - TA2015017 Mahale Deep Cast 200m | ecosystem: Environmental > Aquatic > Freshwater > Lake | place: Tanzania: Lake...
TTGGTGAGAGTATCCCTGGTTAAGCATAAGGATAGCCTTAATCTTATCACAGGGCTGCTTCCGCTTCTCAGCTTTGTGCATCCTTTTGTACGCTTCAACCTGTGCCGGTGTTAAAAATTCTCCCATCGGCAGCAAAGTAAAAAACAACAGTTGTCAGTAACTTCACCTTCCTCCCGATTTTATCAACACCCCATTGTGGATTCATTTGCAAACTCATTCAGCATTGGAATAAATAAGGCTTCGTGTGGTCGAGGAACGAGACCCAATCCCGATAGATCAGGACAAGCTATGAAGCCGTGTTGCACAGCATGAGTGGAAGGAAATGCCAAGAATTGACGAATGACGAATTCACGGATGAAACTACGAATGACGAATTATCAATACAATTGTTGTGTTCCGTCAGGATGTTGTACTTTTGGGATGACTTTGGATAACAGGGGCATTACAGATGTCAGAAAAGAAAAAGCCATCGACGTTGAAGGTACAGGAGGGGATTGAACAGCCTTCGCAGTTCAATCCGGAGGCGGTGAGGCGATTCCGCGCAAGGAAACACAAGCTTTTGGGTGTGGGGGAATATGTCGACGGGATCCGCCGGGGTGACCGGTCGGTTCTCGGACAAGCCATTACCCTTGTGGAGAGTGTTCTTCCCATGCACCAGCAACGGGCGCAGGAGGTTATCGAAGCCTGTCTCACATATGCCGTCCGATCGATCCGCATCGGGATCACGGGGGTGCCGGGGGTGGGTAAAAGTACGTTTATCGAGGCTTTGGGGACGTATTTGACCCGGTCGGGTCACAAGTTGGCTGTGCTGGCCATTGACCCGAGCAGCCAGCTTTCGCGTGGAAGCATCCTGGGCGACAAGACCCGGATGGAAAACCTTTCCATTGATGATCATGCATTTATCCGTCCTTCTCCTTCGGCAGGAACCCTGGGTGGGGTCGCACGTAAAACCCGCGAGTCGATCATTTTGTGTGAAGCAGCCGGTTTCGATACGATTTTCGTGGAGACAGTAGGCGTTGGCCAGTCAGAGACCAGTGTCTATTCGATGGTTGATTTCTTCCTGCTGCTAATGCTTGCAGGCGCCGGCGATGAGTTGCAGGGGATCAAGCGGGGCATCATGGAGATGGCCGATGCCGTGGTGATCAACAAGGCCGACGGCGATAACGTCAAGAAAGCACGCCTGGCCAAAGCCGAATTCGAAAATGCCCTCCACCTCTTCCCACCCGGTCTTTCCGGCTGGGCTCCCAAAGTGGAAACTTGCTCGGCGATAGATAATACCGGCATCGCCAACATCTGGAAGATCATCCAGGATTACCGGTCATTTACCACAGCCAATGGCTATTTCCTCCGCCGGCGGCAGGAGCAGAATTTGCAGATCTTTACCGGCGCCATCCGGGAAAATTTCCTGATTGCCTTTCATCAACACCCGGAAGTGACCCGACAAATGGCTGACCTGGAACATCAGATCGTGGAAGGGAAAATGAACCCCTACCTGGCTGCCCAGCAGTTGATGGAGGGTTTCATCCGGGCCAATACGGGAAAAGCGTAATCAACTCTTCCGTTTTCTTCGCTTTCCAAAGGCATTTTTAGCCAGCGACAAGAGGATGCTGGAGACCAGGATCAGGATGATGATGTAGAAGGAGTTCTCTGTAGAAAGGTTGAAATGAAAATCAAATCCCAAGCGATGGATCTCATGCAGTGTCATCTTCAGTCCAACGAAAACCAACAATACTGACAATCCCAGGCGGAGGTATTCAAACCGGTTGATGATGTTCATCACCACAAAGAAGAGGGATCGAAGGCCGAGGATCGCGAAAATGTTGGAGAAGAAGACAATATAGGGATCTTTGGTCACCGAGAACACGGCAGGAACGCTGTCGACAGCAAAGATAACATCCGAAAACTCTATCACCAGCAAGGTGATGAACAGAGGGGTGATATAAAAAAGCCCGTCTTTCCTGATCCAGAAGCGGTTGCCGGCGGGTTCTTTGGAAACCCTGAAAATCCGGGATGAAAATCTTACCACGGGATGGTTGTTGATGTCTATCTCTTTTTTCCGGTGGCGGTGGAGGAAGTCAATGAACATCTTGATCCCCAGGGCTATGAGGAGGGCGCCGAAGAACAGCAACACCCACCAGAATCGTTGGATGAGGGCCGAAGCGGCAAAGATGAAGAAAAACCGCATCACGATGGCGCCCAGAATGCCCCAGAACAGCACTTTTTTGTAGTAGCGCTGTTCCACCCCGAAAGAGATGAAGATCATGGCGATCACGAAGACATTGTCGACCGACAGGCTGTATTCGATCAAATAGCCGGTGATATATTCCAGCGCCAGGTTGATGTTGTAAAGATGTGAAGCTTGTTCAAAAGATAATCCGGTGATCTGGATGGGATGGTTGAACTTGTCGATCCGGAACTGAATATCTTCCGGGGTTTCCAGTCCATGCATGGCGGTACCGTGAAAACGGATGAAAATATAAAAGCCGACAGACACGGCCACCCAGAGGGCGGTCCAGAAAGTGCCTTCACGCAGGGAGATCACATGGTTTTTCTTCCCGACAAGGCCAAGATCGACATATAGCAGGAAGGAAATGATGAGGAGAAAGACCCCGAAAAACAACAATTCGTTGTAGTTCATACGAGTGAATTGATTGAAGGATCAAAAGTACAAAAGATCAATTAATCCAAAAATAATAACTTTGCACCCCTTTCACTGAAAATCAGGTATTTCATGGACGACAAAATCAAACTGAGCCCACACGCACTCGTTACGGCGCTAAACAAGCCTGCGTCATCCTTCACCAAGGAAGATCTGATCAGGTATATTGAAGAGCAGGACATCCGGATGCTGAACTTCCGTTACCCGGCTGAAGACGGGCGATTGAAGACACTTAGTTTCATTATATCGAGCCGTTGGCACCTTGACCGGGTTTTGTCTGCCGGCGAGCGGGTTGATGGCAGTAGTCTGTTTCCCGATTATGTAGAGGCCGGCGCCAGCGATCTGTATGTCATCCCCCGGTATTCCTCCGCTTTCAGGAATCCTTTTGCTGAGATTCCATCCCTTGATATCCTTTGTTCATACTACGACAAGGATGGGGCACCCTTTGCCAATGCACCCGATCATATCTTGCGGAAGGCTCATGAATCGCTTCGGAAGGTTACCGGGATGGACTTCGAGGTGATGGGGGAGCTGGAATACTATGTGATCAGTGAACGCCGATCCCTGTTTGAAGCCTTTGATCAGCGGGGATACCATGAGTCGTATCCCTTTGCCAAATGGGAAGCGCTCCGCAACCAGGCCATGTATGCCATTGCCGCCTGTGGCGGGAGCATCAAGTATGGTCATTCTGAAGTAGGCAATTTCAAGGAAGGGGGTCTTGATTATGAACAGAATGAGATTGAGTTTGTTCCGGCAGCACTGGAAAATGCCGCCGATCAGTTGATCGTCGCCAAATGGATCCTGCGCAGCCTGGCATATAACCATCGGGTGGCGCTCACCTTTGCGCCGAAGATCACCACCGGCAAGGCCGGCAGCGGCATGCATATCCATACCCGCCTCGTACAGGGTGGAAAAAATATGTTTACTTCCAATGGCACCTTGACAGACACGGCGAAAAAGGCCATTGCCGGATATCTGTCCCTGGCGCCGTCGCTCACCGCCTTTGGCAACACCATCCCCACCTCTTACTTCCGCCTGGTGCCGAACATGGAAGCGCCGACGACCATCTGCTGGGGTGACCGCAACCGGAAAGCCCTGGTACGTGTGCCGCTCGGATGGCAAGGGAAAAGTGACATGATCTTTCAGGCGAATCCCAATGAGCCCCGGTGGCCCCTGGATGACTTCTCCAACCGCCAGACGATTGAATTCAGAAGCCCTGACGGTTCTGCTGATATCTATCTGCTGCTGGCAGGCCTGACCGTTGCTGCCCGATATGGCTTCGAAATGAAAGATGCCCTCGAATTTGCCAAAAGGAATTATGTCGATATTGGCAACAAGCAGGATTGTACAGGACAGGGTGCCAGTCATTATAACCAATTACCCGCTTCGTGCTGGGACTCGGCAGACTGCCTCAAAGAGCAGAGAACCATTTACGAGCAAATGAATGTCTTCCCGCCACAGATCATCGACGGTATCATCCGGAAGCTTCAAAAATACAATGACCAGCACCTCCGTGTGTCGCTTATAGAGAACGAAAAAGAGATGATGAAGGTGGTAAACACCTACATTCACTGTGGATGAAAACCCTTTCGAAAGCCCACATTTCGCAGCTGGTCGTCACCCTGATCTTTGCATTCAATTATTCGATCTCCAAGGGGATGATGCCTGAACCGTTCCAGCCGTTGCAGATCATCTTTCTGCGCGTGTTGGCCGGGGTTATCTTCTTCCGGCTGTTTCATCATTTCACATCCGAAGAAAAACTGGACAGGAAAGACATCTGGTTGATGATGTTGGGAGGCTTATTTGGCTTTGCCATGAACCAGATCCTCTTCTACGAGGGGCTGAACCTCACCACCCCGGTGGATGCCGCCATCCTGCACGTCCTGAACCCGATCATCGTCCTGTTGCTGGCCGGTCTGCTGATCCACGAAAAGGTTACCTGGCTGAAAGTCTCCGGCATAATGCTGGGCGCTGCCGGCGCAACCCTCCTCATCGCTTACGGGAAAAAGGTCGACATGAGCATGGATACCCTTGCCGGAAACCTGCTCATCCTCGGAGGCACCACGGGTTATGCCATGTATCTGGTAATTATCCGGAGGATCATGAAAAAGTATTCCGCTGTCACAGTGATGAAGTGGGTTTCACTCTTCGGGTTTGCATTTGTGACCCCGGTTTCAATTCATACCCTCGGTGATATTTCCTGGGGAGCGATCTCTCCGCTCATGTGGATGTCGCTCGCCTATGTCATCATCATCAATACCTTCATCGCCTACCTGCTGCTGAATTTTTCCCTCAAACACCTGACCGCCGGTGCGGTGAGTTTTTATATCTATATCCAGGTGTTTATCGTAGCCATTGTGGCTATCATCATGGGAACGGAAACATTGAGCCTGGTGAAAGTCATTGCGGCGATCCTGATCTTCGCCGGTGTGTATCTCGTGAACAGGAAAACAAATCAGGAATTACGTCAAGAAGAAAGTTAGGCAGCAGGTTCATCCCCTGCCAGCCGCTTATGTTTCTCCGTATGGACATTGGTAAAGCGGTTGACTTCCTTTGTTGGATCAAACATGATCCGGAAGGTGATATGGGTCTTCACCACCGGGATACCCAGCAACCGGTAGATCTTGTTTACCGTGGTGTTATAGTCCCCCACCCACGACATATCCAGGGTTTTGATCTTATTCCTCTTCAATGCGTCCACCATGGTGAGAAAAAGAACGCCCGTTACCCCGGAACGCTGGTATTCGGGGGTTACAGCCGTGAGTAACTGCCGGGCACGGGTGATGGTGCCGGTGTTCTTGTAGTAGAAAAACTTAAGGATGTTCCAAAGGGTTAACTTCCCGTTGCCCATCTTTTTCAGGATCTGATTGACATCAGGAAAGACGATAACCAGCGCGACCGGCTTACCCTGGTCGTATACAAACCATATAAACTCTTCATTCAGGATCACCCTGGCTTTTTTCATCATTTTCTCGATCTCATCATATTCCAGCGGGGTATAATCCTCATGAAAATCTTCCCACACTTTGTTGTAAATGGTACAGATGTCCTGGAGATACTTTTCCTTATTTTGAAAAGAAAAATGCTCGGTTTGGAACTTATCCTTGATATGCATGGTGAATTTCACCTGCCGTTCCGGGAAAGGTTTTGCCAGATCTGTTTCATACGAAAACTGCTCGAAATAGGTCTTGAATCCGTATGTTTCAAACAGGTTCCGGTAATAGGGATAGTTATAGGGCATCCCATAGGCCGGCAGGGTATACCCATCCACAAGCAGCCCCCAGAAGGTGAGGTTTTCGCCAAAGGTGATGGGGCCGTCCATAGCTTCCATCCCTTTGGATTTCAGCCATGATTTGCAGGCATCAAAGAGCATGTTTGCTGCCTGTTGGTCGTTGATGCATTCGAAGAAACCCAGCCCGCCGGTAGGCTGTTCATTTTGTGCCGATTTTTGAAGGTTGTAGAAGGCTGCCACGCGGCCGATGAGTTTCCCGGCATCATCCTTCAATACCCAGCGAATGGCTGCTCCGTTGTTGAATAGCCTGTTCTCCAAAGGGTTGAAGACATCATTGATCTCTCTATCCAGCGGACAAACATAATTTGCATCGCCCCGGTACAGGATCTTGGGAACCTGAAGAAAGGCCTTGGAGGTATTCTTATCCGTTACTTCGATCAATTTCATAGCCATGGATTTTTATGCAAGTTTACACAAGATAGTTTCACGCTGCATCCAAAAGATTACTATTTTTGAATACCTATTCCGGCGATTATGGATTTCCTGCTCGAAGACGACCCCCTGAAGTTCTATAATTCCATGCTCCGTGATGTTGAGCGAGCCAGGCAGTATATCTATATTGAAACATACAAATTCGGCAATGATGCCATCGGGAACCGTTTCCGGGATGCCCTGACCAAAAAATCGCGCCAGGGAGTTATTATTAAACTCCTTATCGATTCCTGGGGGACTTATGTCTCCGAGACCTTCTTTGCAGAGATGATTAAAAAGGGGGGTGAGGTTCGTTTTTTCTCCAAGATCAGGTTCAATTCCGACATTTTCACCCGGGGTCACCGGCGGGATCACCGGAAGATCATCATCATCGACGATCACATCGCTTATATTAATTCCTCCAATTTCACTGAGTACAATATCAACTGGCGGGAACTCTCGCTCCGGGTTGAGGGGGAATTGGCCAAAGCCTTTAAAACAGCTTTCCTGGAAAATTATGATCTCTACAATAAATACATCCTCAACAAACCCCGTTATGCCAAGTCGATCCGCTTCGGGGATTTTGAGATTGTTCGCGATGTGCCTGGTATTCAGGTGCAAAGGATCAAGAAGAGATATGAGCAACTGATCAAAAGTGCACGAAAGAGCATTGTCATTGAAACACCGTATTTTCTTCCCGGATACCTTCTGCGGAAAGCCCTGATCGATGCCGGACGCCATGGCGTGGATGTGAAGATCATCATGCCCAAGAATTCCGATGTAAGGCTGGTTGACATCCTTAGGAATAAGTATTTGGGGATGTTTTACAAGAACAACAACAAGCTCTTGTTTTACAAACCCAGTAACCTGCATGCCAAGCTGTTGCTCATCGACAACAAGATCTTCGCCCTCGGTTCACCTAATTTCGATTACCGGAGCTTCCGGTATATGTTCGAGATCATCCTGGTGGGGCGTGAACAATCGGTGATCCGTCAGATCCAGGATCATATCAATGAAACGCTGGCTGAATCTGAACCTTTCGACTATCAAAAATACCTTAAACGACCGACAATAGAGAAAATCATAGAGTGGTTCCTGGTTCCGTTCAGGCATCTTTTATAGCGTGCTGTTGCTGTCACGCAAACGAGATATTTGGCAAGATAGGATGCCATGGTACGAATGTAAATTCCTCATTGATTAATTGTTTTGTACTTTTGTTCTTCCTTGTCTGTAAACAATTTAATGCAAGCAGTATGAAATTCAAAACCTTCATTTCCATCCTTTTCCTGCACATGTCATTGCTGTCATGTGCACAGTGGAGCACCAATCCGGCCGTGAACAATATTATCTGCAACCTGGCCGGGGAGCAGGCTATTCCCAAAGTTGCTGTTTGTGCCAATGGAGATACCTACTTCGGCTATTTTTCCAGTGAAGGTGGAAATTACAACGTCCGGCTGCAGAAACTGGATGTGCAGGGCAATATCCTGTGGGTGGCCAATGGTATCTTGATAAGCAATCACCCCCAGAACACCTGGCTCACCGACTGGGACATGACCTGTGATGCATCCAACCATGCCATTCTTGCCTTTAATGATATTCGCAGCGGTGGAAACACCAACGTGGTGGCTTACCGGATCTCCCCGGCCGGCACCTTTGTCTGGGGTGCAGATGGGATCATGCTTTCCAACTCTACGGCGTTTAACGCTGCACCGAAAGTGACTGTAACCGCTGCCGGAAATGCGGTCTTTGCCTGGCAGGCCGACAATGTAACGATCATCCAGAAAATCAGTCCCACCGGAACCAAAATGTGGGGAACCAATGGCATCACACTCAGCGGCAGCGCTCGCTATACCTGGCCGCAGTTGCTGCCGGTCGGAAGTGATGATGTGATCCTCAAATATTTCCTCGACACCGGCCCGTCCTATTCTCCCACTCGCCATGTTTATGCGCAACGATACAATGCCAGTGGCAGCCCCGTATGGGCTACGCCTGCAGCCATCTCTACTGCAGGTGGTATCTCTGCCTGGACACAGATATTTTCTTTTATCAATGATGGCAGTGATGGCTTTTATATCGCCTGGCACGACGACCGCGACAACAACATGCTCGCCAGCTCCTATGTGCAACACATCAACTCCTCAGGCAGTGTGGTATTTACCGCCAACGGCGTGGAAGTTTCACTGTTAAATACCATGAACCATTTTTACCCCTCTGTGGCACAGCCCACCGGTTCAACGGATGTGTTCGTGTTTTGGAATGAGATGAATTCCAACCAGAACCTGCGGGGGATCTATGGTCAGAAAGTGAACGCAGCGGGCGCGCTCCAATGGACAAACTCAGGAATGGCATTCATCCCGGTGTCAGCTACCAATGTCTATCCATACGATACCAAAGGGACCCCTACCGATGTGGTCGTCTTTTATGAGGAATATTTCAACGCCGTTGATGGACAGATCAAAGCCATGCGCATTGCACCCAATGGCACTTATGTCTGGTCCCCGGCACAAAAAACCATCTGTTCAGTTCAATCGGAAAAAGTGCACCCGGTGGTCAGCGACCTCAATAACAACCAATGGATCCTTGGCTGGGAAGATGACCGGACCGGGGATAAGGATATTTATGCCCAGAATATTCAGCTCAATGGCGACCTTGGCCCGGTGGTTGTAACAACCGGTACGATCTCCGGCAATGTCAGTTTTACGGGAGGTGTTGCCGATGTAACACAGACCACAATTACTGCCGGAGGTTTCTCAACCCACCCCGATGCGAATGGAGATTACGCCCTGGTAGTGCCTGCCGCAACGTATAGCGTCACGGCGTCCCATCCATATGCCAATTCCCAGACCATTAACAATGTTGTGGTTACAGCCGGGATGGTTACCCAGAATGTGAATTTTGTACTTACGGTCGTCCGGACTGATTTGGTGTGCATGGCCATCACCAACACAGGATTTGTTTTAAATGATGTTTATGTTGATATTACTGGCCCTGAAGGTAATTATACCGGCACTATCACCCAGGATTCTCTGATCTTTGAAAATGTGCCATATGGATTATACACTGGCACGGCAACATGGGGATTCGAGATTTCTGAATCCGATACCATCATTGGAGAAAACAACCATCACCTGATTTTTCCATTTATCACTTCCGGCATAAGGGGAAATGACAATCAGTCGAAAATAGCTGTTTTCCCAAACCCGGTTACACATGAAAGCGTAGTATCTTTCAGTCTTTCTTCAGCAGGATCAGTTTCCATTGATTTGGTAGATATCCGTGGCAGGTTTGTCAACCTGATTAAGGATCAGCAGATGGATGCCGGGAAGCTTGTTTTAGACCTGACATCATATATGAACCTGCAAGATATCCCGGAAGGCTTGTATTTGCTTACACTTTCAGGGTCGGGAATAGGAAGAATGCAATGCAAGCTGATCATTCAAAGATAATGGGATCTTTTTTAGGATTCCTCGTAACCCTCCGGCCTGATACATCTTGGATGGAATGAGTGAAGGAAATACTTTTGCCGGTTAAAAGAAAACCGATGAAAGAAAAATCCAGACATGATCATCATGAAGCCATGCTTCGGATGATCGAATCATTCCAGGGAAGCGGTCAGACAAGAAAGGAGTTTTGCGCCTTACAATCGATTCCCCTGAGGCAATGTTTTCGCTCTCTTCCTCGCTTCGGTATTACCTCTACAGTCATCCGACCGATATGCGCAAAAGCTTCGACAGCCTTTGTCATCTGGTGTCGACGGTGATGATGCGCAACCCGTTGTCGGGGGAAGTGTTTATCTTTATCAACCGTCCGCGCAACCGGATGAAACTGCTTCGCTGGGATAACGGAGGGTTTGTTCTTTATTACAAGCGGCTTGAAAGCGGAACTTTCGAGCTCCCTTCAGGGGTTATCAACACGCCGGAAAAAGGGAGAAAACAAAAACGGTCATGCCCGCTTGGAACTTCCCTCACATCTTCGCCGGGAGATTGTGGTGATTGAACCTGAGGAAGATATTACCGGAGCAAAAAAGAACGGGCTCCAGAGATACTTTCCCAGATACATCTCCGGCTGAAAGAGAACATCAACCAGGTGCTTCCGAAAAGCGCCATCGGCCAGGCCATTGCCTACACCCTTCATCTCCGGCCAAGGCTTGAACGCTATATCCAACATCCCGATTATGAGACTGACAACAACCTGATCGAAAACGCCATTCTTCCGGTTGCACTGGGAAGAAAGAACTATATGTTTGCCGGCTCACACGAAGGCGCCCAGCGGGCCGCCATGATGTATTCCTTCCTGGCCACATGCAAAATCAACCAGGTAGAGCCTTTTGAATGGCTTACCAAAGCCCTCACCAGACTACCCGACCACTCCATCCAGCGACTGGAAGAACTTCTGCCCGGGAAACTTCAATAAACCTTTTTCGCTATTGCACAAGATGTAGCAGGCCGGAGGGTTACATCTGCCCTGGTGTCTTTGTCATGAAGAGCCGGATGAATCGAGAGGTTCACGGGAGTTTACCCCGATTTATCGGGGGTTCTGTGAGAGGCTTGGGGGTGAAACTCCCCCTTGCCTACTCGACGTTCGTCTGTCAGTCCGTGATGATTATTTTTTTTGTCGCGATTATTTTGTTGTCTTGCGTCAGTTGCAGAAAATACACTCCAGTTGGTAAA
>Ga0194113_10010550_pt1 | contig 11031 bp, 8 predicted proteins | sample TA2MahC200mmetaG_FD_146193 | JGI IMG/M metagenome (GOLD analysis project Ga0194113, IMG submission 146193) | Freshwater microbial communities from Lake Tanganyika, Tanzania - TA2015017 Mahale Deep Cast 200m | ecosystem: Environmental > Aquatic > Freshwater > Lake | place: Tanzania: Lake...
ACGATGGGCTCTCAACAGGTGACGGCTGCCGCGCCGCCCCCTGCCTACGCGAAGGAACATGGTATTACGATCGATGCGACCGGCCTGACGCCGCCGACCATGTGGCAGGTGCCGGGGAAAACCCCGATGATCATGACCCTCGATCCTGACAGTACCGAAGCCCTGCGGACGACTACGCCTTACGAGCTGAAGCTGAAGCCCGGCTCTTATCGGTTCGGGACGTTTACGTTTGACTTCCCGTTCGCGGTGACGCTGGAAGGGGTGCTGGACTTTGCGTCTTCACTGGATCAATGTGTGTCAGGACGCGGCACGCAGAGGCTGACGGTCACGTGCAGCAGGACCCAGCCGTACGGGGGCCAGCGCGACTACTGAAGACCGTGATGAGTCATGGGTTATGCGCGAAGACGGCAGATCAAGCATTCATTCATCACACATCACCCCTCACCCATCACGTATTTGTGTTTTGAACAGGTGACGTATGGCTGATGCAGTCAATGACCTGCTGGATGCGTTAGAAGACGTCGATGATGCGACTCGGGAGGAGGCGGCCAAAGCCCTCGCTGAGTTGGCTGACCCAAACACCCTGGAGCCGCTGATGCGGGCTTGCGAGGACGAATACTGGTCGGTGCGGGCGCATGCCGTCTGGGGCGTCGCCAAGATCGGGGGGGCCAAGGCCGTCGAAGCGTTGGTCACTCTGTTCAATGACCCCATCATGGAGGTGCGCAACGAAACGGTGGCCGCCGTGGGTCACCTTGGTCCTGCGGTCGCGGAGCGACTGATCAAGGCTCTCAAGGACGAACGCTGGCGGGTTCGCGAACATGCGGCCAAGGTCTGCGGTGAGATGAAGGACGCCAAGGCGGTGGACGCTCTGATTACGGCCTGTCGCGACCGGGATGGAGCCGTCAAGAGCGCGGCGGCCGAGGCCTTGGGGAAAATCGGCGATGCCAAGGCGGTCCCGGCCCTCCTCAAGCTGTTCAAGGATACGTCGAAAACGGTGAGGGAAACGGCCGGCACGGCCTTGGTGGCGATCGGAACGCCGTCGGTCGAGCCGCTCATCCAGACCCTCAAGGATCAGGATTACGTGGTCCGCTGCCATGCAGCGAGGGCTCTGGGCGGGATGACCAGCGACTATCAGTTCGGCCGTTCCTGGGTCAAGGACCAACGGGTCGTGGACGCGCTGATCGAAGCCTTGAAGGACCGCGACCGGGCGGTCCGGGAGGATGCGACGATCGCGCTGGGGATGATCGGCGACCCACGGGCCATCGATGCGCTGATCGAGGCGATGAAGGATGGGGCCGTGAAGCGGCACGCGATCATGTCGCTGGGCATGATCGGGGACGTCCGCGCCCTCCCGCCGGTGTTGGATGCTCTGAAGGGCAAAGGCATCCGTCAGGAGGGGACCCCGACGCCCGGCTGCATCGTCAGCGAAGAGGCCTTTATCAAGGAGGCAGCGGCCACCGCCCTGGGCCATTTCCGGGACCCTCGGGTGATTCCCGACCTCATCATGCTGCTGAAGGACAATGTGCTCCGAGAACGGGCATCCGATTCATTGGTCCTGATCGGCGATGCGGCGATCGAGCCGCTCGTCGCGTTCCTCCACGACCCCAAGGCCTCGGAGGTGGACTCAAGCGAGCGGGCCCTCTCGTTTGCAACCAGCCGGTTGAGCGCGTCCGAGGCCCTCAGGAAGCTGGCTCTCGAAACACTCCGAAAGCTGGGCTGGGAACCGCCCGCGGAGGAAGAGGCCGTCGATTCAGGCAGGACCGATAATCTCCGGGTCGACCGGCCCCTGGGCGAAACCGGTCGGTTCGGCCCCTCTGGGGACCTGATCGGAACTTAACGCAGCGATCCTTCTGCCAGGCGTCGATCCCTCGCCGGCGCAACCGTCAATGCCCGCTACTTTCTCACCGCGATCCCGTGCGTGTCCGCCGTTTCCTTGCCATCCTTCATGTTGGTAATCCGGGCGACGCCGACGAACTCGCCGCCTTTGCCCCCGTCCAGCACCTTGATCACGCCCACGCCGGGGGTCGAACCCTTGGCGTTGTTGACGGTCTTGTCATTGCCCGTGAGGGGACTCGGGCCGCGGGTGCCGACGAAGACATAGGCGCCGTCCGGCGACACGTCCAGCAGGTCCGGCGCCGGATCATCGCTGAGCGGGCCGGCCAGCTCGACGGAGCTAACGCTGAGGTTCGTCAGCGTATCGATGATCTCGATGTTGTTGCCGGCCCGGTCCGCGCTCCAAAGGTATCGCCCAACCGCCGCCATGCCGTGCGAATCGGCGAACTTCGTATCTCGCGAGGTGATCAGCTTGGCCGAGACCGACTTGGGCAGGTTCGCCATGTCCACGGCATAGACGTCGTAGGAAAGCGGGGCGATCGGCCAGCCGCCGCCCGAGTTGATGTACATCGTGTCGCCGACCTGAATGCCGCCGCAGCCCGCCGGATGAACCTCGACGTTGTTCAAGGTTGCGACGATGTTCATGGGGGTGCTCGTGACGTCCGCCACGAACAGCCCGCCGCCCCGCAGCGTGATGAAGGCGTGCTTGCTCGACGCGTCGGTGATGGGGCAGATCGGTGCGGTATCTGGCTGCTCCCCCCGTTCCAGGGCGCCGAGGTTTATCACGTCCTTCTCCGGGTCGAAGCTGAACTTGTGGGCGGCGTAATCGGTCCATATCCGGATGAACTTCTTCTCGGCGATGTTGGCCGCGATCGCCATCTTCTGGTCGGGGGTGGGCCAGGCTGCGTGGACATTCTTGCCCATTGAGAGGCAGGCCTCCGGCTTCCTCGTCGCCGCGTCCATGAAGAGCACCTGCCCGCTCAGGAACGAAAGGACCGCGTGGGACTGGTCCTTCGTGAAGAAGAGCATGTGCGGGCGCCGGACCGCTTTCTTGGTGGCTCCTTCGCAGAACTTATTGATCTCGCCGCCCAGGTCGATGGTGACCTGGGGCTTGGCGCCAGACGGGTTGGCCGCCAGTTGCGTGCCGTCATAGATGTAGAGAAAACCCCCGCTTTCCTTGGCCGTGTCCGATTGGTCGGTGATCCAGACCTCGTAGGCTCGGGTGTCGGAGGGCCAGGATGCAAGGAGACTGAGGCCCACACCCACCACGAGGGCCAGAACAAACAGCAGTCCCCGGCGAGACCCGCTCTGTATGGTCGATACGGTACGCATCGGAAGCCTCCTTACTGATTGGTCAAAGGGTCTGTTGGACGTAAAAAGGGAGGTGAATGAATCCGTGCGATGGATCTAGGAGGTCATACTAAAGACCTGCCAAGAGGTCTGTCAACCGGGCGGGAACCGCGCGGATCATGCAAAGGCGGGCGCGTTGCGTATGATCGCCGGTCCAGGCGGCTGGATTCCTGTTGACCGTCAAAAAAATCCTGTGTTAAGGTACCATACATCATTATTTTTCCTCGCGATCTGAGCCGTGCGGAAGGAGTCGCACGCCCTCGCAGCAGACCCGTGCCGGTCGGAATCCCAAGTCGCTTGAGCGCTGGAGGCAAAACCGGCCCGAGGACGATACCGGGCGAGGGAATCGGCACGCTGGGTATGAACGATGGCGGACAGCGTCGGAGAACAGATCGCCGCGCTGAAGGATGAAGATTGGGCCGTCCGCGAAGGAGCGGCAGCGGCGCTGGGGTCGTTCCGTGATGCGCGGGCCGTCGGGCCCCTCATCGCCGTCCTTCGGGACTCGGACCGGGCTGTGCGCACCGCCGCCGTCGCTGCCCTGACAGAGATCGGAGAAGCCTCGGTTGTGGCGCTGGGCGCCTGCTTGGATGATCCCGATCTCTCCGTCCAGGAATCGGCCGCTTCGATCCTGTCGGCGATCGGCGATATCCGGGTCATCGATCCGCTGGTTAAAGCGCTGGAGAACCCAGACTGGATCGTCCGTATGCACGCAGCCAAAGCCCTCGGGCGCATCGGCGATCCCAGGACGGTCCGGCCGCTCATGCCGCTGCTGCACGATAAGGTCAAGGCGGTGCGGGTGGATGCGTCGGAGGCCTTGGTTCTGATCGGGCAGGCGGCGGTGCCGCTGCTGCTGGAAGCCTTGAAACATGAGGAATGGCTGGTCCGGCTCCATGCGGTGGAAGCGTTGGGCAAGATCAGGTCGCCCGAGTCGGTCGAACCCCTCTTGTTCCTATTGTTCAACGACCCGGATACGGCCATCCGGGAGGATGCGACCCGGTCCTTAGGAGAGATCGGGGATCCCCGCGCGGTGGACTTTCTCCTGACGGCGATGACCGACGTAGGGCTCCGGCCCTTGGCGATTGAAGCCTTGGGAAAAATCCGAGACCGGCGGGCGGTCCCGGCGCTGGTGTCGGTCGTTACCGGAGCCAGCCGGCCGGCCGACAGCCGTTCAATCCACGGGTGCGGCGACCGGTGGGACGGGGAAATGTTTGCGATGGAAGCGGCTGTGAGGGGGCTTGCTCTAATCCGGGATGAGGTCACGATCCCGGTTTTGATCGATGCGCTCCAGAACACGGTGATCCGGGCGGAGGCGGCCGCGGCCCTGGTGGCTTTTGGTCAGCCGGCAATTCCTCCCCTTCTGGGAGTGCTCAAGAAGGAGCGGGACGACAACATTCTCTTCCATGCGAAGGAAGCCCTGGCTCAGCTCGGATGGAGAGCAAATAGAATCCAATGATGGGTGCTGAATGATGAGTGATGAATGGCTGCAAGAATGAGTTCTCAGTTTTCAGTGGTCAGTTCTCAGTTTACTGACAACTGAGAACTGACCACTGCTTCGTTTAGCATTCAGCGGTGCGGTTGAAGCCATGCCCAAGGAGTCGCTCGAGACCCTCATCGCCGAACTGGTTCATGAGGAGGACTGGCGGCGGATGCGTGCCACCGCTGCCTGCCTGAAGGGTGGGCCGAAAGCCGTCGAGGGGCTCATCCATGCGCTGGACACCGGCAGCTCCGCCTTGAAGATGGAAGCAGCGGGCATGCTGGCGCGCATCAAGGACCCCAAGGGCGGGGTGCCGCTGGTGCGGTTGCTGAAAGACTCGGACCCGGCTGTCCGTAAAGCGGGCGCGCTGGCGCTGGAGCAGATGGCCGGGGTCCTGGATGCGGACGCAGCTTCGGCCCTCGTTGAAGATCTGCACGAGCTGAAGGAAGAAGGCCAGCGCGACCTGATGATCGGGTTGCTGGGCCTGATCCCCAACGCCATCGCGCCTTTGAGCGCCCTGCTGACGCATCCCGACGAGGCGGCTCGGGTGACGGCGGGAACGATCCTGGAACACCTGCTGGATCCCCGGTCGGCCGATGCGCTCGTGGATGCCATGGGGGACCCGGCCCTGCGCGACATCACCGTGCGGACGCTCAAGAAGCTCGGCGCGATCCGGGAGCGGATCGATCAGGCGTTTGAAACGTTGCGCAGCGTCGAAGGGGCCAGTGAGCGTGAGGAAGCTCGGATGGCGACGGTGATCGACCTCTTGGGGATCGGCCGTCCGAGCGTAGAGATCCTGATCGACTATCTCGAGGATGACGATTGGCTGGTGCGCGAGGCGGCGGCCGATTTGCTGGGCAAGATCGGCGATCTCCGCGCGGTGGAGCCCCTCATGGCGCGGCTCCAGAAGGACAAGGACACGGGGGTCAAGGAGCTGGCCTTGAAGTCGTTGGGCCTGATCGGCGATGCCCGCCCCGTGCAACTCTTCATCGAAGCCATTCCGATCCGTCCGCTGCGGACCCTGGCCATGGAAGCCCTGGCGAAAGTCAAGGATGTGGAGGTCATGCGTCCCTATGCGGATCTGTTCGAACGGCTCAAGACCGACCGGGACGGCTTGGTGTCCTATAATGCGGGGATGATCGTGGACAAGCTCCAGGCTGCGACCATGCAGGCCGAGCAGGCGGGCGCCGCGGCGGGGAGCAAAGGGGAGGGTGAGGATGAGTGAGGGGGAGGGGCAAGGGCAAGGGCAAGGGATGGATCGGCAGCCTGATCGAGTCGAGCAGTTGCTCTCGGCTCTGCGGGACGAGAACGAGGCCTTGCGCGACCATGCGGCGGCCAGCCTCGGACAGATGGGGCTGGAGGCTCTCCCGGGGTTGATCGGGATGCTGGCTGATGAAGATGCGGTGATCCGGGAGGCAGCCGCGAGCGCGATCGTCCGAATCGGTCCGGCTGCCGTGGAGCCGTTGCTCGAAGCGTTGCAGGATGACGAGTGGTCGGTCCGGGAGCAGGCTGTTTCGGCGCTCGGCAAGCTGAAGGACCCGCGCGGCGTCGAGCCGCTTATTCGTGCGCTCAAGGACAGGGACGGCGCAGTCCGCAGCGCGGCGGTCTGGGCGTTGGAGCGGATCGGGGACCCGCGGGCTGTGCCGGGTCTGGTGGAGGCCCTCGCCGACGGGACGCTCCGCGAGGATGCCGCGCGGGTCTTGAAAAAGATCGGCGATGTGCGGGCCGTCGAGGCCTTGATCGAAGGGCTGCTCGGAAACAACTGGATGGTGCGCCGGCACGCAGCCGAGGCTTTGGGCAAGATCGGGGATCTGAGGGGGATCGAGCCCTTGATCGAGGCGCTGAAGGATGAAGACTGGCTGGTCCGCCGCAATGCGGCCGAGTCCCTGGCGCGGCTGGGCGACCGGCGGGCGGTCGAACCGCTGGTGCCGTTGCTGGAAGACGAGAACGAAATGGTTCAGGAAACCGTGGAAGGCGCCTTGGCCAGCCTCGGCTGGAAGCCGCAGACAACCAACTAAATGTGTTGAAGGAAAGGCGAGAGGGTCATTTATGGCAGACGAAACTCCCCAGCAGCCGCCGAAGCTGCTTCAGATCGGCCCCAAGGGCGGGGCCAAGAAAGACGGCTTCAATCTGGTCACCGAGAAAGTGGTCTCGGTGAACCAGGCGGCGAAGCAACTTGAAGTGGAACTGTTGGCCTACGACGGGAAGACGGTGATCCTGGAGGTCGCCGAGGAGGCACTGGAGGACCTGCAGAAGATCAAGCCGGGCGACGGGGCGACCATCCGGGTCGTGGAAGAAGGAGGGAAGCGCGTTGCCAAGAGCTTCCGGGTCCGCTCCAAGGACCCGAACAAGGCCAAAGGGGATGCGATGCTGTTGGACTTGAAAGATACCCATTGGCTCAACCGCAAGTATGCGGCTGAGGCACTGGGGGACCTCAAGGATGAGCGGGCGGTGGGACCGCTGGTCGAGGCGCTGACCGACGAGGTGGGAGATGTCAGGCAGCGGGCTTACGATTCGCTCATCAAATTGGGAGCCGTCTCAGTCCCGCCGTTGATTCCCCTCTTGGTGTCGGAGGAAGATGAGTTGCGCCAGTCCGCCACCGAGATCATTCGCAAGGTCGGCAAGCCGGCGGTGGAACCGCTGGCGGTCGCCTTGGGCGAGGCGGATGACCGGCTCAAGGGCCGGATCATGAAAGTGCTGGATCGGATGGGGTATAAGCCGAAGCCCAAGGACGAAGGGGTCAAGCAGATCGGCACCCAGGCTTAAATTCCTGGCTGTTCACGCGTCCGGCTTCGGGTTCCTGGCCGGTCGGCCAACTGAGACATAGTGGAATCCGAGGGCCGCCAGACGCTCTGGCTCGTACACGTTGCGGAGGTCGATGAACAGGGGCCGACGCAAGGCCTTCTTCACCTGGTCAAAATCCAGATTACGGAACTGGTTCCACTCCGTCATGAGCACCAGCGCATCAGCCCCTTCCGCCGCCCCATAGGCGTCCGGACAGGGGGTCATCTTGGGCAGGAGTTTGGTCGCTTCCTCCAGAGCAGCCGGATCATAGGCGCGCACCTGGCAGCCTTCCGCCAACAGCTTCTCGACGATCGCCAGCGCCGGAGCTTCCCGCAGATCGTTCGTGTTCGGCTTGAACGACAGCCCTAACAGGCCGATGGTCTTGCCCTTGAGCCCGCCCAGGGCCGTGCGAATCTTCTCCACCATCAGCAGCCGCTGGCGCTCGTTGATGCGGGCCGCCGACTTGGCAATGTCCATCTCCTGCTCGGCCTGCTCGCCGATTTGAACCAGGGCGGCGAGGTCTTTGGGGAAGCAGGAGCCGCCGAATCCCGGACCTGCATGGAGGAATTTGGGTCCGATCCGTCGATCCAACCCCATGGCCTTGGCCACCACCTGCACATCGGCGCCGACTTTCTCGCAGAGGTTGGCGACCTCGTTGATGAAGGAGACCTTGGTCGCCAGAAAGGCGTTGGAGGCGTACTTGATCATCTCCGCAGAGGGGATATCGGTCACGACGAAGGGGGTCTCGATCAGGTAGAGCGGCCGGTACAGGTCCCTCATGATGGCGACCGCCTCGGGGCTGTCGGCGCCGATCACAACTCGGTTGGGTCTGAGGAAGTCCTCGATGGCCGAACCTTCCCGCAGAAATTCCGGGTTGGACACGATGTCGAACCGGCAGCGCGCGGGTTGATTGGCTGCGATCACGTCGCGCAGCTTCTCGCCGGTCCCGACCGGGACCGTGGATTTGGTCGCGATGACCTTGTAGCCGGTCATGTGTCGCGCAATGCCGCGCCCGACCTCTTCGACATACGAGAGATCGGCTGATCCGTCCGCCCGCGAAGGGGTGCCGACCGCGATGAAGATCACCAGGGCTTGGTCCACCGCCTTGGCGATGTCGGTCGTGAACGACAGGTGATGTTCTCTGAGCCCCTTGCTGACCAGCTCCGTCAATCCCGGCTCGTAAAATGGCACGTCACCCTTTTCCAGCCTTTCGATTCGCCGGGCATCCGTATCCATGCAGACGACGTTGAGCCCGAACTCCGCGAAGCAGGCCCCTGTGACCAATCCGACGTACCCGGTTCCGATGACGCTGATGTTCATGAAGAGTCCTTTCGTGAACGGCTGCAGTTCGAGAAATCAGTATAGCAAGGCGACTCTGAGGCCGCAACAAGAGAGGGAGGCGCGAGCGGGTCCTGTCACCGAGCAGCCCAATCGTGCTCGCTCCACCCATCCCCCCGTGGGACCCCTTACGCTGCGCGCGCTTGGGCACCCGCTCGACGCCACCCGCTCTCGACGAGGATGGAAGGTGAAAGGAAGGTGTAATTGACACCCCTATTGGTCCTGTGCTCCCGGAGCGCGTGGCCTAAGAAGGCCCTCGCTCGACGGCCGCAGTTAGACCAACAGGGGTGTCCTTCCGAGAGATGAGGGATGTTTGAAGAAAGACGCGCGCAGTAAGGGATCAGCCAGGCTGCCCACTCCACAGCCCTCGGCTTGTGAAATTTGAGCAGCCAGCCTAGAATCTCTCCGCTTGTTGGGTGACAACAAGGACGTCGGTTATGGCTGACGTGTTCATCGGCTACGCCAGGGAAGATCGGGCCAAAGCGGTACAGCTTGCGCAGGTGCTGGAGGCGCAGGGCTGGTCCGTCTGGTGGGATGTCTACATCCCTGCCGGGAAAACGTTTGACGAGGTGATCGCGGAAGCCCTCGCGCAGGCACGGTGCATCGTCGTCCTGTTGTCGAAGGCGTCGGTCACCAAACATTGGGTCAAGACCGAAGCCGAGCGGGGGAGAAAGAGGAATATCCTCGTGCCGGTCCTGCTCGACGAGGTTGAACTACCGATCGCGTTCGAACTGATTCAAGCCGCCCCGCTGATCGGGTGGCAGGGAGAACCGTCGCATCTAGGAGTGGCGCGGCTTCTGCAAGACATCGCCGCGATCGTAGGCCCGCCGCCTATTAAGAAGCCTAAAGATCATCAGGAGAAAGAGACCCTTGAACCAAGGAAACCAAAAACCGACGACTTCTTTTCCATTATCGGGAAGGTTGTCATGCCTGTGGCCGCAGTGGCGATAGCGGCGTTCATCATGATGTGGTTCATTCAACCGCCGCCGAACGGAACCACTCATCAAGCAGAAAGCGAAAAGAAAGAGGTGGTTTCTCAGCCGCCGGCAGAAACCACAAAAGCCGCGGTGCCGGCTGAATCAAAAACGCAAAAGCCCAAGGTGCCGCGAATCGAGAAGGTCGTCAGTGCGCCGTCGTTCAGCGTGCCCAAGCAGATGCCCATAGAGATCACCGGCAAGGACGGTGCGCCGATGGTGCTGGTGCCGGCGGGGGAGTTCACGATGGGCAGTTCCGATGGTGAGAACGATGAAAAACCCGTGCACCGGGTCTCGCTGGATGCGTTTTATCTCGACAAGTATGAAGTGACGAACAAGCTGTTCCAGAAGTTTTCCCGTGAGACCGGCTATGAGACGACGGCGGAGAAGGAAGGCAAGGCCTACGGCTATACATCGAGTGGGGAGTGGAAGGAAATCAGCGGGGCCAACTGGCGCAAGCCCGAAGGGGGCGAGACCGTGTTCGTCTCGAACCGGGATGAGCATCCGGTGGTGTCGATGTCCTGGTATGACGCGGAGGCCTACTGTCGCTGGGCCGGGAAGCGGCTGCCGACGGAGGCGGAGTTTGAATATGCCAACCGTGGGGGTACGCAGACCACCTATTGGTGGGGCGATAGCAACCCCGGTTCCCGTCGGGTGGCCAACATCGCGGATGAGGCGGGTAAGCGGCAGTTCTCCGGTTGGTCGATCATGGCGGGCTACGATGACGGCTACGTGCGGACCGCGCCGGTGGGCTCGTTCGATCCCAATCCCTTCGGGCTGTATGACACGACTGGGAATGTCTGGGAGTGGACGGCGGATTGGTATGGCAAGGACTATTATGAGCGCAGCCCGAGCCGCAATCCGACTGGACCATCTCATGGCGAGTACCGCGTCCTGCGCGGCGGGTCGTGGAGCAATGAACCGGGGTACGTACGATCTGCGGACCGGGGCAGGAGTCAGCCGATGAACCGAAGTGCGGCCTACGGTTTCCGCTGCGCTAAGATTCCCTAGGCTTGGTTCGGCTGCGCTCGCAACGGATAGAGTTCAACCTGGTTCGCCGCAGGCTTCGACTGCCCATTCATCATGTGTGATTGACGCGACGCCACCGGTCCAGTACAATTTTGCCGCGTCAGGCTACGGAGGTTCATCCTATGGCGTTGCAGGGCGGTGCGATGTTGCGGCCCCTGGCCGTGATGATGAGCCGCACGATCCGGACGGTCGGTCCCGATGCGACGCTGGCCGAGGCCGCCGTGCTCATGCGGGATGCCAAAGTCGGCG
>Ga0194113_10010562_pt1 | contig 11027 bp, 10 predicted proteins | sample TA2MahC200mmetaG_FD_146193 | JGI IMG/M metagenome (GOLD analysis project Ga0194113, IMG submission 146193) | Freshwater microbial communities from Lake Tanganyika, Tanzania - TA2015017 Mahale Deep Cast 200m | ecosystem: Environmental > Aquatic > Freshwater > Lake | place: Tanzania: Lake...
TCTACAGGCGGGGCATTTGGCTCGAATATCTTTCTTATCCTTTCATCATCCGTGGTGATGGTAATGCCAACTTCGATGTCTCTGAATTTCTTGATAATATCCATATCCCTGAGTACGAGGGGAGATTTTGTAAGTATTTCAACAGGGAACTGGTATGGTAATAACTCTTCAAGGCATCGCCTGGTGAGTTTATATTTCCCATCGACAGGTTGGTATGCATCGGTAACAGAGCTGATGATTACAGTACCATTTACTGCTCTTTTCATCTGTCTTCTCAGGATTTCCGGCGCATTTATTTTGGCATCAACAAAACTTCCCCAAGGCTCTTCGTGGTTTGTATATTTTTTCATAAATGTGGCATAACAGTATCTGCATCCATGAAAGCAGCCGATGTATGGATTAATGCAGTAATCAGCTCCTGGAATCCCTGATTTTGTGAGGACGGATTTGACCGTGATTTCCCTGATAATCAACATCATATTTTATTTTACCATTACTGTCTCGTGACTGAAAAATAGAGATAGAAAACTTGAAACCACCAAAACTCCCCTCCCCTTGTGGGAGGGGATGAAGGGGAGGGGTAATCAATTTGGTTAATTTATCACCCTCACCCTAACCCTCTCCCATCAAGGGAGAAGGAACATTCTGGAAATCCTATGTCTATTTTTCGGTCGTGAGGTACAGCTTGACAATTGTATATAATATTTTAAGTAATACAAATATTTTCTTATTGAAGCCTGGTAAATGCGACAGAAAGATTTATTCAAGATTTATCAAAAATTATATAATTGCTTTGGGCCTCAGTACTGGTGGCCTGGAGAGACACCATTTGAGATTGCTGTTGGTGCAATCCTCACCCAGAACACAAACTGGGGAAATGTGGAGAAGGCAATAGGGAACTTAAAAAGAGAGAATGCCCTGAGTGCAAAGAAGATACACGAAATGGAAGCAGAAATGCTTGCGTCGTTGATAAAACCAGCAGGTTACTTCAATATAAAGGCTAAACGGCTTAAGTCCTTTATTGATTTCCTCATGAATGATTACCATGGAAGCATGAGGAGAATGAAAAACAATGATATGATTTCATTGAGGGAAAAACTTCTCAGCATAAATGGCATCGGTCCTGAAACAGCAGATTCAATACTCCTTTATGCCATCGAGAAACCTGTATTTGTTATAGACGCCTATACAAAAAGGGTTCTGTCAAGACATGGGATTATGGGACACGAAAAGCCGTATGAAGAATTTCAGCAGCTTTTTCACTCATCTCTGAAAAAGGATGTAAAACTGTTTAATGAATATCATGCCCTTTTTGTAAGAGTCGGTAAGACATATTGCAGGACAAAACCTATATGTGATGGATGTCCTCTTGAGGGGATATAACTATGGATAACTTCAGGCTCATTTCCTCCTTTTCTCCAAAGGGTGATCAGCCAAAGGCCATAAAGGAACTTACGAAGGGAATAGAAAAGGGACTGAAACATCAGGTGCTCCTTGGAGTAACAGGCTCTGGGAAAACTTTTACCATCGCAAATGTAATTGCCAATATCAATAAACCCACCCTTGTTATCGCCCATAATAAGACCCTCGCTGCTCAGCTTTACGGAGAATTTAAAGAGCTTTTTCCTGAGAATGCTGTTGAGTTCTTTGTCAGCTATTATGACTACTATCAACCTGAGGCATATATCCCTACTACGGATACATACATCGAGAAGGATGCGCTCATTAATGACGATATAGACAGGATGAGGCACTCTGCAACAATGGCAGTGCTCGAAAGAAGGGATACGGTTGTTGTTGCTTCTGTTTCATGTATTTATGGTATCGGCTCACCGCAGGACTATATGGATATGCATCTGGTTATAGAAGAAGGGATGCGAACTGAGCGTGACGAGATACTAAGGAGACTTGTGGAGATACAGTATTCACGTTCTGATGTCGAATTCAGAAGGGGGTCATTCAGGGTGAGGGGTGATATTGTAGAGGTCTATCCTTCATTCTCACTGAATAAGGGCATACGTATAGAATTCTTTGGTAATGATATTGATGCACTCCATGAGTTTGATCCCCTCACAGGCGAAAGGATACGCAGGCTCGAAAAGATTGCAATTTTCCCGAACAGCCACTGGATAACGCCGAGAGAAAGGCTTGAACCTTCATTAAAGAATATAGAAAAAGAGATGGTTGAGAGGATTGAATATTTTTTGAGAAATGGTAAAACGCTTGAGGCACAGAGAATTGAGCAAAGGACACGATTCGACCTTGAGATGCTGAGGGAATTCGGCTATTGCCACGGTATAGAGAATTATTCGAGGCACCTGAGTGGAAGGGCTCCTGGTGAACCCCCATATACCTTAATAGATTATTTCCCTGATGATTTTCTGATCATCATTGATGAATCCCATGCAACAGTCCCGCAGATTGGAGGCATGTATGAGGGTGACCGTTCACGGAAGAAAAACCTTGTTGATTATGGCTTCAGGCTTCCTTCTGCACTGGATAACAGGCCACTCACATTCAGTGAATTTGAGCACAGGGCTAACCAGACAATTTATGTATCAGCTACTCCTGCACATTATGAAATTGAGAAAACACAGAGCCGTGTGGTTGAGCAGATAATCAGGCCGACCGGTCTCATTGACCCGAAACTGACTGTACGGCCTGTTTCAGGGCAGGTGGATGATCTGCTTGGTAAGATAAGGAAACGTGCAGAAAAAAGTGAGAGGGTTCTCGTAACCACGCTTACAAAAAAGATGGCAGAGGATTTAACCGATTACTATGTTGACCTTGGTGTAAGGGCACGGTATCTCCACTCAGACATTGATACACTTGAACGTGTTGAGATACTCCGTGATTTAAGACTTGGAAATTTTGATGTATTAATTGGTGTCAATCTCTTAAGAGAGGGACTCGATCTTCCTGAGGTCTCACTCGTTGCAATCCTTGATGCTGACAAAGAGGGATTCCTGCGTTCAGAAAGATCATTGATCCAGACATCAGGCCGTGCTGCAAGGAATGTGAACGGTAAGGTAATCCTCTATGCAGACACCATTACGGGCTCCATGCAAAGGGCACTTGAGGAAACAAACAGGAGGAGAAGGATACAGGAGGAATATAACAAGAAGATGAAGATTACCCCTGAGACTGTAAAGTCCAACATCAAGGATATACTGAGTTCTATTTACGAAGCGGATTACTGGACTGTCCCTGCAGTTGCAGAGGAAAAGGCTGAATACGGATATGATGAAGAAACCTTGAAGAAACTTGAAGCTGAGATGAAAGAGGCTGCGAAGAAACTCGAATTCGAACGTGCTGCGAAGATAAGGGATAAGATCAAGGAGATAAAAGGAAAGATGATACAGGTAGGGATAAAGGTGTAAAATATAAAATTGGAGGTGATTTTATGGAAGAAAAGGTTATTATTTTCGGTAAAGAGGGTTGACCTTTTACAAGAGAGGCTCGGGCAGCCTACGGCAATTCTGCCAAATACATTGACGTCAAGGCAGACAGTACAAAATTAGAAGAAATGCTCAAGTATTCAAAGGGTGTTCGGCAAGTGCCAGTTATTGTTGAGGGTGATAAAGTAGCGATTGGTTACGGAGGCACCTGAGGCGTGTAAATTACCGATAGTTTATCGGTACGTTTAAGATTCTTATGCCTTTTGCTAAATTTTTACTAAGGTCTGCACGGTCATTCCCAAAAAAACGACAGAATGTTATAAAATAAGTAATAAGGGCAATCTAAAGGTGGGATAGACAGCATTTAGTTTATCCCACAAGTTTTGCTAAAAAGATAACTCTTCATGTGTGACAGTTTTCCACGTAAGAGATAAAGGAGATTTTTATAAGCTTCGACAGTCTAAAAAATTTAAGGATAGGAGATTTGACGGCGAAACTTCCCATAATTCAGGGAGGGATGGGAGTATGCATATCTCTGTCCGGGCTGGCCTCGGCAGTAGCAAACGAAGGCGGTATTGGAGTTATTGCTGCAGCGTGTATTGGAATGAACGAACCTGATTTTTACAGTAATTTCCTGGAAGCGAATATCAGGGCGTTAAAGAATGAGATCAGAAAAGCCAGAGAATTAACTAAGGGGATACTCGGTGTCAATATCATGGTGGCACTATCAAACTTTGCTGATATGGTCAGAACTGCTATTGATGAGGGTATAGACATTATTTTTTCAGGAGCCGGACTGCCCCTTAATCTCCCTCAATTTTCAAAAGATACTATAAAAACTAAACTGGTACCTATTGTTTCCTCTGCAAGGGCAGCCGGTATTATTGCGAAAAGATGGTCAGAAAGATACAACTGTCTCCCTGATGCTGTTGTTGTAGAAGGACCAATGGCTGGAGGACATCTTGGTTTCAAAGAACAGACGATTAACGATCCTGAATATTCATTAGAAAAACTTGTTCCTGAAGTGATTCAGGCATTAAAACCATTTGAAGAAAGATATAAAAAAACCATTCCGGTCATAGCCGCCGGAGGGATCTATACAGGAGCGGATATTTATAGATTTTTCCAGTTGGGGGCTTCGGGTGTACAGATGGCAACACGGTTTGTTACCACTCATGAATGTGATGCATCGGTAAAATTCAAGCAGGCTTATCTGGATTCGAGGAAAGAAGATATTGTTATTATCAACAGTCCTGTTGGAATGCCGGGGAGGGCGATTAAGAATGCATTTCTTGATGAAGTCAGTCAGGGGAAAAAGAAACCCTTTAAATGCCCCTATCACTGCATAAAAACGTGTGATTATAAAGCAAGTCCTTATTGTATTTCCCTTGCCTTGATGAATGCCAAAAGAGGTAATCTGACACACGGCTTTGCATTTGCCGGAGCGAATGCATATAGAGCAAAGGGGATTATTTCCGTGAAAGAATTGATAGAAACTTTAATAGAGGAATATAAGGATGCATCTCGTTGACATGATTTATGATTAGAATCCTGTCGTTGTCTAAACAAATTCATAGAGGGCGAGATAGAATGTCTCGCCTTTTTTTATCTATATTATAACCAACAATCTTTAATATAAAAAACCAAACTCTAATCATCATGGCAGATAAAGTTTTTTCAGGTGTGGAAAAGGCGTGGGAGAGACTCCTCAGGCTTGAGCCGGCAGATGTGTGTAAAGGGGCAGGTGTTTTATATGATAAGGAGAATCACTCCTACATATTGAAGTCCCTCGGGTTTGATTTTTCTGTCTCACCTCTGAAAAGAGAGATTAAGAATTTATCTGAAAAGGGTGAAATCTTTGTCAGAAGACTCGTTTATTTTTTTAACATTTCTGTCCTGTCGTATCTCGTGAATGCAAAAGAAATCCCTCATTCAGGACAGCTAATTAAGCCAGAAAACATCAGGGGTGGACAGTTTTTCTTCAAAGGTTCACATCTGCTACCTCTAAATAAGGTTGCTGAAAAATACGGTAGTGACAGGGAAGGATTTATCACAAAAGGGATAGAATTTAATGGAAGAGTTTTAGGCTATGGAGATGTCTCTTTTGAATTTCTCCCACTGCCTCGAATACCAGTTACGATAATCCTTTGGCTTTCTGATGAAGAGTTTCCTGCAAGGACTGATTTACTCTTTGATTCTACATGCGAGATACAACTACCTCTGGATATTATATGGTCAATCGCCATGATGAGCATATTGGTATTACTGTGACTTTTTCTACTTTTACACTAAACATTTTTAGAGTATAATCTCCTATGCAGAATGTTGGATTTATATACGATGACATCTTTCTCAAGCATGAGACGCCTGAGTGGCATCCTGAAAGAAAGGAGAGATTAATCCACATTATCAGCGCCCTGAAACAATCAGAATTGTGGGGAAAGCTCGTCCATATAAAACCACGCAGGGCAAGCTTTGATGATATTGCCCTTGTTCATACTCCTCAGTATATCGAAAAGATCAAAAATTTCGGAATAGGATATCTGGATGGCGACACGTTCATGTCAGAACACACACTGGAGGCGGCACAGTATGCTGTTGGTGCAGTAATAGAAGCAGTGGAAAGATGCAGAAACGAAGAGATGAAAAGGGCATTCTGTGCTGTTCGGCCACCTGGTCACCATGCTGAGTCAGACAGGGCAATGGGATTCTGTATATTCAATAATGTAGCGATAGGGGCGCGATATGCTCAGAAGATAGGATACAAAAGGGTTTTTATTATAGATTTTGATGTTCATCATGGGAATGGAACCCAGCACATATTTGAAGAAGATGACACGGTCTTTTATTTCAGCACCCATCAATATCCACATTATCCGGGAACCGGAGATGATTCCGAAAGGGGTAGAGGGAAGGGTGAAGGATATACCTATAATGTTTCCATGCAATCAGGTACAGGGAATAAGGATTATCTCTATTTTTATCAGAATATACTGCCCCCTCTTGTAAGAAGATTTCTACCTGATATATTCCTTATTTCTGCCGGGTACGACATACACAAAGATGATCCACTGTCAGGCATCAAGGTATCAAATGAGGGGATAAGAAGCATTGTTCGAGCTATCCTCTCATGCTCATCATATCCCATGATTTTTGCCCTTGAAGGTGGATATGATTTAACTGCCCTCGGAGATTCAGTGAGATTCACCATCGAAGCAATGTTACAGGACTTCTGAAAACAATCTCAATGCTACCCTGAATATTCATGATAAGAACTGAATCATTAAAGGTTCTTGAATTTGATAAAATCCTGAACGTCATCTCCAGGTTTTCTCACAGTGAAGCCTCGCAAAAATCTGTTCTAAAAATCCTTCCCCTTCATAGCATAGAAGATATTGAAAAAAGATTTGGACAGATTCAGGAGATAAGAAGGCTTTCCCATGAAGGAACACCTCTCAAGCTCTTTCATTTCCATGATATATCACAGGCGATCGAAAAAGTAAGACCAATAGGAGCTATCCTTGATCCCCGTGAACTCTTATCCATATTATCTGTTCTGCAAATAATATCTGAAGTATCCTCACAACTCAAAGAGGGAAAAGACATCCCGCTGCTCAGGGAGTTTGCAGTCACCCTAACAGGATTTCCAGAAATTCTCGTCATGATCGAAAGAACTATTGACAGCGAAGGAAATATCCTCGATAGCGCATCGTCCTTACTCTTCAATTTGAGAACCCGGATAAGGAGACTGGAGGGGAAAATACGGAAAAGACTGGAGGAGACTATAAGGGACAGAAGAATAGCTCCCTTCTTGCAGGATAATTTTATTACACAGAGGTCTGGAAGGTGGGTCATACCGTTAAGGATGGATTCAAAGGGACGAATACCAGGTGTGGTACACGATGTCTCAAGATCTGGTGAGACTGCATTTATAGAGCCTTTAGAGATTATTGGAATTGCTAATGAGCTTGGAAATATTCTTGCTGATGAGAAGGCTGAAGAGATACGAATCCTGAGGTCCATCTGCGAAAAGATACGAGTGGTGGCGGATGAAATTGAAGCACAGTACAAAACTATTGTTTACATAGATGTCTTGCATAGCATTGCCCGGTTTGCTGACCAACTGAAGATGGAGATTCCCAGGATGAACAATACATCTCTTATTACGCTACAAAGGGCAAGGCACCCGCTTTTGATGCTCTCAAAGAAAGAGCATGGTACCGAAGAGGTTGTCCCGCTGGACCTCAGCCTTGGCAGTAACAACACAGTGATGGTTATCACAGGCCCGAATGCAGGAGGCAAAACCATTGCCATTAAAACAGCAGGTCTTCTCCTGGTCATGGCCATGTCAGGGATACCAGTACCTGCTGACTCTTCATCCACCTTTCCTTTGGTCAGCGGGCTCCTCGTTGATATAGGAGACGAGCAATCTATAGAAAACAACCTTTCCACTTTCTCTGCACATGTTGCCAATATATCAGAGATACTGAAAAGGACAGATTCAAAAACGATCGTCCTGATAGATGAACTGGGGACCGGAACCGATCCTGTTCAAGGGGCTGCCATTGCCTGTGCAGTGTTACATGACTTGAAGGAAAAGGGTACGCTGGTCTTTGCCACCACTCATCTCATTGATATAGTCAGTTTTGTGTTTAGAACAAATGGCATGATCAATGCCTCTATGGATTTTGATCAAAAGACCCTCATGCCTCTCTATAGGTTGAAGGTGGGAGAACCAGGTCAGTCCCATGCCCTTGAGATAGCAAAGAGATACGGGATGCCTGATGATACCATCAGACTTGCAAAAGAGATGCTTGGCTCTATGAAGGAAGAGTTTCATAACCTTATAACAGACTTGAAAGAGAAAAGATTACAGCATGAAGAAGCTCTCACTGAACTCCAGAGGCAGAGAAGTGATCTAAAAGAAAAAGAGATTCTTTTAAAAGAGAGGCTTGCTGAGGCAGAAGATCAGAAGAGTGATATACTCAAACATGCCCATGAAGAGGCTAAAACCATTATCCTGGATACAAAAAGACAGATTAATGCCATCCTCGAAGAGGCTAAAAGGGAAAGGAGCCGTGAGGCCAAAAAGAAGATTGTAAAGACCGAACAACAAGTTGACGAAAAATTAAAAGAATATTCCAGGGAACCTTCGTTATCAATAGAAGAAGTAAGAGAAGGAGATGTTGTATTTGTAAGGTCGATTGGATACGATGCCGAGGTGATTCATATTGATAGAGAACATAAACATTTGCGGGTAAAGGTTGGAGGCAAAGAGATAGAAGTATCAATATCTGATATAGGCTACAGCAAGGGGAAATTGCCTGAGACAAAAATAGCTGGATATACCTTGCATAGGGAGGAAGAACCAGTTCCATTTCAGCTCAATATGGTTGGTTTGAGGGTTGATGAAGCTTTATCAAGGCTTGAGCCATTTCTCAATCATGCATCTCTTGCCGGACTCAATGAGGTTACTATTATTCATGGAGTAGGCACAGGTCAACTGCTCAAGGCGGTACGCAGTTACCTTACTGAGCATCCTCTGGTGATACAATTCAGAAGTGGGGAAATATCTGAAGGTGGAAACGGGGTAACCATCGTGAAGATGAAGTGAGTGCAGGCTTGCCATTCTTCTCGCGAATCAAGTATTATCAATGTATTGGGAGTGTATAGGGCTCTGGTGTCCCTCCCGGACTTCAAATCCGGTGTTGCCTGCCAAAAGTGGGCAGGGTGGGTTCGATTCCCACACGCTCCCGCCATTCATTTCTAATGATATCAATGCGTTAACCTGTCTGAATATCCTGTAAAAACTGTAAACAAACTGTGGACAGACTGATTGGTAGTATTCAGGTTCAAGCCTTACTTTAATTCCAGCCCAGGGCAACCCAAATATATATTATTTTAGTTTATAGGTTAATCAGAAATATTAATTATTTTTTTTGTTCTAAATAAAGTATACTTTACTAAAGTGCTATCATATGATAACATTTATTAGAATCCTTAACATATTAACACCAAATAGAATTATGTTATCATTGTTTTGTGGCAAACAAAAATGAAATTGAGCAATTTCTTAGAGAATTTAAGCATTGTATCCAAATTCATGTTATTGATGAACGTCAAGACGGTAGCAATGAAGCAACGTTAGCAATACTTGGGATAACTCCTAAACAAAGGTTGGAAGAAATAAAAGCTCTAAATTATAAGAATTACTTTAGAGGACCAACCCCTGATCATAGAAATCCTTCTGATAATATTTGGGAATTTGGTAAGAGGGTTAAAGGAAGAGAAATTTATATAAAACTAAAAGTGTACACTTCAACAAGTGGTAGTAAATATGGCAAGTGTCTCTCTTTCCATATAGCTGACAGTCCAATAAGTTATAAATTTACATAACGGAGAAGATGGCTTATGTTTAAGGTATTAAGAACTGTAAAAAAAGAATGTCCGATCTGTGAATCTGAGAGAGATTTACAATTTGGGAAACGAAGTGAGATTTTAAAAATTAGATATGAAACTATTGCAGTTGAATCTAAAGTTTATTATTGTCCTCTCGGAAATCATTATTTTCACGATATAGATGATGAAGAAGAAAAATTTCAAAAGGCGTATAGAGAATATAGAAACCGTAAAAACTTTTTACAACCTGAAGATATTAAGCAAATAAGAGAAAAATACGGCTTTAGTCAAAGAGCATTTGCTCGGTTTTTTGGCTGGGGAGAAATAACAATTCAACGTTATGAGACAGGAGCATTGCAGGATTTTGCTCATAATAGTTTATTGTTTTTTATAAAAGATTTTAATAATTTTAAACAACTCTTTGAAATTCGTAAAAACCAGCTATCAAAAAGAGATATCGCAAAAATTGAGAAAAGATTAAAGGAAATAGAATCCAGCAGATATCAATTAACTTTTAATTTTATGTTCAAAATAACAATGACGGAAAAAAATAAAGTGCCTCTCAAAAACTTTGCATTAAAAATCAAACCGATAATACCTGCCCAATATATTAAGACAATCATTAATATAGTTTCTGTTGGACAAAAAGGAGAACTAGCTCTTGCAGCATAAAATGAAATTTAACGAATTCCGTTTAATGAAAGTAGATTTCTCTTTAAACCCGGAATTCAAGATAAAAGGCAAAAAAGCACCAATTAGCCCAGAAATTGCTATTCACCATGAGTTTAGAAAAAAGCAAAAAGAATTGGTCGTTTCATTGGGTATAAGACAAATTGCTGGGAATATGCCTTTTTATTTTGAAGTTGTGCTGTTATCGCCCCCAATATTTGAACAAATTCCTGCATCTTCATTACTAAAACAATTTGCTACTATAAATTGTCCTGCTATATTGTTTCCTTATGTAAGAGAAACGGTAGCAGACTTATCAAGAAGATCTGGGTTCCCACCTCTTCATTTGGACCCCATAAATTTCATAGACCTAGCTAAACAAAGAGAAAAAGAAAAACAACCAAGGGACATAAATAGGTAGAGTAGAGAACTGGCGTAGTGACAGGAGCCCTATCTCCAGTCCCCCCTCATCAAACCGTACATTCAGTTTTCCCGAATACGGCTTTCCAATCATCTTCTTCCATCAGCTTTCACAGGCGTCTTATAAGGAGCAGTCGTCGG
>Ga0194113_10010565_pt1 | contig 11026 bp, 8 predicted proteins | sample TA2MahC200mmetaG_FD_146193 | JGI IMG/M metagenome (GOLD analysis project Ga0194113, IMG submission 146193) | Freshwater microbial communities from Lake Tanganyika, Tanzania - TA2015017 Mahale Deep Cast 200m | ecosystem: Environmental > Aquatic > Freshwater > Lake | place: Tanzania: Lake...
GGACCTGGCGCGGCACGGCGTCCCGGTCGGCGGAGTGCTGGAGGCGGCCGAGGAAGCGGGCCGGCTGCTGGCCGAGCGCGGCTCGATTCCCCAGTCGGTGCTGGACCGGGCCGGCAAGGAACTGGTGCCGCGCGAGTTGTACATCAAGCTGGTCAACGGGTCGTTCGACCGTGCCCTGGACCGGCGCGGCCAGTGACCCGAGCCGACATCTCGTCCGTAACCCCCACAATCTGCCGGCTTATGGATATCGAGGCGCCGGTCCTGGCGCGTGCCCCGGTGCTGGAGCCGGTCGCGGCCGGAGGCCGGAAGGTCGAACGGGCGCTGGTCTACGCACCGGACGCTATCGGTCGGTCCTTCCTGGAGCAGCGGCCCGAGCTGCTTGCGCGTCTGACCGCGACGTCGGATGTCGTCGTGCCGCTGCGGTCGATGCTCCCGCCGAAGACCCCGGTCTGCTTCGCCTCGATGCTCACCGGCGCGCAGCCTGAGGCACACGGCATCACGAGAACCGAGCGGCGGCTGCTCCAGTGCGACACCTTGTTCGACGCCATGGTGCGGGCAGGAAAGAAGACCGCGATTGTGGCGGTCCGCGGGTGCAGCATCGACATCCTGTTCCGCAATCGCAGCATCGACTACTTCTCCGAGGACTACGACGCTGGAGTCGTGGCGCGGACCCGGGAACTGCTGGAGCGCGGGGAGCACGAGTGTATCGTCGCCTACAACCAGGAGTACGACGATGCGCTGCACGAGACGGCGCCGGACAGCCCCATGGCATTGGACGCGGCATGCAGGCACGTCGAGGCGTTCGTCCTGCTCTGCCAGGCAGTCGAGGAACACTGGGCCCGGTACAGCCGCGCTGTCCTGTTCGCGCCGGACCATGGCGCGCACTTCGACCCGGCCAAAGGCAAGGGCGACCACGGCGAGGACATCCCCGAGGACATGGAGCTTGTGCATTTCTGGCGGGTGCGGCGCGCCGCCTCACCGGACAGCACCGAGCGGGTGCGGCAGGCATGGGACGAGGCATCAGATGCCTGGGAGGATTTCGTCGAGAGCGGCAAGGACTGGTATCGGCACGGGCTGCACGGACGGGCCCTGCTGCGAGCGTGCGGCAACGTGCGCGGGTCGCGAGTGCTTGACATGGGCTGCGGCCAGGGGTTTTTCTCCCGGCAACTTGCGCAGGCCGGAGCCGAGGTCGTCGGCGTGGACCTGTCGGAGCGCCAGGTCGCGAATGCCGCGAGGCACGAGCGGGAGAAGCCGCTCGGCATAGAGTACATCGTCATGGACGCGACGCAGGTCGCAGACCGATGGGGCGAGGGCAGCTTTGACATGGTGACGGCCTGTATGTCGCTGCACGACATGCCGGAACCGGGCCGGGCGCTGAAAGCAGCCCACCGCCTGCTCAAGGGCAATGGCCGGTGCGTCTTCTCGGCAGTGCACCCGGTCATGGATGCGCCGGTGCGTGCCTGGGAGCGCGACAGCTCAGGCCGGAAGACCATGTACAAGATCGGCCGCTACTTCGACGAGGGCCCGGCGGTGTGCCACTGGTACATGGCCCGGCTCGACCGATACTGGACCACGCCGATTGTCCGCCTCACGATTGACGGTTGGAGCCGACTCGCGGCCGAGGCGGGCTTCCTGATCCGGCGCATCTACGAGCCGCGCCCGAGCGTGGAGGACCTGGAGCGCTGGCCGGCGCTGGACGACTGCCGCGACTTTCCCTCGTTCGTCATCCTCGACCTGGTCAAGCCCGCCTAGCTCTCTGCCGTCTTCCGGCCTTTGACTTGGCGGCCGCATCCTGCTACTCTATGGACGCGGGCCCGTAGCTCAGTTGGTCAGAGCAGCTGACTCATAATCAGCCGGTCGTCCGTTCGACCCGGACCGGGCCCATCTTCCACCCGACAATCGAGCCGGTCAGCCCGGCCAGGCAGCGACAACAACGACGAAGCTCGCTCCCTTGACATAGCCGGGCCGGGGTTCTTCGGGTGCAGCCGTGTCTTCCGGGCCCTGGAACAGGGTAGACACGGTCTGGACGACTCTGAATCCGGCCTGCTCAGTGAGACTGAAGACTTGTTCGAAGTCGTCGAAGCGAGCGTGGCTGAAGAGCGGGTGACCGGCTTCTGCTTTCTCGATGTAGCGGGCAGCCCACCGGCCGCGGCGATCGAGGTAGGCGTTGACCAGTCTGCCGCCCGGCCGGAGCACGCGCCGGCACTCACCGAGGACCCGGGCCGGGTCGGACAGGAACTCCCAGGTTGTGAGGAGAAAGACCGTGCCAAAGCTGCCGGCATGGAAGACCAGTTCCTCGCCTTCGCCCCAGAGCACCTCAATGCCCCGCTGCCGCGCCTTTTCGAGCAACGCCGCGGACGGGTCAATACCAAGCGGAATGCCGAGGGCCTGGGCAAACCGGCCGGTCCCGACGCCGATTTCAAGCCAGGGTCTGGGGCAGTCGGCCAGCAGTGGCCGCAGCGCCGCCAGTTCTATCTCAAACGCCAGTCTACCTTCGGTGTCATACCAGACATCATACCTGTCCGCAAGCTGGTCAAAAGGACTCTCGGGCATCACGTCGAGCTAGAAGACCAGCACGTCGTAGCCGGCTTCTTTGTATCGGGCAATGCTCGGGTGGCCGGACAGCTCGTCGCAGAGCTTGAACCCCTGCTCGATGACTGCGGGCAGAGCCGTGTTCTTTCCGGCGCAGGCTTTGCAGACACAGTCAACGAGACCAAGGATGCGCAGCTTCTTGAACTCGGCCGCGCCCGGCTTGGTTTCGTTGCGCAGCAGTGAGACGAGCTTGGTCGCGTCGCCTTCAATGACCACTTTGACGTCGTAACCCCGGTCCTTCATGTCCATGGCATTCAGGGCCACATGGATGAAGCAGAACGGGTCGCCGTTGAACACAAACAGGGCAACTCTCTTCATGACGTTCCTTTCTCTGGCTACCCGGCCATGTTAGCCCGGTGCCGGGTCGTGTCAACCGGTGCAGGGGCTTATTTGACGGTCAGCCGCTTTCCGCTATGCTCGGGTCGTGACGATGACGCTCCTGCTGCAGCTTGCGCTGGCAGCACCGGCCGAGCCGATGCTGCGCATCGGCTATCGGATTGACAACCATGCGGCACCGTTGTTTGCTGCCGGCCTGCATCCCGGGGACTTCGGCCGCCGCTACGGCATGCACCTGAAAGAGGTCAGGCCCCGGCAGTTGTACGACCTGTACGATCGGAACGAGCGCGTGCTGCGACTGCAACTGGTCGGTCTCCGGTCTGACCGGGAAGTGCTGGCTGCGCTGGTCAGCGACTCAGTCGAGGTCGGCTTCGCAGCCGCTGAAGACGTGATGCTTGCGACCATCGCCGCCAGAGGGACGCGCATCATCGCTCCGCTCCAGTATCGCGGCGACATGCTGCTGGTCAACAGCCGGCTTCCCGCCAGCGACTGGGCCGGGTTCGCCTCCTGGCTCGAGGCGCGAGAGCGACCGGTGCGGGTCGGATTCGTCGGCGATGAGCCCGCCGCGCTGCACTGCCTCGACCAGGCATTGGAGTTTGAGGGGGTCAGTCGCACCCGCGACCCGCTGGATACCACCGCGCGGGTCGCTTTTGTCCGGGTTGACAACTGGCCGGTTCTCGCGCAGGAACTGAGGCAGGGCCGGCTCGACGCGGCGGCCGTGCGCCAGCCCGAGGCAACGTTTGTCAGCCGCTCTGGCGGCAGCCGGATAGTCGACCAGATTCACGACCTGCCGCCCAACCGGTTTGAGAACCGGCCCGGCACGGTCATCGCTTCGACCGACCGCGCCACTGCCGCGCGCGGCCCGGAGATTGCCCGGTTTCTTGAACTGATGGGCCTGGCGACCCACTATGCCAATAACCGGACGCAGAACACCCTGGCCGCGACCGCCCGGTGGCTCGGGACTTCGCCTCGGGCGGAGAGCGCCGCGCTCGCCGGGACCGCCTTCTCGTCCATGCCGAACCTGGCGTTCCGCGACGGACTGTGGAACTGGTACTTCGCCCTGAAGCTCGGAAGAGTGCTGCCCGACAGCCTTGACGACTTCATGGAGCGGGACCAGTGGCTCGGCGTGCCTTACGATTCGTCACTGGTCGTGCCCGCACTCGACCGCGCCGGCGCCCGGTTCATCAAGTAGCGCTTCCGGTCAGACGACCCGCAACGTACCGGAGTCAGCGAGCAACTGCACCGGACCGCGCAGGCTCATGAACTGAAGCAGGCTCATCGTGTACCCGTAGGCACCGGCATTGACAAAGCCGACCACGTCGCCTGAGACAGGGTCGGGCAGCCTCACCCCCCGGGCCAGGCAGTCAACCGGCGTGCAAATCGGGCCGCAGACATCCACATCGGTTGTGGCGGGCGCGGACAGACGATTGAGCAGACGGACCGGGTGCTGGACCCGCATCACCACCGGCCGAGAAAACGCGTTCATCCCGCCGTCGGTGATTGCGAACACCCGGCCGCGCGACCGCTTGACCCGTACCACCCGGGTGACGAAGACGCCCGACTCGGCAACCAGAAACCGGCCCGATTCCAGGATGAGCCGGGCGCCGGAAAGCAGGCTGCGGTGTTCTTCGATCATCTGTGCGGCCGCCTGGGAGACCGACGCCAGGTCGAGTTCAGTCTCCTCCTCGCGATAGGGCACGCCGAAACCACCGCCAAAGTCAATACAGGAGAGCTCACACCCGATGCGCCGCACGAGTCGGCCGGCCAGGTGCAGCACGTATTCGATATGGCTGACGAGGAATGCCGGGTCAAGTACCTGGCTTGCCGAGTAGACCTGAATACCGGCAATCCGGGCCGAACCGGTCTTCACCCGGGCGACGTCACGCACCACAGTCTCTTCGTCGAACCCGAACTTGGATGGGCCGCCGACCATCGTCTCCCATGCCTCGGGCTGCTCAATGGTGTTGATGCGCAACAGCACCGGAACCGTCTTCCCGAGCTCCCGGCCGACTTCATCGACAACTGCCAGTTCATCGGCCGAGTCAACAACGAGCCAGGCGATGCCGGCCTCAACTGCGGCGTGGATGTCGGCGCGGGTCTTCGCCGGTCCGACGAACACAACCCGTTCCGGCCCGGCACCGGCCCGAAGCGCAGTCTCAAGCTCAGCCACCGAGCTCACCTCAGCCCCGGCACCAAGCGCGAAGAGCAGCCGGCATACCTCGGGGTTGGGGTTGGCCTTGAGCGAATAGTGGACCGAGAAGGCGGGGAACGCGGTTGAAAGCAGCCGGTACTTGTCGCGGATGACCGCGCCTGAGTACAGATAGAGCGGCGTCGCATGCTGCTCAAGCAGCGAATCAAGACCGATACCTTCCAACTCAAAACGGCCGTCTCGAACAAAGTCCCGGTCAAACCTCATGCCGTCCTCCGGTAGACCTCAATCGTGCTCACTCCCTGGAAAATGTAGAACGGAAACGGTTCCGATACGACCGTGTCAATGCCGACGGTACGGCAGTACTCCTCGCCGAAGTTTGCCCCGGTCTCGGCAAAGACGAGCAGCCTGGTCCCGGACCGGCGCGCCTCCTCGACAATCAGTTCGAGCGAGTCGGTCGCAATCGTCATGCCGGTCACAATCGCCAGGTCAGAATCGCGCACGTAGTCGAACGTTCGAGTGCCGTTCTCGACCGGTATGCCGTGGACCGTACTGCCGACCAGGTCTCGCTCCAGGTCGGTCGCCAGCACATGGTAACCGCAGCCCTTCAACTCACGGATGACGTTGCCGACCACGCCGACGTTCACGACGCGCGGGCAGGGCTTCCCGGTGAGCGCGACGAGCCGCTTTGCCTCGGCCACGATAACCGCGGTTCGGCCGGCGGTCTTCTCAATCGGGTTGCCGGACAACTGGTGCACCACGGCCGGGTGCCTTGGTATCGAGCCGTACAGTGCGTCGAGCACGGCAATCGAGATGCAGGTCTTGTCTCTGATTATCTCCCGGGCGTCCCGGCCGACCAGCTCCCGGCCGCGCTCGTCGTCGCCCGTGCAGTAGCAGCATCCCTGCCCCTGATTCATCGCCAGCCAGAAGGTGTACTGGAAAACCCGCTCGGCCGGGTTCGGCCTGAATGCCAGCTCGACCTTCCAAAGCCCACGAATCAGGTAGTCGGCCCCAGGGCCCAGCCGCTCAAGCGCCCGGTCGCGCAGCAGGGAAAAGATGTCGGTCACGGCCTTGACCACGCTTGCCGGTGAGCAGCCAGCCAGCGCCGCAACACCGCGGCAACAGCTCTTTCGTGTCCCAGGTAGTTGTGTGGTGCGCCCTCGAGTACGCGACCGGTGAACGAACTCGTGCCGGTCATGGCTTCCCGGGCTGCGGCCACGAACTGCTCGGGCGCGATGGTGAACGCCTCCTCCGTCGTCCCGACGACAAACAGCACCGGCACCCGAATCAAACCCAGCTCCGGCAGCGACCGGTGAACGGTTCGGCTCAGGTTGAACATTCCGGCGACCGAGTCCGGTGCAAAACTGTCAAGGAAAGCCCCGGCCGACACCGGATACGGCAGCAGGCCGGCGGGCATGAGCTGGCGGTCGCGGCCGGCTCCTGCCAGCCGGCGTGCACGACCAAGTGCGCGGTTGAAGCCGACGCCAATCAGAGCCGGGCCCCATGCCAGGTCATCGGAAGGCGAAAGCAGGACCAGTCCGACCACGCGCTGTTCGAGCGTACGGGTAAGGAAGTGAGCGACCTTGATTGCACCGTGGCTGTGACCTTGAAGGATGACCCGGCGGTAGCTGCGGCGCCGCAGAAAGCCGAGTGCCGCCCGGATGTCGGCCCGGCAGTCGCTCAGCCGTTCGTAGATGCCGCCGGTCTGGACGTAGTCACCGGTCGCAGGTCGAAGCAGGTCGGCGATATAGTCGTGACCGCGATTGTTGAACGTGAAGAACCCCAGCCCCTGGCTGACCGCGGTGCGGGCCGCATGGTAGATGAACCGATTCTCGTAGAAGTTACCGTCCCAGCCGTGAACGTGAACCAAGGCTGTCCGGCGAAGTGACTCTGCCGGTTCGGTCAGAAATCCGTGCAGCTCAAGGCCGTCCTCGGTTACGAACCGGCAGAGTTCGCCCGCGACAGCGTTCGGTTCTGTGGCGGCAGTCATGCCAGGATAGTACCAACTATCCCGCCCGATGCAACCAGCGGGCTCGGCAGGGGCCGGTCCCTGCGCGAACTTGCGCCCTCGGTGTAAGGGGCTATACTCTTCCCGGCTTCCAGATGCGTCGTCGCGACACCTTCTCCGATCCGTCACTAAGGAAGATCCGGGACTGTCCCTCGGTCCGTGCGGAGCATGGGACTGTCCCAGGATTTCCCCGGCCAATCGCTGGCCTGAACCGATGAGCAACGACGAGAGCGAACAGCGACCGGTTGTCCTGGTTGTTGACGACGTCAAAGAGAACTACGATAGCCTGGTCGAGGCGGTGCAGCAGTTCGAGCACGGCCGGTTGGCCCGGGAGTTTGAGTTCGCCTATGTGGATTCGTACCCGGAACTGAAGCGCTGGTATCAGACCACCCCGGGCCGCTTTGTCTCGCTGATTGTTGAGGACGTCGACTTCAGCCACGCGCGGAACCGTCGCGGTCTGGTTGACTACCCGGATGTTCTCCGCCGGCCGGGCCAGACCGGCGACCCGGTCGCGGTTCAGGGCTTCCTGATCTACGCCTATCTCCGCCAGGAGAACGTGGACCGCACCAGCCCGGTGCTCTTCGTGTCGTGCCGGCTTGGTGCCGACCAGATGACCGAGTTCTCCTCACTGCTCATCAACCCGGGCTACGGCAACTGCGCATTCGTGTCCGAGGATGCGCTCGGGACCGACTACTATCGCCAGGTCTGCCTGAGCATCGATGCCCAGGCTCTCCGCCCGCTGGACGAGGCCAGCCAGCGACACTGGCAGGACCATCACCATATGGTGGTCGGTCGCAGCCGCAAGATGGCGCACCTGGTCTACGAAATCCAGCGCATCGGCCCGACCGATGCGACCGTGCTGCTGCTCGGCCGCACCGGTGTCGGCAAAGAACTGGTCGCCAACGCGCTTCACCGGCTCAGCGCGCGCTGCGACGACGGACTGAATCGCTACCCGCTCACGGTGAACATGGCGGCGCTCGACCGGAATCTCATCGAGGACGAGCTGTTCGGCCACGAGCAGGGCGCGTTCACCGGCGCGCGCGACGAACGCGCCGGCATCCTCGAATCAGCGCACGGCTCGAGCGTCCTGCTTGACGAGGTCGGCGAGCTCGACCGGGAAACCCAGTCCAAGCTCCTCCGGGCGATTGAGTACCACCGCGTCAAACGCATCGGCAGCTCCCGCGAGACCGAAGTTGACATCCGGATAATCGCCAGCACCAACCGGACGATGCCTGAACTCCAGACGCGCTTTCGGCCGGACTTCTATGCCCGGCTTGTCCAGCACTGCGTCCCGGTCCCATCACTCCGTGACCGCTGGGAAGGCGAGCCTGCCGCGGTGGTTGAGAGCGATGTCAGCGCGCTCTTTGACTTCGTCATCGAGCAGATGAACGGCGACCCGCGTCACAAGCGCCGGCTCACACTGGAACGCGCGACCGCACGCTTCATCCGTCAGCTCGTTCAGCAGTACGTTGGCGGCGGCAATTCGATCTTCGACGGCAACGTGCGCAGCCTGCGCAACGTTGTCGAGCGGGCGTATGAACGCGCCCAGTACGATGGCAGTTCGCAAATCAGCCTCGGTCACGTTATGCCGACGCTTGGTGTCATCCGCATCATGAACCTGAAGGCCGAAGTTCAGTCCGAATCCGCGGCGACCATCGAACGGGTTGCCGGCTGTCTTAACCTGCGCGCGGTCGAGCGCTGTGCCATCGTCGAGGCGCTGGCCAGGACCGGGCAGAACCAGACCCGAGCCGCCGAACTCCTCGGCGTCCATCGCGACACGCTCCGCCGCAAGATGTCCGAGTTCAACATCAGTCAATAGCCGTGTCTTGCGGCATGCTGCCGCTTTATGCGGCAACCTCTTCGCTGGAACCTCTGTCCGAGACAGACTCCCATGACGGTAACGGACGCAGCAACGTGTCTTAGGCAACATAGCTGATTCGAGCGGCGTTGGCATGAATTGTGCATATGCCGCAGATGGATACCCGTGCGGAAACAGCGGGGTTAAGGAGATTGAGACCGAGCCAGCTAGCAGCTCCATCTTGATGAGAGCTCGTCTGGTTGCCAGTCGCGCTCTCGACGGGGCGAACATGCGCGGTGCGTCAGTACCCACGACGCACCGCGTCTGGCGTTTTGGAGGGAATGCGCTTATGACAGGACAGACGCTATGGCACCGAGGCGGCCGGACCGGAAGCGGAGTGTTGACAAGCGCAGGTTCTCGTCTAGGCTCTTGTTCCATGAAGCAGCATCGAAATCGCACCAGACGCCAGGGGCCGGCCGCACGCCGCGCGTTGTCAGCCGCAGGCCGCGCCGAGTTTCGTGTCCCACCCGGCAAGCTGTCCTGGAGTTGCTCGCTCGAGCACCTTGATTTCAAGACTACCGACGACATCGAGCTGTCCGGCCAGATAGTCGGCCAGCGGCGGGCAGTTGACGCGCTGCGCCTCGGTTTGGAGGTCGGGTCTTCCGGCTACAACATCTTCGTCACCGGGCCGGTAGGAACGGGCCGGACTACCACCGTCAGGCGGTTGCTGGAGGTTGTTGCCGACCGTCCAGCCCAGCTCGACGACAAGTGCTACGTCAACAACTTCAAAGACCCGGATTCCCCGCGTCTGCTCCGACTTGCGGCCGGGAAGGGTCGGGAGCTTCAGCGGGAGATGGATGCCCTGGTCGATTTCCTGGTCAAGAACGTCCCGACGCTGTTTGAAAGCGACACCTATCAGCGCCGGCGCCAGGACATCGTTGACAGCTTCAAGGAGCAGGGCAGCGCGCGGGTCCGGGAGTTCGAACGCAAGACCGCGGCCGAGGGGTTCGCGTTGGTTCAGACCGCGCCGTTTCTGCGACCCGAACTCGCACCGATTGTCGAGAAGCAGCCGGTGAAGCTCGACGACCTTGCGCGACTGGTTGAAGAAGGCAAGCTGACCGCCGAACGGGCCGAGGAAATCAGGGCCAGGTACCGTGAGCTGGCCGAGGAGCTTTCCGCCATCTTCAAGGAGATTCGCGAGTTTGAGCGGCTTGCCCGTGAGGCACTGCAGGAGTTGGACCAGAATGTCGTCAGGCCCGTGCTTGAGGAACGTCTGGCCGACATCGCCGAGACACAGGCCTCGGGCGCGCCGCCGGGCCAGCGGGTTGACGGCCTCCCGGAGTATCTCGCCGAGGTGCAGGAGGCGGTGATCAAGTCGCTTGACCTTTTCCGCCAGAAACCCCAGGACAAAGGGCCGACCGAGACGCCGACCGATCCGTATCTCGACTTTCGGGTCAATGTCCTCGTGGACAACACCCCGCCGGAAGACGGCCCGTCAACCGTGCCGGTTGTCTTTGAGACGAACCCCAGTTTCAAGAACCTGTTCGGCTCGATTGACCGGGTCTGGGAACGGGGCGGCCAGTGGCGGGCCGACTTCTCGCGCATCAAGGCAGGTTCGGTACTCCGTGCCGACCACGGCTTTCTCGTAGTAAACGCGATTGATGCCCTGACCGAGCCTGGAGTCTGGCCGGCCCTCAAGCGGACACTGCGCAACCGCCAGCTTGAGATTTCGTCCGGGGACCCCTATTCGGTGCTGTTCGGCACGACCGGGCTGAAGCCCGAGCCGATTGCGATTGACGTGAAGGTCATCATGGTTGGAGCTCCGGAGGTCTATTCAATTCTGGCGGCCTACGACGAGGACTTCAAGAAGGTGTTCAAGGTCCGGGCCGACTTCGACTGGGTGATGAACCTCGACCGGGACGCGATCACCGAGTACGTCCAGGTCATCAAAGCGCTGTGCAGCAAAGAGAAACTCCGGCCTTTCGACCGGTCCGGGGTCAAAGGTGTTGTCGAGTACGGGGTGCGGCTCGCCGGCCGCCACACCAAGGTCTCAACCCGGTTCAACATCATCACCGAGCTTCTGACCGAGGCGAATCACTGGGCCCACGTAGCGGGCTGCGCGACCGTCGGCCAGGCCCATGTT
>Ga0194113_10010571_pt1 | contig 11019 bp, 12 predicted proteins | sample TA2MahC200mmetaG_FD_146193 | JGI IMG/M metagenome (GOLD analysis project Ga0194113, IMG submission 146193) | Freshwater microbial communities from Lake Tanganyika, Tanzania - TA2015017 Mahale Deep Cast 200m | ecosystem: Environmental > Aquatic > Freshwater > Lake | place: Tanzania: Lake...
GCCAACCCAGCTTCTCCTGCTTCACTTTCCGGCACCTTCGACAAGCGACTCGGCGGACCTCCACCTCCAGATAAATCCGTACCTCTCCAGAGGGCAGGTCGCGAACTCTGCGGATTTTCCGGTCGTAAGAGGTACGATGGATGCGGCCACAGGTCCCACAAACAGTTTTTTTCCCCTCCGGATGAGACCAATGAGCCGAGCCCGGGGATCCCCAAAGATACCGGACAAAGTCTGCCCGGGGAAGAAGCCAGGAAATCGATAAAGGTCCCAGAGTCGTTTATGTTTTCGCATGAGAAATTCATAGCATTATTTTTAGACTCCTTACAAGTCATAAAACCCGCATAAATAAAGGGCCATATGATGTTTTTAGGCTCATTTTTACCCACACGATTTGGAGAAGACCCGCTTTTATGGATTATCTTTCATCCCAGGGGATTTATAAAGGTGAAAGGCAACTTTCAGTAGAAGATTTGAGGGAAGGGATGGTTCTGGCCCGACCGCTATATTCTTCCGGGGGGCGGTTTTTGCTGCCTCACCGAACAACATTAACCAACAGCCATGTCCAGAAACTGAAAATGCTCCAGGAAAACAATCCCTTTCTGGAAATGATTTATGTGGAAGCCAAATAGGGCCGCGCCATCAGGAATTCCCCGCCCCAAGGCTTCAGGGGTGATCGTTAAGGATACAAGAAATGGATAAACAGACCTTTTTGCAAAAGCTAAACCAGATCCACGAAATTTCCACCCTACCCATTATCTTGAGTAAAGTGAACCGGATGCTTCAGGATTATGAAACCTCGATTCGCAAATTAAGCGAGGTGATCGAATCCGATCAAGCCATCACCTCTAAAATTTTGAAACTGGTCAACTCGGCTTTTTATGGCTTCCGTTCAAAAATCAGCAATATCCCCCACGCCCTGGTGATCCTGGGGTTCAACAGCATTCGCAACGCCGTCATATCCGTTTCGGTGTTCGATACTTTTTCGGCAAAAACAATGAAAGAGTCTGAAGCCAAAGATTTCTGGAAGCATTCTGTGGGCGTGGCGGTCATCAGTAAATACCTGGCTGGAAAAACCCGCTTAGCGATTCCTGAAGATTCTTTTGTGGCCGGCCTGTTGCACGACATTGGCAAGAGCGTCATGGCCCAGCATTTTCCTGAACCCTTTGGCCAAATTCTGGCATCCATGCGCGAGAAAGGACAAACCTTTTACCAGGCGGAAAAAAATCAGCTTCCCCTTAACCATCCCCAAATCGGGGGATATATCAGTAAGAGATGGCAATTCCCCCCGACCCTTATCGAAGCCATAGAGTACCATCATGCCATCAACTCCGGGGCCACGGACCTCCATCTTCCGATTATCGTGCATATAGCCGACCGAATCGCCAATCAACAGTTAACGGCAGGGGAAGTCGAATCTGAATTGGAAGGCATAGCTCCGGAAATATTAAAGAATCTGTGCTTACAAATGGAGAAGTTAGAAGAGTGGTTTCCACCTTTGTCGGCTGAAATCGAATCGGCCTGTCGATTTTTTCTGCATAAGGAGTAAGGATGAACGAGCGAAAACATACCATCCTCCTTGTGGATGATGAAGAGAATATCTTAAACGCCATCAAACGCTTGCTCCGCAAGGAGAATTATGAAATCCTGACGGCCTCCAGCGTAAACAAAGCCTTAAAATTGCTTGAAGAAAACCAGGTTCACCTGATTGTCTCCGACCAGAGGATGCCTGAGATCAGCGGGACGGATTTTTTAGCCACGGTCAAAGAAAACTATCCGGATGTAATTCGGATTATCCTGACCGGTTATATGGACGTGGACGCCATAAGCGAATCGGTCAACAAAGGGCAGACATATAAGTTTCTTTTAAAGCCCTGGGACGATCAGACATTCAAGCTGGAGATCAAGCAGGCCCTGGATTATTATGACCTTCAGGAAGCCAACAAGGAGCTGCACCGAAAGGTCCTGGAACAGAACAAAACCTTGCGGGAAGTAAACGAGAATCTTGAGACGCTGATTCAAAGAAGAACCGAAGAATTGGTCATCCAGAACCAGACTTTGGAACTCTCCAGGGAAATTCTTGATCATTTGCCGGTGGCGATCATCGGAGTAAGCAAGGAAGGGATGATCGTTTTAGCGAATCAGGAGACCCAGCGGCTCCCCCTTTCCGGCAAAACGATTCGTCTGGGAGAAGATGTTTCGGATTACTTCGGTGATGGGGTGGGGGCCACAATTGCCGCTGCGCTTAATATCCATACGCCCCAGGTCCTGAGTAATTGTTGGATATCCGGCAAACCCTATGAAATCCATTGCACACCCCTTTCGGGAAGCTTTCACGGAAGAGGAGTGATTCTGAGCATCATGCCCATGCATAGTTTCCCGCCGACAGCCGGTCAAGCATAATTATTTTTTCATCCTCCTTTCAAACGATTCAGGATTTTGCTCATAACCTCTCCTGCGGAACCATGGATGACCACATCAGCGTAGGAGTCATGGTAAGTAGGATCCCGGTTGATGATGACTAATTTAGCCCCGCTTTCCCTGGCTTCGAGAGGAATGGCGGCAGCCGGCTGGACGGCGAGAGAAGAACCGATAACGATCATAAGGTCGCAGTTTCGGGCGCGATGGAAGGCTTCTTCGGTCTCCCGGGGAGGCATGGATTGGCCGAAAGAGACGGTATCTGGTTTCAATATTCCGCCGCACTGGTCGCATTTGGGCACACGCACACCCCGCAGAAGCCGGGATTGGATTTCTTCCCGGGCATATTTTTTCCGGCAGGTCAGGCAGGACACTGAGATGGCCGTGCCATGGAGTTCTATCACCTTTTCCGGCGAGTTTCCCGCCCGCTGGTGCAGGTTGTCCACATTCTGGGTGATCACACAATCCAGCTTGCCCATTTTTTCCAATTCCACAATGGATCTGTGGGCGGCGTTGGGCTGAGCGTTCTTCAAGGGTTCGTAAAACTCCCGGCTCATCTTCCAGTATTTTTCCCGGGATTCTTCACTGCTGATGAATTTCTGGTAATAGAAATCTTCCGGGTTGTATTTCTGCCAGACTCCGCCGGGGCTGCGGAAATCAGGGATGCCTGACTCCGTACTCACCCCTGCACCGGTGAATACGATGACCTTCTCAGACTGGCGGATCAGGTCAGCCACTTTCTGGATCAATTCTTCCAAATTACTCATCTTTCGTCTCCCATTTCATTTATAATTATTTACCGCAGAGTACGCAGAGGTCGCAGAGAAAAAATTTTATTTGTATTAACAGTTTAGCCATTTGAAAAGCTGTCAAATTCCCCTTCATTCCCCTGAAGCTGTGAAAAAATTGGGGTATGGGGAAAGGAGAAGCGCCACCCATGTCCATGGGCCAGAAAAATTCGCTGGCCAAAATGAGGCGGCGCTATCCCTGTTGCCGGCGGTGGACTTGACTTCGGTTAGACCCGAAGGCCAATCCTTAGCTATCCACCTCATTTTGTTCCAAGTTGCCTGCGTCCCTTCGCGGAAGGCAGGTAAATCGTTGGGGATCATTCTTTTCCCGCCGATTTTGGCGGCGCGAATTTTCCCGTCCCCTTGACACCGAACAAAGCTGATTTCGTCGGCCACTCGCATTTTTCACATCTTCCCTTTGGCAAAGGGGGGTTGGGGGGATTTATCGACAGGTATTTCCTTCTTACCAACATGTTAGTATTAGTTGCGCAGTAAGCGCCTGAAGGGGGAATGTTACGAAAAAGTTCGTTAACAGTGAGCTTCTTGCAAAAGTCCGTAATTTACCCTTCGACAGGCTCAGGGTGACCGGGCTTAGGTTGAAATTATTTAGTTTTTCCGTTCGTGGTGAGCTTGTCGAACCACAAAAAAATACTTTTGCAAGAGGCTCCAGTATAACGAAATTTATCCAAAGAGGTCAACAAGCGTTTTGAGCTTGCCCACATTCACTTTTTTGGGGTAATGAATCCTCACATTTTAACCGGGCGGGAGGATGATAAAGGAGGGAGCATCAAAACCCCCTGCCGGGTCCAGCGCGGGATGATTCGTTAGCACCGGTTAACGAGAAATCATTCTCGACCACAAAAAGTGAAGATGGACGAGGCGTCTTATAATTTAGAAAGAATGCTTGTTCGCTTATCAAAAAATTGGTATATTCTGAGCTTCTTGCAAGAGTCACTTACTCCGTCATTCCGGCGAAAGCCGGAATCCAGAATTTCTTGAAAATCCTGGATTCCGGGTCGCGCTTCGCCCTGTACACCATGCGGTGCAGGGCTTCGCTTGCCCGGAATGACGATTTCCTCTACTTTTCAAGAGTCTTGCAAAAGCCTCTTATGGCAAGTTTTTTCAGAAGTGAAAGCGGACATGATAATTTTTTAGATTCCGATTTCCTATTCAGTACCGGGAGGTATAAGGAATGAAAAAAATATTCGGCATTGTCGCCACGGGAATGACTCTGCTGCTATTTTCCATCGTCCACGCCCAAACCCAGGACGCCATTGTGGGAAAATGGTGGAACCAGGAGAAAGAGGCCCAGATCGAAATCTATTCCTGCGGCGGGAAGTACTGCGGGAAAATAGTTTGGATGAAAGAACCCAACTATCCAGCCACTGATCCCAAAGGCATGGGTGGACAACCACGAGTTGACCGGGAAAATCCCGACCCGGCGAAAAAGGAACGGCCCATTCTGGGGTTAAACCTGGTCTGGGGGTTTACTTATTCCGGCGGGAATCTTTGGGAAGGAGGGCAGATCTACGATCCCCGGGAAGGAAAAACCTACAAGTGCAAGATGACCCTGGAAAATCCCGATCACTTGAAGGTCAGAGGTTTCATCGGCGTTTCCCTGATCGGGAAAACCAACAACTGGACCCGGGTAAAATAATTTCCCCAAAAAATTTATCCCTGAAAGGCCTCCTCTGCTTCGCGGTAGAGCAGGTCAGCGCTTTTCTCGTATTTCGGGGAGAAGTGAAAAATATTTAACTTTTTAACCCTGGCTTTTCGGGCCAGTTCTCCTGCCTGGCGGGCCGTAAGATGGGCCCTTTCCTCTGCCCGCTTCCGGTCTTTTTCCAGAAAGGCCGCTTCGCAGAAAAACAGATCCGCCCCCTCAGCTAATTTGATGATCTTGCCGACATTCCCTTCGCTGAAACGGCAATCCGAGACGTAAACTATTTTCTGGCCGGGCGTGATGGTTATCGCATCTTTTAAGGCCGAAAGGGGCAATTCCGTGGTGAACATGGCATCTCTGTCTTTCTGCGGGACCTGCAGGCAAAAGTCATCCCCTTCTCCTCTCCAAATGGCCATTTTAAGTTCCTTAAGCCATGTCCCAACAGGAAGTCCCATCCTGTCAAGATAATCCTTATGCACGTTAATATGAAAACGCTCTTTTACGGCAAAAGCAAGGCAGGGAATGAGATGGTCGAGATGGGTGGCCATAATCTGCATTTGCGGGTCTTCTTCCAAAACGCCCCGGAAGACTTTCTCTTCCACCTCTCCGGGGGCAAAACGCTCATGGCAATGAAAAGTCCGGGTAAGAATCCGGTCGGGGTGGGCTTCAGCCGCCTGAATAGAAAAGGGATATTCTGCGGTCAGGTTCCAGGTATAACCGGAGAGTTTGCCCCGGATGTTAGTTAGGAATCCTGGCGGCCCGTATATTTTCAGGACTTTCTCCCGGTTTAACATCAGCCGCAGTAAAGCGTCGAACCCGATGAAATGATCGATATGGGTATGGGAGACAAAAGCATGGGAAACTTTGAGGAGCTTGGCCGGACGAATCCCCGGGAAATCTCCCAGGTCGAAGAGCAAAGCGCGGCGTTCCCAGAGCACTTCCACAAAGAGCGCCGGGTCTCCAAACGGGGCGTTGAGCAATCGGGCGAGAAGAAGCGGTTTCAAATTGAATTGAAAGAGGATGCCATGGTTAGGCATCTTCAGCTATAAACGATTTTGGCAGATTAATTCTTGAAAACTCGTAACACTTTAGCTCTTGGAAAAAAGGTGTGTTGTAAGGGCCAAGGGATTCCAGGGGCCGGGGGCCAGAGCGTAACGCTTGGAATCATAAGGCGCTTATTTCTCCGCATATGGGGCGGGCAAGAACCCCCGCCTCCTCCGGAGGAAAAGATCTTCTGTCTTCGTGGCCATGCGGAAACCCAACCGATGCTTCCGGCGCGTTCCGCTCTAACCCCCAGCCCTCAACAAAGGCTTTTGTGCCATTTTTTCAAATCGCTAAACTGTTACGAAAACTCTCATATTTTCCTTTCGGTATCCGCGCTATACCCATAGTAATTAACCACCATAGACCGCGTCATTCCCGCGGGAATCCAGAAAAAAACTTGATTCCGGGTCAAGTCCGGAATAACCAGCTGCCTTAATCTTGATGGTTTCGTAAAAAGTCCATCTGCGGCGTTGCGCTTCACCTTCGTCGTTGCAGCGTACCTGTAAGTACGCTTCACTCCTCAGGTTTTGCGCGCCTTGCACCTGGAGCTTTTTACGAAACCATGGTTCTGATGACTTTTTACGAGAACATCAATCTTACGTTGTCAGGCAAAGAAATCATACGCAATGGAAAATCCATCGTCAATTAAATTCTTCTTCAGAAAACCGGGGAACTATGTTATTGAACAATTATGAAAAGCGTTAATTCCCGGATCCATTACGGCTGGGTCATTCTTTTCACCGGTTTTATCGGAGTCATGGGGGCCCTCGGGTTCGGGCGCTTCGCTTACACTCCCATCCTCCCTTCCATGAAAGAAGCTTTATCTTTAACCTACGCCCAGATGGGCTGGATCGGCACAGGAAATTTCATCGGCTACATGATTTTCGCGTTTCTTGGGGGCTATCTGGCAACCCGTTTCGGGCCGCGTCGGGTGATTTCCGCTTCTTTGGTACTGGTGGCTGTCAGCCTGATTTTAACCGGGTTGGCCGACTCCTTTGAATTCGCCCTGGCCATGCGCACGCTCACGGGCGCTGGAAGCGCCGGCTCCAACGTCCCCATCATGGCCTTAGCCTCGGCCTGGTTTGTCTCCAGGCGCCGCGGTATGGCGACTGGAATCCTGGTCAGTGGCTCCAGCATTGCCCTTCTTATGCTGGGCCCCTTGATCCCCAAGATCCTGGAAAGTTTTCCCGGGTCGGGATGGAGAGTATGCTGGTATACTTTGGGCGGGATCACTTTACTGATCGCCTTGCTGAATTATTGGCTGATCCGCAATCGGCCCGAGGAAAAAAACCTGCGACCCGTCGGGGAGTCATCCGTCTTCCCACCTTCTGCCGATTCTTTCCCGGGGAGGAGCCTCTACACTTCCCGCTCCCTATGGCACCTGGCAGGAGTTTTTTTCACTTTTGGCTTTTCTTACATTATCTATATGCAATTCTTTTCGGCCTACCTGATCAATGAAGCCAAGATCAGCACGGAAAAGGCCGGGGAATATCTAATGCTCCTGGGCGTCTTAAGCATCTTCTGCGGCCCTTTCTGGGGAACGGTCTCTGATTTCATCGGCCGCAAGTACGGCCTGGCTCTTGTCCTCCTCACCCAGGGGACTTCCTACCTGATTTTCGGCTTGGTCAAATCCAGCAACGGCTATCTGGCCTCTGCTATTCTCTTTGGTCTGACCGCCTGGTCTGTCCCCTCCATCATCGCCGCCGCGGTGGGCGATACAGTAGGGGCCCGCCGGGCCCCGGCGGCCCTGGGCTTTTGCATCCTGATCTTTAGCATCGGCCAGGCCCTGGCCCCGCCGGTCGCCGGAAAAATCGCCGACCTGACCGGCTCTTTCACCCCGGCCTTCCTCCTCTCAGCCGTGGTCGCGTTTACCGGGATGACCGCAGCCTTACTGATTCGCCAATCATCTTCAAAATCTTAATTTTTTCTTTGATCTTAAAGAGGTAATATTACATTCACGCCCTTGGTTGAGTTTTTTCCGTAAGAGTTAGAATTTGACCTGAAGGATACTATCAAGCCAGGTAGTGACTTCTTCCTGAACTAATCGGGTGACAAATTTTGTCCGGTGGTGTAGATTTCTATCGGTAATAGCGGTTCGGATATGCTTTTCATTTGGGAAATTTTGGAGAATTTCAGAGATTGGCACGATCCTTTGACACTCATAGGAATTGACCCACTTATGCTAAGGAAAAATAACCCAGGCAGGAGTACTTCAGGTTATATAAGCATAGGTATAGCCACAATGCTTAAAAATCAGATAGTTGAGTGAAAATATTCTCATATTGCGCGCGCAATAATACACTCTTAGGGTGGGTCAATTCTATTGAGCATAAGTGGGACAATTTAAGTGAGCGTTGAGGGAAAAATGTTTGAATGTGAATAAATTTCTGAAAACATGCCTCCTCCAATTCCTGATTCGATGTAGTATTTCGAGTAAGGATATGGAAACGCCGGGAATTAGGATAGCGAAGTTAAAGAAAAGAGTTTTTAATAGAGACTGTTACGATAAAAACAAAGTTCCTTTTAATTTCCACAAAATGATCCAGATTTTTGATGAGCACAATAAAACGATAAATTACTCTAATCTAAATCCAAAAATTTGTGGGCAAAAACCATAACACATTGGAAATTGACGGTTCTTTTCCCTGAAATTATTTTTTAGGACTTAACTTTCGTTTTTTATCGTAAAAGTCTCTAATAAGTTACCATCTACACCAATCCGCAGTTTTCCTTTCAGTATGAAACAGCTCTTGTAAAAACCGTTCGCCCCCAGAAAATCGCTTGATTTTTCTTCAAGAATATGTACAATGTGCATATGCGGGACATACGTTTCGAATGGGATGAAGTAAAGAGCCGGGAGAACAAACGCAAGCACGGAGTGTCTTTTGATGAGGCTCAAAGCGTTTTCTTCGATGAGAATGCCATTCGATACTTTGACCCGGATCATTCGCCCGACGAAGATCGCTTCTTGATGCTGGGGATCAGTTTCAAATTGCGAGTTTTAGTCGTGTGCCATTGTTATCGGGTTGACGAATCCGTGATTAAGATCATCTCCGCCCGAAAAGCGAACAAGAAGGAAGTCACCCATTACTGGGAGCGTTGGAGGTAACTCATGAGAGATCATTACGATTTTGAAAAGATGAAAGGGGAAAAGAACCCTTACCTCAAGCAGATAAAGCAGCCCATTACGATTCGCCTGGATAAAACGACCATAGCCTACTTTAAAGTGCTGGCGAAGGAACTGGGTATGCCATACCAAAACCTCATCAACCTATACCTAAGGGATTGCGCTCTAAACCAAAAGAGACTGAAATTGAAATGGGCCTCATGAGTAGCCCAACGACCCAATCAAGCCAACTCAATCTTAGCGTAAGTCCCTATTGTTTTCTGTGTTTTCTGGGTCGGACCTATGCAATCTTTAGAAATTGCAGGAGAAATAGGCTAAAAGGGCGTCTTTTCTGGCCTTAAAACAGCATTTTTGATCCTAAAAATATCCATTTAAGGCTGTAACACAAGGTCGAATCGATAGTTCCTTAGGCGATGTAGCGGGAAGTGGTATAGGAGCGAATGGATCTTATGATTTACGAAATCCTGCAGTCGCTTATGAGGCTGTTTTTGACACCCAAAATGATGATTTAAGGCAAAAAAATACCTTCTTTTGGGACATATCTATATGAAATTCAATGAGTTGGCCGGGTCCGACCCGGAAGGGGAGGGAAGGAGAAGGCAGTTTATCCACCCTTATACCACCGGTCCAATTATTCTGCTAATCCTTCACTCTATACCATCACCTTAGCGAGGTAAATAACAGCCCCCCCGCCCCCCCTATCACGTGATGTAATGTCCCGGGCGCATCCAGTCTTGGCTTTCTCGGCATGATCCTAAATTACCCTTAACCAAGTCCATTGCCAATAAATATTTTGCTTTTGCACCAACGTCCCCTCTTGCCATTAGATTCAGTTCCATGGCTTCCACTCTTTGCGCTATACCCCTATCTCGCTGAAGCAGATTCTCAATCTTCCTCACCCCAAAACTTATCGTCATCGGCTCCCGCTTAAAATACCGGCCAATCTCTTTCACTCGCATACCTGCCAGCTTTCTCGGCAGATATCCTCCCAAACCCCGGGCGATCACATGGTAGAGGGCGCCGGGAAAATGAATACGAGGTTTTCGATTCATGAAGCTTTTGTAGCACTGCGAGAATTTTCTGTCAATACTTTATTATCATTGCCTGACCCCAGATATTATCATTGCCTGACCCCAGATATGACCCCAGATACCACAGATGACCCCAGATACCACAGATACCCATGACCCCAGATACCCAGATATCGCAGCGAGTTCTTCCTCCGTCTCGATTTCTTTGATGGTCAAACGAAGTGTCCGGGTGCCAATTACTAACTCGTCCCTGCCGGCATAAAGAGGGAGAATCTGTGCATGACCGTTTAGACACCTTGCGTGAGCCGTATGTGCCCCAATTATGACGATATCGTCTCCGGGCCCGAGGCAACAATATCGGTGCGTCTTCAGGAGTTTTTGATTCGCTAGGCGGTAAACTTTTGAGTTTGGCTTGTATCGGACAGAGACCACCCGCATTTAGCCACTCCATATGAGTAATGATTTAACGTTTTGTTGAAATAGTCAAAATCCCGATCAAAGAATCCTTGCCACCATAGATCGGAAGCCTGCGCGTATGTGTGCCACCGGATGCCCGCGACTAGAGGTTTGAGCGGTCGATGAAGACAATAATATATTTTAGCGGAAGGTCAACAGGCATAACCCCTTCTTCCGCTCAAATAGCCGCGTCCGGGCGACTAAGGTGTGTCGGATGGGGAACAAGTCTATTGTCATTATCAGCGGGTTAAAAAATTCATCAGTATGCTTATCTTAGGCCACTACGCCAGTTGCCCCCTTTCGAACGCACCCCGGAATAGGGCACCTTCCCTCAGCATCCCCCATCATAGGATGCCATAATTTAGCAAAAATGATCAGCGACAATTAGAATTCCCGTCTGACGACAATTAAAATTCCCGGTTCGCATAGGCTAAATGTTAGGCTATCCAAGCTCTTGGACAAGGAGGTTTGGATGGTCACTGACAGAGGAGTGAGGAG
>Ga0194113_10010572_pt1 | contig 11019 bp, 6 predicted proteins | sample TA2MahC200mmetaG_FD_146193 | JGI IMG/M metagenome (GOLD analysis project Ga0194113, IMG submission 146193) | Freshwater microbial communities from Lake Tanganyika, Tanzania - TA2015017 Mahale Deep Cast 200m | ecosystem: Environmental > Aquatic > Freshwater > Lake | place: Tanzania: Lake...
CAGCTTCCCCTCGAGAACCCCTTTCGTGTAAACGATCGGGAGGAGGGTTTCGAGTCCCGGAAGACCCGTCGGGATCTTCGTCCAGTCCCCGCCCCATCGGTCCTTCTGCGCGCGCGTGAACGTGCAGGTGTCGGTGGCGACGGTGGAGAGAACTCCCTCGCGAAGGGCTCGCCAGAGCCGCCCGCCGTCTTCCTTCTTCTTCACCTGCGGGCAGCTTGCGAAGAGATGCCCGTCCTTCCGGTCGAAGACCGAATCGTCGAGGACGAGGTACTGCGGGCATGTCTCTCCGAACACCGAAAGACCGCGGGCGCGCGCCTCGCCTACCCTCTCCGCTCCCTCGCCGGTTGAGATGTGAACGATATAGAGCCTGCCGCCGGCCTCCTCGACGCACGCGATCGCGCGCCGGATCGCGTCGATCTCCACGATCGGAGGGCGCGTCATCGCGTGGAGCCGCGCGCCGTGGCGCCGCATGAAATCCGGCGTGTGATGGCGCGCGATGAGCTCATCGAGGATTCTCGACGATTCGGCGTGGACGAGGAGCATCCCGTTCAGGTCCTTAAGGGCGGCGAGCGTCGCGGCGAGAACGGAGTCGTCGGACTCCCAGCCGCGCGAACCGTAGACCATGAACTCCTTGAAGGTCGGGAAGCCTCGCTCGACGAGCGAACGGATCTCGTCCTTCTGTTCGCGCCATCGGGTGATGCAGACATGAAGGGAAAAGTCGACGAGGCTCTTCTCCTCGGCCCGGCGGATGCGCCGCTCGACCGCCCGCGCGAGGGGCTCCCCCTCCTCCGGCGTCGCGAAGTCGATCACCGTCGTCACGCCGCCCCGCGCCGCCGCGCGCGTCCCCGTCCGGAAGTCGTCCGAGGTGATCGTTCCCATGACCGGAAGCTCGAGATGGACGTGCGCGTCGACCGCGCCGGGAAGGACGAGATGGCCCGAAGCGTCGATCACGCGCGCCCCGGAGGCGTCGAGGCCGGGTCCGATCGCCGCGATCGTCTCGCCGCGGACGCCGATGTCCGCGGGGCGCGCGCCCTCCTCGGCGGCGATAAGGCCCCCCCGTATGATCGTGTCGAAGCCCATCCCTCTCCTTTCCCCGCGACCCGAGGGTTTTCCAAAAACTAACCGAGAGTTACCGCTCTCTTTACGCGTGGTCAAGTAGCCTTGTCGGACCGGAATCTCGAAGAAAGCGGCGGCGGGAGGTAGAATCCTCGAGAGGAATGAAGATGGAAAAGCGGACCCTTCTTCTCTTGTTCTTGTTCGTTGCGATCGTGGCCGCCGGCTGCGGCGAAGACAACAGCCCGGGGCCTTCGAACCATTCTCCTTCGATCGTCTCCCTCACCGCGACGCCGAGCCGCGTGCGAACATCGGGAATTGCCTCGCTGGTCTGCGAGGCGGTCGATCCGGACGGCGATTCCATCCGGTACGAATGGACCGCCCAGTCGGGGAGCCTCTCGGACGGTTCGGATTCGGTCTCTTGGACCGCCCCCGAAGCGGCCGGCAGGTACAAGATCCTGGTCGTCGTGACGGACGGCCGCTACGGAGTGGACACGGACTCGATCGACGTTTCGGTCGTGGTCGGGGTCCCGGAGATTCTCTCGCTCACGGCGGATCCTGATCTCGTCGCGCCCGGCGAAACGGTGGCGCTCGTCTGCGCGACCGACGATCCGGGTTCGAACACGCTCGTGTTCTCCTGGTCGGTGGACGCGGGGACGTTCTCCGGGAGCGGCTCCTCCGTCGAGTGGACGGCTCCCTCCGCGGAAGGAGTGCACGAGATCCGCGTGACGGTGGACAACGGAAAGGGCGGCGTCGCGCGGGGCTCGGTTCGGGTCGATGTCTTCGGCGGCACGTTTCTCGTGCGGACGAGCGGCGGCCTCGTCGCCGTCGACATGGACGGCGCCTCGTTCCCGTTCGCTTCCTCGACCGCTCCGATCGATGTCGCGGGGACGCGGATCTTCGTGAAGGGCGATCGTTCAATTACCGAGCTCGATCATTTCGGTCTCCCGCTCGCCACGATCACGAGCACGAACCCGGCGGTCTCCGGCGCGGACTTCTATGTGCTCCCCGACCTCAGCTTCGTCTTCCTCGACAACGCCGGGGACAAGCTCCACTTCATCGACGCGGACGGATCGTCCTACGACACAGTCCTCATGCCGGAGGCCTCGCCCGGAGTTCTCCAGAACGTGAGCGCCGTTCTCGTCGGGAACCGACTGGTCGTCTCGGAGACGGGGACGACCAAGCTGATCGGCGTCGATCTCGTCGATCTCGCGACCTCGATCTTCCGCTCGTTCGACCCGGGTCTCGGGCCGCTCGGTCCGATCGGCCACTCGGACGGGGTTTACTATCTGTGCGGCCCGCGGCGGATCCATCGCTTCACCGAGAGCGGAGCAACGGAAGACCTTGCCGAGCTTCCGGCGGGGAGCATCACCGGGATGGTCGCGCTCGGGCGCTTTCTCTACGTGGTCGTGAGCCCCGAGGGGACTCTTCGCCGCGTTCACATGCTGAGGGGCGAGGTGGAGCTTTTCGCGGACGGCCTCGACGATCCTCGAGACATCGACTACGTTCCCCTCCGTATCCAACCGTAGGAGCGAGCTCGCTGCCTCGCGAGTCCATCCGCGCGCGGGCGAGATCACGTCTCCCCGGAGCGCGGATCGGCGGAGTGCTTCAAAGATAAAGGGGCCGGAGTCCGGCCCCCTTCGCTTGTCTTCGGGAGTCGCCCGCTTCGCGCGGGCGGAAAGCGCCCCTACTTCAGCATCACCATCTTGCCGCTGTCCGTGAACTCGGGCGCGGTGATCCGGTAGAAATAAACGCCGCTCGGGCAGTTCCGCCCGGCGTCGTTCCTGCCGTCCCACGTCACGGTGCTCGTCGCGCCCGCCGGCTCGTTCGCCTCGTGCAGTTTGCGGACGTGATTCCCCGCCGCGTCGTACACATCGACGTTCACGAGCCCGGCCCGCGGGATCGAGAAGACGATCGTCGTGGTCGGGTTGAACGGGTTCGGGATGCTGCGCGAGAAGGCGGCCTTCCCCGGAACCGCGTCCTCGATCCCTGCGACGCACGGGTTGTAGTCTGTGTTCTGCGGGTCGAAGCTGGTCCAGCCGGCTGTCCACTGCTGGCTCATCGGGAGGGACGGATCGAAAGCGCCCCGATAGGTCACGACCTGGAAGCCGCCCAGGTACGGGTGCCCGAAACACGCGGAGCCGATCAGCTCGGAGCCTGTCGCCGGGACCGGGTTCGGGTTGTTGAAGTTCGTGAGGTCGGTGAGCCCGAGCGCGCTCGGGAGCCGCGTCGCGGAGCCGGTGTTGTTGAACCACGAAGTGTTGGTCCACGCGGTCACGCCGGCCCAGCGGGACTCGTCGTGCACGGAGGCGGACCCGCTCGGGTTCTCGCACGCCGCGAGGCTCACGCACCGGACCACCATGCAGCTGTCCGGAGTGCCGGTCGCGCAGTCGATCGTTCCCTGGTCGCGGATGCTGAAGCCCCAGCGGAAGCCGAGAAGGGCCGAGTTGAAGAGCTTGTGATGCGACCAGCGGCGGATCAATGCGGCGTACTGGTGCTTGTTCCCCGTCGGGAGGTTCGCGCACATCGTGTCGAGGCGCGCGGGCCCGACGAGGGTGACGTTCGAGAACGTCGGAGAGGTGAAAGGGACGTCGCCGCTTCCGGTGCCGTCGTTGTCCGACTCGAAACCGTTCGTCTCGCCGGTCGGGTCCCAGATGTTCGGATCTTTCATGCCGAAAGCGAACTGGATTTTGCCGCTGTATCCGAAGTCCGTGTCGAACTCATCGTCCGTGGTGCCGTAGGCCACCAAGTAGTTGGCATCGGCGGTTCCGCCGAACCACTCGAAGGCGTCGTCGAAGCAGTAGCTCACCTGCACGTGATGGATCTCGCTCCCGCTTCCGATCGCGCCCATCGTGAGGCCGTTCACCTCGTTGTTGAGCTGGAAGCGATAGCCCGCGTACTCGATGCGCACGTAGGTGAACTCGCCGATGTCGTGCGCGGCGTTCGAGCCTCCGTACGTCCCGCCGATGATCCCCCCCTCGATCAGCGGATCGACCTTGTTGCAGGGCGCGTCGCCGAGGAGGATGACGCCGCCCCAGTCGCCGCGCGCGCGGCTTCCGGGCGCCTTCCGGCTCGTGAACACGATCGGATCGGACGCCGTTCCGGAAGCGTGAATCTCTGCGCCGCGCGAGATGATCAGCGTCGCGGCCGTGTCGCCCTGAATGATCGTTCCGGGCTCGATCGTGATCGAGTAGGTCGAATCGACGTAGTACAAGCCGGTCAGCGTGTAGAGAGTGTCCGCGCCGAGGGTCCGGTCCCAGTTCTGGTGATACGGGGTGCGGCCCGTGTCGAGCCCGGGGCCGACCACGACCTCGGGTTTGAACGTAGAGGACGCTTCTCTCGACTCGGAGTCCGCCCGCGGCGTTGAAGCGCATCCAAGCGAGCGTGAACGGATGGTCGATCATCCCGTAGTACGCGCGAACCTCTTCCTTGCCGTCGTACTCTCCGGTGAAGCGGACGAGGGGGACGAACCGGAACTTGCCCGGTCCGTAGTTCTTGGGGAGGAAGATCGAGTCGAGAGGGAGCACGAGGAGCCCGTAGTTGCTCGGGGACAAGTACGACGGATCGGTCGCGTAGGCGTCGATCTCGTAATCGCGCTTTCGCGTCTCCGCGAACACGCCCGCCTTGAGATCCGAAAGGCCGAACGGGAGTCGAATGTCCGCGCTCGCCCCGCGCGAGCTCTCGCCGAGCGACGACCAGGTCCGGTAGTTCTCCTTGAGCGCCCAGAGGTTTCCGGTGCGCTCGAACTCGACGTGCTTCCGGTCGGGCTCGTACGCGTTTGAAGCCGAGCGGAACATCTTCCATTCGAGGCCGAGTTTGCGGAGCGCCCGGAACTCATGCGTCCCCGCGAGCTGGGTCGAGGAAAGGGTCCGCTCGTCCCAGCCGATCGTCTGCCGTCTCGCCCATTCTCCGGAGGCGGGGAGGCCTTCCGAAACGCTCACCTGTTCCTTCGCGTTCCGAACGATGCTGTTCCGAAGGCTGAAATCGTGGCCGCGCCCGGGACTGTACGCCAGGTTGAGAAGTCCGGCCCCGAGGACCGAGTAGCTGGAACGGGTCCCGTCGAACTTGAAGACGGGATAGCCCCTGTACGTGGGTTCCTGCTTGAAGTCGGTCCTGCCGTAGGATTGTTTGTAGTTCAACGAGCTGATGATCCCGAACTTGTGGCGGCCGAGAGACAATCGATCTCCATAGGAAATCCCGTAGGAGCCGTTGATCGGGGATTTCTTCGCGCGGACGCCCCAGGTGTTGCGAAGGGCCCGCGCGAGGTCGTCCCCCGTGACGTCGCCCGGGATCTCCCGGCTCCCGTCGTCTTTCGCGCGCCAGTCCGTGGTGCCTCCCTCGGACCGCAGGATCTCCCGCGTCGAAACGCCCTCGGCGTAGGTCGGCGAAAACGAGAGCTTGAGAATCCTGTTCGACGGGAAATCGAGCGTGTTGACCTGCACGAGGCCCCCGCTGAAATCCCCGGGAAGATCGGGCGCGGCGGTCTTCACGACCACCGTGCTCGAGAGGAGCGATCCCGGCACGAGATCGAATGTGAAGCTTCGCTTGTCGGTGTCGGTGTCCGTGCTGCTCACCTTTACCCCGTCCATGGTCGCCACGTTGTAGCGGTCGGTGACCCCTCGGATGTGGACATACTTGTCGTCAACGACCGAGAGGCCGCTCACGCGGCGGAGCACGTCGGCCGCGTTCGCATCCGGGGTCTTCTTGATCAGCTCGGCGCTCACTCCATCGGAAACGACGCGCGCTTCCTTCTGCAGGGCGACGACCGAGACTTCCGTGCTCTTCGCTTGTTCGCCCGCCACTTCGACCGCCTTCATCTTGAACTCGCTCGCCGCGAGCTTGAACGCGACGTTCGTGGTTTGGCCTTCTCGTACTTCGATCCCCTCAACGCGCAGGGTTTGATACGCGACGTGCGTGACGATCGCCCGGTAGAACCCGGCCGGGGGCTGCATGCGAAATGAGCCGTCCTCGCCGCTCACCACGCCGCCCGCCGCGGAGCCGGGCGCTCCCTCGGGTCGGTCCTCGCGGAAAAGAGCGATGCTCGCGTACGGAATCGGCTTCCCCGTCTCGGCATCGGTTACCCTTCCCGTGAGCACGGGGCGCGCGGCGCCCTGGGCATCGGCCGGGACGATCGCCGACAAGGCGAGAAGAACGATCGATGCGGCGATCAGGCCCCGCGTCCTTTCGCCGAGCGCTCTCGAAAACGAGTTCATTGCTTCCATTCCTCCTCTGCGCGGTCCGCGCCGAGAGAGGCCGCCGTCGCTGCGGCCCGCTCTTCGGGGAGTCGAGGGGACTGCGTCCCCCCGACGCGTCCGCCGTCTTCTCGATGTGTCGGTCGCGGGGTGGGGAGCCCCATGATGTTGCCTGCCCGTGAAGATCGGCGAACCTCCCGAAGACCGGGCGCCCGGCGGCGCACCTGCGCGACGTGTAAAGCATGAATCCTCGGGAGCGAATGTTCACGCCAAGGTTGAGTAAACGGGGACAAGATCGGAGGAGTCCCGTCAAGTTTCGGAAAGAATTGTAAGGAAATCGTTAGAAGGGGCCGCCCGGCGCGGGGTCGGGGCGTGATAGAATCGCCCGAAAGCGAACTTCTTCGCGGGAGGGATCATGGGAAGGATCGCGGTTCTGGGGGCGGGAATGGTCGGCAGCGCGATCGCGAAGGACCTCGCGCGGACGCATCGCGTCGTTCTCGTCGATCGGGACAGGAAGAAGCTGGCGGCGCTCGCCGAGGTTGAGGGAATCGAAACGAGATCGGAGGATCTGTCGCGCGAGGGCGCCGTCCGCCGCGCCGTCGAGGGGGCCGACCTCGTCGTCGGAGCGGTCCCCGGGTTCTTGGGATTCGGGGTTCTCCGGGCGATTCTCGAAGCGGGAAAGGACGCGGTCGATATTTCGTTCTTCCCCGAAGATCCTTTCGATCTCGATGATTTGGCGAAGAAGAACAACGCGACGGTCGTGATCGATTGCGGGGTTGCGCCGGGGATGAGCAACATCCTCCTCGGGCATCACGCGCGGGAAATGAGGGTCGACTTCTTCGAGTGTCTCGTGGGCGGTCTCCCGGTCCGGAGGAGCTGGCCCCATCAGTACAAGGCGCCGTTCTCGCCCATCGATGTGGTGGAAGAGTACACGCGCCCCGTCCGCATGAAGGAGAACGGCAAGATCGTGGTGAAGCCGGCCCTCTCGGAGCCGGAGCTCGTGGAGATCGATCCGATCGGAACCCTCGAGGCCTCCAATACCGACGGGCTCCGCACGCTCCTTCGCACGACGGCGGTCCCCGACATGAAGGAGAAGACGCTTCGATACCCCGGCCATTTCGAGTACATGCGCGTTCTCCTCGAGAGCGGGTTCTTCGGGAAAGAGCCGATCGAGGTGGGCGAAGCGCGGATCCGTCCGATCGACTTCACCGCGAGGCTTCTCTTTCCGCTGTGGCGCCTCGCGCCCGGCGAGGCGGACATCACCGTCATGCGCGTCCGGATCCGCGGAGACGAGGGCGGGAAGAAGAAGGAGCACGTCTATCGGCTTTTCGATCGGCTCGACGAGAAGACCGGGATCTCCTCGATGGCGCGGACGACCGGATACACCTCGTCGGCGGTCGCGAACCTCCTGCTCGACGGTCGCTTCACGCGCAAAGGAATCTGCCCGCCGGAGTACGTCGGGGCGGAGCCCGTATGTCTCTCGCGGGTTTTCGACTACCTCGCGGATCGAGGCGTGCTCTACGAGCATGAGGCCAGGGAACCGCGTACGGAACAAGGATTCTACTAGTCTCACCGGGAGAACGGACGACCGGAAAAGACAGGAGCGTTCCAAGCCTCCTGCCGACAGATCCCAGAACTGGATCCTACCGGACGAGGAGGATCTTCCCCGTGCGTTCTTCCGTCCGGCCCATCTGTTCGACCGCGAGGCGGACGAAGTAGACGCCGGAGGCGACATCGCGCCCTTCGTCGTTCGTTCCGTTCCAAAGCGCTTCGTGCGTGCCCTCCCATTGAACCTTGCGGTCGAGGAGTGTTCGGACGAGGCGTCCGGAGAGAGTGTACACGCGGAGGCTTACCGTCGACCGTCCGGGAAGCGAGTACTCGATCGTCGTTTCAGGATTGAAGGGATTGGGACGGTTCCCGAGGAGCTCGGGCCGCGCGATCCGGGGGACCGCTTCTTCGACTCCGACGTACGACATGTTCGGACGATACTGGACGCCGGGCCATCCGAAGTTCGCCACGGTCCGGATGTACGGGTTCCCTTCGGGTTCCTCGAAGGCGTCGATCGCGGCGTGCGCGGCGTGGAGCGCCGTCGGGTAGTCCTGGAATGACTTCTCGACGAAGAGTGTCGCGAAGTCGCCATTGTTTAGGGCGACCCCGCCGCGCATGTTGAGAACCCCGAACACGGCGGAAGCGCGCAGCATGTGCGGTGCGGTGAAGAAATCGAACACGATGTTGGGGTACGCGAAGGTTTCGCTGTCGTCCGCGAAGCCGACCCCGCAGTTCGGCATGATCAGGATGAGCCGCTGGCGTTGGGAGAGGTCGGACATCTTGAAGCGCGGTTCGAACTCCCTCTGGATCCCGTATCCCGGCCATACGGTCGGCCCGGAAAGAAGGCCGAGCCCGACGATCTCCCGAAGGCCGGCGTCGATTCGATCGACGACCGCGTCCCGCTTCGCTTGAAAGCAGAGGCAGCAATAGTCGCTCTCCACGTATCGGGTCGTCGGGATCGCGTGCGAGGCGTAGATCTGCTCGATCGCGTCCATCGTGGGGGCGATCGTACCTTGCCGGTCGCACCATCCGTCTACGTCCCCTTCCATGAGGAGCGCGCCCGGCGGGCCGACGTGTTCTCCGTCGAGAAACTGCCACCACGAGTAGACGCTCTCCCATATCTGATACCAGAAGAACCCCGGCACGCGCGTCGTGAGCCAATCCGCCTTCCCGTCGCCGTCCATATCCGTGATCCACTGGTCCGACGCGCACGGCGACCAGTAGCACTGCCCGGTCGGGTCGTCGTAGCGATACGTATCCACGATGCTCGAGTCGGGATTCACGTGGGGGGATCCGACGATGCAGAGAGTGGGCCGGGTCGGCCAGCCGACGGCCGCGGCGAGGGAATCATGATCGCGCACGATCTCTTTGAGCGCGGCCGCATCCGGCGAGGCGAGATACCAGAGCCGGTAGCTCAGCCCGAAGCGCGACGAGAGGAGAACCCCCACTATGTTGGTATACGACATCATGAGCGAATCGGTCGTCGCGAAGAAGACGTCCGCCATTTGGAGATCGGATCGTTTCGTCGGCTTTCGGAAATCGACGAGCACGTCTTCCGGAATCTCGCCGAACTTTCGCCTCGCGATCTCCTCTTCGACCCTCACGTCCTCCGGAGCGCGAAGCTCCGGAGCCTCCTCCGCATCGCCGGCGGAGAGAACGAACGGTCTCGTGACGTCGTTCCGCGTGAAGGGGTCGTCGTCCACCTCCTCGACCCGAAACGCAAGAGGCGCGTGCGCCGGATCGATCCGGTCAAACGGAATCGTCCAGACGTATTCCTCTGCCCGGTCCGGCCCGCCGACCGCATCGGCCGAATCGAGACGCGCGATCCTCGTCACGCCCCCTTCCACCGAAACCTGGTCCACGTAGAGACGGACCGATCCGTGCTCCGGATAGGTGACGCATCGCACTTCGTAGCCGGACGGCGTCTCCCGCGCGCTCGCCGCGACGAACCGCGCGGCGGTGTTCGCGTCCACATACGTCGACTGATAGGGGATCACGAGATCGTCCCCGTTCGGCCCCCATCCGTCGCCGTCGAGCTCCACCCCGTTTTCGCGCGAGAGGATCTCGCTCGCCACGAGCTTGATGGAGACCGGGCCGGTGTCGTACGGCTTCAGCGTGGCTTTCAGCTCGACCTCCCCGCTCCCCCATCTTCGGTTCTGGATCTGGACGGGGCCGCTCGCACGAATCGCCCGGTTCGGATCGCGGGTAATATCGATCTTCGTGTCGAAGGTGATCCTGAGCTCGACCGAGCCGGTGGAGAGAATCGATCCCGAGGGAGGTTGGATGTCGATCACCGCAGGGGAGAGAGTCGTCTTTCCGTTGCCGTGATGCATGAAGATCGTGAGCCCCTTCGCATTCTCCACTCGGCGGTTCTGGATGCCGTAGCCGCCGTTCAATCCCCCGTAGAAGATCGCGCACTGAGAGGCGGCGGTGCCCTCCGTCACCTTGTAGGGAAAACCGACCATCTCCCGCGTGTTCCAGATGAGGTTGCCGTAGACCCCCGAGCTGCAAGAGGCCGCGACGACGATCGTGTTCCGGTCCTGAACCTGGTCGATGCTGGTCCAACAGAACCCGAGCCAGTAGAACTCCCTGCCGAAGGAGTCGTAGTAACCTTCGGCGATGCACTCGCCGGGATAGAGCTGTGTGTAGAGGTCAAATGCGCTGTTCCGTGCCTCCAGTCCGGCTGCCGTCGCCGGGTAACACTCGAACGCCATGTCCAGCGGTGTGCTGCTCTCCGTCGCGATATGGAGCACGCCGACCGGAACCGCGCACGAGTCCACATAGCCGCGAAGCGTGACGTCGGGGGGGATCTCGATCTTGTGATCGATGTACTTCCTAACCTGATAGTCGTGATACTGCAGTACGTCATGAACCGCGAGCGACTCCCCGCCGATGTACTCACCCGCCGGCATCACGATGAGAGCACGCGTCGTCTTCGGCGTCTCGCATCGCGGAGAATCCACCGCCTCGACATAGCCGATCGAGAGAACCGTGAGAACGAACACGAACACAACCTTCCGCATGGCCCCGCCCCCTATTTCGAATGCACCGCCTTGACATCGCCGAGGTAACCCCAGGTCCTCTCCCGAAGCTCCTCCTCGACCTCCGGATCTCTGCACCCGGAGGCAATGAACTCCCGAAGAAGCCGGTCCGTCTCCTCGGCTCCTGCGAGCATCGAAAGATCGCCGCGGATACTCCGTTTCTCCGGATCGAAACTCAAGAGGAC
>Ga0194113_10010578_pt1 | contig 11015 bp, 15 predicted proteins | sample TA2MahC200mmetaG_FD_146193 | JGI IMG/M metagenome (GOLD analysis project Ga0194113, IMG submission 146193) | Freshwater microbial communities from Lake Tanganyika, Tanzania - TA2015017 Mahale Deep Cast 200m | ecosystem: Environmental > Aquatic > Freshwater > Lake | place: Tanzania: Lake...
GCTCAGTCGGGTCCGGAGGAGACGCACCCCGCAGTTGATGTCATAGCCCACGCCGCCGGGGGAGACGACGCCTTCGGCCAGGTCGAAGGCCGCCACGCCCCCGATGGCGAACCCATAGCCCCAGTGGATGTCGGGCATGGCCAGGGAAGGACCCACGATCCCCGGCAGGGTGGCGACGTTGGCCACCTGCTGGAGGCTCTGGTCGGCCTGGAGGACCGGGAGCATCTCTTTGGAACTGAAGATCAGCCCCCGGGTGCGCATCTTGCCCTCCCGGGGAATCTCCCAGCGATATTCGTCAATTTGCCGCAGCTTGATCATAAAATAGTGGTCAGTGGCCAGTGGCCAGATATGTAGGGCGGGCACTGCCCGCCGTGTTTGGTGGCACAGGCTTCAAGCCTGTGCACCGCACCGGCAAGATGCCGGTGCCACCATGAACTTTTCAAGGCAGTGACTACAAATCCAGCACCACCGTGGCCTGCCAGCCATCCCCGACCGGCACGATGCTCAGCTGATGGAAGGTGGCGGCCTTGACCGCAGTCCGCTCCGGGTGGCGGGTGGGATCGAAGCTCTCGCCGGTTACCCTGGCCTTAAGCCGCTCGGAGGTCAGCGACTCAACCTGAAAGTCCCGGCCCAAAAATCCATCTAGGTCAAAAAGATAAAGCAGGTGGTTGAGCCAGTCAACCAGGAGGGTTTCCTGGTCGAAGGCGGAAAGGCGCACCTCCCGGGTGGCCCGACGCCGCAGATACCGCCGGTCGGTCAGGGTGGCGCTCAGGGCGCATCCGGCGTTTTCAAAGAGCTCCGGCAGACTTGCCCCCCACAGGCGCCAGGCCAGGTCCGCGGTGTGGGGCAACTCGCGGTAGGGACGGCGCCGCCGGAGAGAAGCTTCCGGTTTTTTTTTATCATGAACCAAATTACCGCCGCAGCCAGTTACCGGGTTCCCGGGCCACCGCCGCCCCCAACTCAAAGGCCTGAAGATTCGAGGCCAAGAATTTTTCCTTGGTGCCGCGGCGGATCACCGACAGGATATCCTCAGCCGCAATCGGCAAAGAGTCGGTAGCGGCCAGGGCTCCCAGAATGACCATGTTGACCGCCAGGGGGCTGCCGGCCTGCCGGGCCAGGGTGCCGGCGTCGAAGGCCAGCAGCGCCCCCACCTGCTCCGCTAACCGGCGGAACATCTGCGCCACCGAGGGGTACCGGGCCTGCCCGATGGCCACCGGGTACGGCGCCATAGTGGCGGTGTTGGCGATCACCAGGGTCTTGGCATGGCAGCGGTCCAGGGCCCGGAAGGCCTCCAGGGCCTCAAAACCCAGCATGATGTCGGCTTCGCCCGGGGAAATCAGGGGGCTTTGCAGATCCCCCAGCACCAACGTGGAGACCACGATGCCGCCCCGCTGGGCCATGCCGTGAGTCTCGCTCACCATAGGGTTATAGCCGGCCGCCATGGCCGCCTCCCCCAAGAGACGGCTGGCCAGGAGCGTCCCCTGGCCCCCCACCCCGGTGAGGAAGATGCGGAGATTGGCTTTGGGGTTTTCAGTTTTCGGTTTTCGGTTTTCGGTGGAACCCATTTGCTTAACCTTGTTCAATCATAGGGCGGCCCGTGGTCGCCATGAATCGGCGGGCACGGCACGTCCTATCGCACTATTAGTTGTAGGGCGGGACCTGCCCGCCTTGAAGCACCGGCTGGACGCCTGTGACACCATCTTATACCATTTTCTCATTGAGCTGTATCAAATCAACAACATAACTCACTGATATTACTTTATTCTTTTACAGAAAACAGAAAACTGTAATAAGGGGTTGGGGGAGAGGGTTTGGGAGAGTTTTTTGTAAGGGCAGGAGCCGCTTACGAAAAAGTCCCTGGCCCCTCTCCCAGAAATTATTCTTTTCCCTTCCCCGCCCCCACCGGCCGGATGTTCTCGCACCACTGGACGCAGAAGGCGCAGCCGGAGCACAGGTCCGGGTCGATCTGCAACTGGCCTTCGGCCCCTGACTCCAGGTACATGGCCGGGCAGCCGAAATTATCCAGGCAATCCCGGCACTCGCCGCACCCCCGGGTCACCTGAAAACGGGCCGTCCGCTTCTTGCCGGTAATGCGGGCTTCGTAAAGGATGCAGGGGGCCTGGGAGAGCAGCACCCGGACGCCTTTGGCCTCCAGGGCCGCCTTGGTGGCCGCCAAACTTTCTTTGTACTTATAGGGGTTCACCACCCAGAGCTGTTCCACCCCCAGAGCCTTCACCACCCGAGGAATGGGGATGTGCACGCCGGGGAAGCCGGGGGGCGCCATACTCACGCCGGGATGAGGTTGGGAACCGGTCATGGCCGTGGTGCCGTTGTCCAGGATGACCAGCAGGAAGTCGTGTTTCTGGTGGACAGCGTTGGCCAGGGCCGGCAACCCGGAGTGGAAAAAGGTGGAATCCCCGATGAAGGCCACCACCTTCTGGCCCGTGGCCCGGGAAATGCCCGCGGCGGTGCTGATAGATGACCCCATACAGATGAGAAAATCCGCCATAGACAGGGGCGGCAGCAGCCCCAGGGTGTAGCAGCCGATGTCAGTGGGGAAGATTCCTTCCACCCCCAGGTCCTTGAGGGCGATCTTCACCGCATAATACATGGCCCGGTGGGGACACCCGGCGCAGAGATTGGGGGGGCGGTCCGGCAAGGGCTGCCCCAGAATCTTCTCAGGGACCATCGGCCCCGGCGCCTCCGAGGCCACCCCGAAAAAGCGGGCGACCACCTCCCGCACCAGGCCCGGGTGGTACTCGTAAAGGCGGGAAAAGAGGTCCGGGCCTTTGCCCCGGATGGTCACCGGGAGCCCCCGGGTCTGGGCCACGGTCTTGAGACCCTCTTCCAGGTACGGCTCCAGTTCCTCCACTACCAGCACTTTGGTCAGCGGCGCCAGGAAATCTCCCAGCAAGGCCTCGGGCAGGGGGTGGGTGAATCCCAGCTTAAGCAGCCTGACTTTGTCGGCCAGACCCAGTTCCGTGAGGGCGTCCGCCACATAGGTGCCGGGCACGCTGCTGGTGACGATGCCCCAGGCGCCGCGGCCACTGATCTCGTTGAAGACGGAAGTCTCGGCCAGGGCCCGGGCCTGGTCTTGCGCTGCCAGCAGGCGCACGTGGGCCTGGCGGGCCACCGCGGGCACCATCACCTGGCGGAAGGGGTCCTTATAAAACCTGCCAGGCCCCGGCCGGGCCGCCAACTCCCCCAGGGTCACGGGACCCCGGGTATGATTCACCCGGGTGGTGGTGCGCAGCAGCACCGGGACCTTGAGTTCCTCGGAGAGGGCGAAGGCCGCCAGGGTCATGACTTTCGCTTCCTCGGGGGTAGCCGGCTCCAGCATGGGCAGTCCCGCCAGCTTGGCGTAATAGCGATTGTCCTGCTCGTTCTGACTGGAGAAGAGGGAGGGATCGTCGGCGCTGACAATCACCATGCCCCCCTTGACCCCCACGTAGGCCAGGGTCATGAGGGCGTCGGCGGCCACATTGACGCCCACGTGTTTCATGGCGCACAGCACCCGCCAGCCGCAGGCCGCGGCCCCCGCCGCCACCTCCAGGGCTACCTTTTCGTTGGTGGAAAATTCAAAATGGAGGTCGGTCTGCCGGGAAATCTCATAACACCGGTCGCCGATTTCCGAAGCGGGAGTCCCGGGGTAAGTGGTCACCAGGACCACCCCGGCTTCCAGGGCGCCCCGGACAATGGCCTCATTCCCCAGGAAGAGCCGCCGCTCCCCCGCGTGTCCGGTCAAAAGCTCTGACATAAGGTCTCTACCTAACCCCTTTTCTCCGCCCGGCGCCGGGCCGGGCTGATGTCTCTCAAGTTGGCCCCTGCCGGCCCTCGCCACAGGTCCATAAATCTATGCGAATTATAATAATTAACATAATTTGGGGCAAAATACGAGGAAAAAATCGGTCAACCGCGGTTGGGGGAAGAGGCCGTCAACCAACTTTTTTGCTTGACAAGGCATGTTTGGATAAGCATATTAATAATTATTGATATATTGATTTATTCGGTCAGAAGCTTCCTGTGCCAGAGAATGAAATTTACGAGTTATAGCGTTTGCCATAAATTCTTTCCCCTTGGAGGTTCTCAAATCCCCCTTTTTCAAAGGGGGACTTTCCAAGCAATTCTTTGTAGTTCCCCCCTTTTTTAAAGGGGGGGTAGGGGGGATTAGAATGATTCCGCAATCGGAAAAAACTTTTGGCAATCGCTATAATCATCGCGGGCGGCGGCCCCGGCGGGCTCAACGCCGGGATTTATGCCATGAGAGCGACGCTGAAAACAGTTCTGATGGAAAAGGGGCTGCCCGGCGGCCTTGGCCGCGGCCCTTATGGTGGAAATGAAGAAGGCGGGGCAAAACTGTCAGGTTGGATAACCGAAACTGTAGGGAAGGTCGCTGGTTCGATCACCGAGAAGTAACCAGTCCCCGGAAAGTGGGAGGTCGCCTTGGCGCAACCAAGTCGTGAAAAAATGATGCCGTTGGAGGATTATCTCCAAACAGTCGCTTTTGTGGCCAAGAGCCTCGCGGATGAAAACCGCTTGCGGATTTTGCTGTGCGTCAATAACGATAAAAAATCCGTTTCCAGCATCGTCGAAGCACTGAACCTGTCCCAGCCCTTAGTATCCCACCATCTGAAGGAATTGCGTCGGGCCCTGTTGGTCAAAGTAGAGCGGCGCGGCCCTTTCGTGTACTACGAAATCGCCGACTCCAGAATCCTGACGATCCTGGAGGCGTTAAAAGAATTGGCCACAGATTTGTTGGCTGCCAGGACAACCTTTTAATCGGGGGAGGTGATTCATCATTATGGCCGGAATTCAAGAACGTTTAGACCGCATGACGCTGGAAGAAGCTCTTACGGAAATTGGGGCGGCGTTGAAAAAAATCCTGCCTCTGGTTACGGATGAGGATCGGCTGAATTTCGTGGTCAATCTCATCGGCGGCGCCAGTGATGACCAGGTTGCCAGCCTGGTGCACCTCTGACTGGCGGAATGCCTGGACGAAGGTGTCGATCCAACGCACATGTGTCAAAAGCTGGTGGACCGGGTGACGCAATCACGGCAATTGATGGCCGTCGCCGACCCGGAACTCCTGGTCCTGTTTGAAGATTGGCTGGACGAACTGGAAAACGAGGTGGTCTCGCTGGCTAAAAAGCACGGCCCCTTGAACCCTGAGGACCTGGCTCATAAGCTCGGGCTGTCTGAGCGGGGAGCCAATTTCCTCATGTCCAAATTGTCGAGGGAAGGAAAAATAGCTTAACCGCAACGAGGTAGGCGAATGCAACGGAAGGGAACCGCACTTTTAGCCCTGGCGGCCGCGGCCCTGACGTTGGGGATCCTTTGGCATCTCCAGCGCCCAATAATCCCCAAAGAGGCCACCTGGGAGGACGTCAAGGCCGAAGCCCAAAGCGGCGGCTATCGGCTGATAACTACCGCGGAACTGGCAGCGCGCTACCGGCAGGACGCCGGCAAGCTCTTGCTGGTGGACACGCGGCAGGATTGGGAATATCGCACCGGCCATATCCAGGACGCGGTGAACTTTCCCATGGAGACCACCGCCTGGTCCCGGTGGCGAGCTCAGTGGCGGCTTTCAAAGTTCTTGGGGCCTGATAAGGACCGACCTATCGTATTTTACTGAGCGGGCTTAGCCTGAGTCCGGAGCGACTCGGCGGCCCGGGTGGCCGTTAAGCTCGGTTATCAGAACGTTTACCGCGATCCTCTAGGGTTTCCGGAATGGCAGAAACATGGCCTGCCCGTGGCCAGTGCGCCCATGGGGCTGTCTGAAACCGCGGGGGAAACAAAAGCTCCCGGTCCGCTCTCCGGCTGGGCCATGGTCTGGACGATGCTCGGCATCTTCATCGGCGGTATGGCCCTCAATCTAACCCCCTGCGTCTATCCCTTGATACCCATTACCGTCTCTTATTTCGGTGGTAAGAGCGGCCAGGGCCAGGCGCGCTTGGTGGTGCACGGCATATTTTACTTGGCGGGACTTGCCTTCACGAACTCCGCCCTGGGGGTGGCGGCGGCCTTAACCGGGGGACTGATGGGGTCCCTGCTGCAAAATCCTCTGGTGCTGGTGGGGGTGGCTTTGGTTCTGGTAATTTTTGCCACCAGTCTGTTCGGATTTTGGGAATTGCGCCTGCCCGGCAGCCTGACGCAAGCCGCCTCCAAATCCTATGCGGGCTACTTCGGCAGCCTGTTCATGGGCTTGACCCTGGGCGTAGTCGCGGCGCCGTGCATCGGCCCCTTCGTGTTAGGATTGCTCACCTGGGTGGCCAGCCTGGGGTCGCCCTGGCTGGGGTTTATCGTGTTCTTTACTCTGAGCCTGGGTCTGGGATTGCCCTTGTTTATCCTGGCCATCTTTTCCGGCAGCCTGGAGAAACTGCCCCGTTCCGGTGAGTGGATGCTGTGGGTGCGGAAGCTCATGGGCTGGGTCCTGGTGGGCCTGGCCGCCTATTTTATCCGGCCGCTGCTGCCGGAATCCGTGAGCGTGCTCCTGCTGGCCGCGGTGGCCCTGGCCGCGGCCGTGCATCTGGGTTGGCTGGACCGCACGACTGCCGCTTTCCGGAGTTTTCAGTGGCTCAAGACCGCCACCGTCCTGGTGGGCGTGGTGACCGCCACCTTCCTTTTAGGGTCCTGGGCGCTGCGCGGTCCGGGAGTAACCTGGCAAGCATATTCGGATCAACTCCTGGCGGAAGCCAAACAATCGCAGAAGCCGGTGATTATCGATTTTTATGCCGCCTGGTGCTCCCCCTGCCGGGAACTGGACGAAATCACCTTCCATCATCCCGATGTCGTTAAACTGGCGGATAAGGACTTTGTCATGGTCAAGGTGGACCTGACCCAGAAAGGCAATCCCTTGCACCCGCGCGTGCTCGGCCAATACGGGGTAAAAGGGGTGCCCACCGTGGTTTTCCTGGATAGTCAGGGTAAGGAATGCTCCGACCTGCGGTTAGTGGATTATCTGCCTCCGGAGCAGTTTCTTAACCGCATGGCCACAGTGAGTAAAAAATAGCCCTTTCAAGGAGAAAAACATTGCTCAAAGTCAGATTCTTTATGAACGAGCCCTGCGGCCTGACCTGAAAGCGCCTTCACGAAATCATGCCCAGGTTGGGCGAGAAATATGACCTTGAAGTGGTAAACATTACCAGGTCCAGGGAAGAATACCAGGGCGAAGCGCACCGGGTTTCGGGCCTGCCTGCGGCCCCGGCAGTGATGGTGGACGATGAGCTGGCGGGCCAGGGACCGGAAATTTCGGAAGAAAAGCTGGAGGAAGTTATCCGCCGCCACCTGCTTTTGCCGCCTTCAAAAACCCAAGCATAGCGGTTGCTATGGATAATATGGTTCCTTTGAAACCGAGGGGGCAGGAAACCAATTTTCCGGCGCTTGCCCCTGCGGCCAGGCTAACATGATGGTTTACTTGGCCTCTTTGGCCTCCTTAGCCTTTTTTTTGTCGTTGGTCGCCTTGGGAGCATCTTGTTTCAAGGCGCAGCCACAGCCACAAGCGCTTTTCTTTTCAGCCATTTTTTCCACCTCCTTTCTATTTAAGTATTTAAGGAACTACTTAAGTTGGTTGCCAAAAAAAATATCCGGAATTTATTTCAGCTTAACTTCCTTGATCCGCTCTCGGACGGTCCTCAACTCGTCCTGCAAATCTTTCTCATATCTTCTGAGAGATTCCAGGCTCGTTTTCTCCAATTCCTTCTCTTTCCAGTTGCCTTTTCCCTGGCAGCCGCAGGTGCAAATTTCGGTCAGTAATCGCCTGTATTTCTCCAACACCTCCACATTAACGGCATACGGTATCCAGAATCCCTTGCGCTCGCTCCTGACCAGGCCGGATTGCTTCAAAATTTTCAGATGCTGGGAGGCGGCGGCCGGAGTTATACTTGTCTGTTTGGCAATTTCCGTGGCGCCCAGCGGCCCCTGGGACTTAAGCAGTTCAAGGATTTTTACCCGAGTTTCCACAGCCAAGATCTTGAACATTTCGAAGGGTTCTAATTCCATGTGCCGATTACCATGACTAATTAAGCAATTAAGTAATTGCTTAAATATATAAGGCTAAATCCATGTCTGTCAAGGTTTTTTTTCAAAAAAAATCAACCCAAGGAGAACGCCATGCTCAAAGTCCGGTTCTTTCTAAACGAGCCCAACGGCAAGCCCTGAAAGCACTTCCATCAAATGATGCCCAGGTTGGGCGAAAAGTATACAATTGAGATCGAGACCATTTCCAAACCCATCGCCGAGTACCAGACGGACGAGTATTTCGCACTGGACCTGCCGACGGCTCCCGCGGTGACGGTGGGCGACGACATCGTGGTGGAAGGCTCGGATGTCTCCGAAGATAAACTGGAGGCTGTCATCTGCCGGCACCTGGGGCTGCCCGCGCCGGAGCCCAAAAAGAAAGGCCTCCTGGGCCGCATCTTCGGCAAGTGACTATTTTCCTTGCCGCCTGGCTTCCCAGGCCGACCTATCGGTCGGCCTGGGAAGCCAGGCGGCAAGCTGAAGTAGAGGTCCAGACATGCAGACCGGTAAATTTCGCAGGGCAGCCCTAATGAAGGCCGTCCTGCTGCTCATGTTTATTGTGGCCGCGGTGGTGATGGTCCGTTTTACCGGCGTCAGGGAATTTCTCACCGTGGAAAAGTTGGGGGCTTTGCTGGCGGCCGCCGGCCTCTGGGCGCCCCTGGCCTTTATTCTGATCTATGCCGTGGGGGTCTGCCTGTTCATTCCCGGGACCCTGCTCACCGCCCTGGGGGCCGCCATCTACGGCCCCTATTGGGGATTTTTGTATGTTTGGGTGGCCGCCATGCTGGGGGCGGCGGGGGCCTTTCTCATCGGACGCTACCTGGGGCGGGAATTCGCCGCCTCTCTCATCGGCGACCGGCTCAAGAAATACGATGACGCCATCGAACAAAACGGCTTTGCCACCGTGCTCTATCTGCGCCTGGTCTATTTCCCTTTCACAGCCATGAACTTCGGCATGGGCCTGACCAAGGTGCGCTATCGGGATTACCTCTGGGGCACGGGGCTCGGCATCTTGGCGGGCACCTTCATCTTCACCTTCTTCGTAGGCACCGTCAAGGAGGTCTGGGCCACCGGCCAGTGGGCCAACCTCCTGACCTGGAAGGTGTTCTTCTCACTGGGGCTCTTCGTTTTTTCTTTGTTTATTCCCAAGATCATCAACAAACTGAAGTTCTGGCACGGGATCAAGGTTTCTTAGATTAGGCGGAACCGAGCCTGAAAGGGTTTTCCCCCGGCGATTACGGCAAAAACCCCTTCGCCCTGGCCGTTCTTCACCGGCTCCAGAGCCGTAATCGTCGCCGGACCAATGAAGAGTTTTCGGTTTTCAGTTTTCGGTTTTCGGTGAGGGGATGGTGCGGGGCCGTTTTCAGGGATCAGGGCCGACATGCCGCGCAATGACTCTCTTCACCTGACAACTGACCACTGGCCTCCGGCAACTGCTCCCGGGCCAGGACGGCTTTCAAGGCTTCCAGGGCCACTTCCAACTGGGAGTCGTCGGGCTCTAAAGCGGTGAGGCGCTGGGTGGCCAACCCGGGCCACAGGAGGATTTGCGCCAGGGGATGCCGGGAGTGCTTGCCGCCCCAGCGGATGATCTCATAGGAGAGCGCCGCAATGGGGAACATGAGGCCCACCTTGATGACCACCTGGAGAAAATTGTTGGCCAGGCCCCGGCGAGCCAGGGCCGGGAACAGGGGGAAAAAAACGGTGAAGACCAGGATGCTCACCAGCAGCACCACCAGGATGAAGGAGGTGCCGCAACGGGCGTGGGCGGTGGGATGCTGCTTGGCCTTGGCCACCGTCAGCTCTTCTCCGGACTCAAAGGCGCAGATGCACTTGTGCTCAGCGCCGTGGTACTCGAAGACCCGGCGGATATCCGGGAAAAAAGAGATGCCCCAGATATAGAGGATAATGAAGGCAAGCTTGATGACGCCGTCGATGGCATGAAAGGTGAAATCGGCCGGGGTCAGGGTGCGGCCCACCAGGTAACCCGCCTTGCCGCTCAGCCAGTGGGGCAGGAAACCGAAAAAGAGGAAGGCCATGAGGAAGGCGCCCCCCAGGGTGAGGGCGATGCTGCCCCAACCCAGGGGTTCATCCCCTTTGCCGCCGTCTTCTTCCTGGAGGGCGGCCTGGGCCGAAAAGGTCAGGGCCTTGACGCCCGTGACCATGGCCTCGATGAGGATCACGGGACCCCGGAGGAAGACGCGCTTGAACACGGGATAGCGCTCCGCCAAAGAATGATACGCCTCATCCTTGAGGATCACCGTGCCGTCAGGACGGCGCACCGCGATGGCCATGGCGTGGGGGGAGCGCATCATCACGCCCTCCAGCACGGCCTGGCCCCCCACCGACGCGCGCAGGTCGTCGTGCTTCATTCGGCCTTGTCGGCGGACTTGTCTTGTTCCAGGTGGGCGTATTTGCGCCGGAAGCGCTCTACCCGCCCGGCGGTGTCCATGAGCTTCTGCTTGCCGGTAAAGAAGGGATGGCACTTGGAGCAGATCTCTACCCGGATGTTATCCTTGGTGGAGCCGGTGAGGAATTCGCTGCCGCAGGCGCAGCGCACGGTGGTGCCGATATAGGCGGGATGGATATCGTTTTTCATAAGTCTTCTCGGGTCTCCTGATTTGCATCTTAACCGATTAATTTTATATCAGGCTGGCGCAAAAAGCTAAGAAAAACTTAAAACCCGTCGATCTGAAGCTCTAGACTCACCGATAAATAGGGTTTTCGGAAACTTATAGCGATTGCCAAAAGTTTTTTCCGCTGTGGCACATGCTCCAAGAACCTAAATCCCCCCTACCCCCCTTTTCCAAAGGGGGGAACTTAGCGGAATTCCTTTGAAAGTCCCCCTTTGAAAAAGGGGAATTTAGGGTCAATGCGGTTCACTTAAGGTTTGGCTATTTCGATGGGTTGCTGGGGCGAGGATGCCCCCCCTCACCCCAGCCCTCTCCCCCCGCCGGGGGGAGAGGGAGAATTACCGGATATCCTTCTTTATTCCCTCTCCC
>Ga0194113_10010579_pt1 | contig 11015 bp, 8 predicted proteins | sample TA2MahC200mmetaG_FD_146193 | JGI IMG/M metagenome (GOLD analysis project Ga0194113, IMG submission 146193) | Freshwater microbial communities from Lake Tanganyika, Tanzania - TA2015017 Mahale Deep Cast 200m | ecosystem: Environmental > Aquatic > Freshwater > Lake | place: Tanzania: Lake...
ACACCTTATCGAAGACCTTTGCTTGCCTCATTATAGGAGACTCTCCGTCGGTCTTCGGGTAGACTTCCATTAGAAACTTAAGCCGCTCAACATCATGTACAATTGGTGAATCAATGATAGATCTCCTCAACTTGGCAATACGGTCAGTCATCATTCCTTCTTGCCTTGTCTCAACTACCATCGCCAACCTCCTTTTGTGAAATGTTCAACTGCCCAGATATATGAGTTTAGTCGCCGTGCAAATAACGCACCCATTTCCATTTTGGGTTTCTCCAAAATCTTTATGGGGTGGTTACATTTAACGCCTACGTGTGTCCTGTATGTCACACACACACGTATATTGCATGGAGCGTTTTCAGTATTACTTCAGTATTACTTCATAGCAATCCCACTGTCAAGTGTATAAGTCCGAACTTTTCTTGACTTTTTGTTGAACTTCTCTTTACTTTTTGACCAAATTACGGCGGTAAACACGACAAAGACTGATTTGGAGTTTCGATGTCATTTGTGGAAAGGATAACCTGTGTAGGAGAAAACGGCTTCAGAGGCCAGTCAGGCGTATATGACTCCGCTTGGCATATGGAAGAAAATATGTAGTTGTATTAACTGCCTAGTGGGACAGGCTCTTGCCCAAGCTTTTGATCCAGCAGTTGGGCCAATTTCTCGATAGGCTCAGCTCCCAATGGGGCAAGAACCCATACTAAATCACCAAATGAGCCAATCTCGTTTATGTCTATCTCTCTTTGTGTTATTGCCAACATCATTGCGTCGGCTCGCCTGCGTGCTCCTAGCTTGCGGCATGCCCGATTAAGGAATGTCATAACAGCACTGGTGGATATGCATAGTCTATCGGCTATTTCTTTGTTTGAGAGTCCACGGCAAGCGAGAGTGAGAACATCTCGTTCCCTTTTCGTTAATATCATATCCTGCTTTTTTTTCGTACATGTAATAGGTTCGTTCTCCCCCGGGAGGTACCCATGCTCCAGCCCTTGGCGCACAAGGCGCGCTATTCTTCTCAACATAGCAGGGCTCGCTGATTTAAGTATCTCTGCCAGCTCATGGAGCGGGTAGGCCTCGTTAAGGCTTATCTCTCTCTGCATTATAGCGAAATAGACGGCTTCGTTCCTGTTGTGCGCTCCCAGCTTGAGGCATGCCTGATGTATTAGCCTCTTCACTTTGCCGATAGGTACGCCGAGACGTTTGGCAATCTCGCTGTTCCTACAATGTTCACCATGTATAGTTATGGCGCACATGATGATGATATCTCGCTCCTCTTGAGTCAGGACAGTACTCTTCGTTCTCATCCGAGTGCTATCCGATAATTACTGGCGTAATTTGATTGATTTCGCGGATTAGATTTGGTGAAGCGTATGTTAGACTGCCACTAAATTTTTGTCAAGTTAAGAAGTGTTTTTGAAGCACTTTGCCTGAAGTTTTTGAGGCTGTAGTGATGGTAGTAATTCTGATACAACCGCAAATTGAAGCTTGAACACAAGCGTGTATTATACTTCCCCACGGACAATATCAGGGCGACCCGCCTCAGGCGGGTCGCCCTTTAAATGTCTTTCAGTTTGTTGACGCGCGCCTTCTACAGCCCGATGATGAGCACGCTGACGGTGTTGCTTACGGGGATGCCGCCCAGGTTGTGGGTCAAGCCGAATTTGGGATTCTTTATCTGGCGCTTGTCTGCTTTGCCCTGAAGCTGCTTGTACATCTCGTACAGCATCCTCACGCCGCTGGCTCCGATGGGATGCCCGAACGACTTCAGACCGCCATCGGGCTGCACCGGCAGCTTGCCGTCGATATTGAAGAACCCGGACTCGATATCCTCTTTCACCTTGCCTTTGGGGCTGAACCTGAGGTCCTCGCAGGTAACCGCCTCGGTGATGCTGAAGCAGTCGTGAAGCTCCGCCATGCTTACCTCTTCGCGCGGGTTCTTTATCCCCGCCTCGACATAGGCAGCTTCGCCGGCTCTGACTGTTGCCTTCACGGTGGTGAAGTCGTAGTCCGACCTCATCTCGCCCTCGCTGGGGCATACGGAAATCTGCAGCGCCTTGACATAAACAGGGTCGGGACGGAATTTCTTCGCCATGTCAGCCCGGCAAACGATGGCGGCTGCCGAGCCGTCGCTGACGCCGCAGCAGTCGAACAGACCGAGGGGCCAGGCAACTATGGGCGCATTCATTACCTGCTCTATGGTTACCTCACGGCGCAGGTGCGCCCTGGGGTTCAGGGTGCCGTTATGATGGCTCTTTACGGAGACCGTGCCTATCATTCTCTTGCCCTCTTCCGGGCTGAGCTTGTACTTGGAGAAGTAGGTGGTAGCCATGAGGGCGAACATGCCCGGCGCCGTCCTGTCGGGGTATCTGTTGCTGGGCAGGCTCTGCTGGTCGGGGAGTCCGCTCCAGCCGGAGTCCTTCAGTTTCTCGAAGCCGACTGCCAGACAGATGTCGTAAGCTCCCGCCGCTACTGCGTAGCAGGCGTTCCTGAAGGCGTCGGAGCCGGAGGCGCAGGCGTTCTCCACCCTGGTTACGGGAATGTATTGCAGCTTCAGTGGGTCAGCCAGGGAACGTCCGTCGAATCCCGATACCCAGGTGCCAGCCCAGGCTGCCTCTATATCTTTAGACTCGATCTTGGCATCCTCGATAGCTTCTTTGGTTGCCTCGAAAATCAAGTCGTTCTTGCTTTTATTCCAATGCTCACCGAACTTGGTGCAGCCCATACCTATGATTGCGACTTTGTCTCTTATTCCTTTGACGCTTGCCATTTATCCTCCTTAAAGTAGCTGTGTAAAGCTGTCATGGATATGGCGCCGTTCTAACATCGAATCGGCATGCACTTCCACCAGTAGTTGTGGATGCCTTCCCAGTAGTGGTTCTTGCGGAAGGTTAATTCCAGCGGCATGCCTGTCTTGACTTCATCGGGGTCGCGGTCGGTCATGTTGAATATAATCCTGCCGCCCTCTGCGAAATCGACCGCTGCAATGGTTGTCGGCGGGTCGATGCTGGCTGCCAGGTTGTCATGCGAGAAGGAGTTCAGCGTAGCCTTGGCATCGGCGAAGCCGTATGGCTCGAAGTCGTCCTGAGCCTGGCAGATAACGCAGACTCGCTGAGGCGGGTACTGCGGGGTCTTGCATTTCTTGCATCTTACGCCGTGCAGGGAGAGACCCCAGTCCATGTCTCGCCACAGCGCGGGCACCGATATGTGATTGATGGGAGGGCGGGGAGGAGGATCGGTTTCCATAAGACCGCGCCACTGTATGTATCTTAGGTAATTGGTAATCATTTTCTTGGATTCCAGGTGCTTCTTGATTCCTCTTCTGTCCTTTATCTTCTCGATGTGGTCGTTGGTCTTCATAATCAGGACATCGCAGCCATCGCCGTAACCGACGCACATGAGCCTGTTGCCCGGGGAGGCATCCTCCATAGCAGATGCCAGCATCATCAGGGGAAGGGCGGCGCCGGTGTTGCCCACGGTCATGAACATGGGGTCAACGAGCTGGGAGAAGGGTTCGAAGCCCAGCTTCCCGGCTACGGTGCCCAGCAGCCTGGGGTCGGAAGTGTATATGGCAGCCTTGGTGATATCTGCCGGCGTCAGCTTAAACTGCTTAAAGGCTGCGCCGATTGCGTCAGGAACGACGCGACCGTATCCGACCTCGCGGCTGAAGCGCTCCTCCCAGGAGCGGACGAAGGTGTCCTTGTCCGAGCGCCAGCTTTCGTGTACTTCCTGGAAGACGGAGTAGCTGCCTTCGATATCGGCGGCTGTCCCTGCGCCGGTTACCAGAAAAGCGGCTGCGCCATCGCCGAAGGTAATTTCCTTGTCGCCCTTGGGGGCGCCCAGACGGGTCTCGGCGCACGCAACCAGCACGCATTTAGCTGCTTTGGCGTCTACGGCATCGATAGCCGCTCTGAGAGCGCTTGTGCCTGCTCTCAGGGAGCCTGAGAAGTCCATGGTACAGGTATCCTTACGCAGTCCCAGAGCACCGGCTACGATAGATGCCCCCAGCTTCTCTTTGTAAGGGGATGTGGTTGAAGCGAAATACAAGCGGTCGACCTTGCTTCTATCGACGCCTTTCAGGCAGTCCCTGGCGGCGGCGACTGCCATGGTTATGCTGTCTTCGTCATAACCGGCAACCGCTTTCTCGCCGGGGACAGGGAACATGCCAGCCCAGGCGTTATTGATTTCAGCGCGGCTCAGTCGATACAGGGGAATGTATGCACCATACGATGCAATGCCTGCCATTTGCCCTCCTTAGTAAGCAACTTTCGGCGTTCATTATAGCATCTTGTGCATTCGTTCACAATCCCTGCCCTCTCTTGCGGACAAGGGGCTTAAGCGCCTTGTCCGCAAGAGAGGTAGGGGCGGATTTCAAATCCGCCCCTAACATCGATTTTCTGATGTTTGTGTTTAATGCCCTACGATGGTGACGCTTACTACGGCTCTGTAGGGTATCCCGCCCAGATTGTGGGTGAGACCGTATTTGGGATTCTTGAGCTGCCGTTTGTCTGCCTTGCCTTGAAGCTGTTTATACATCTCGTATAGCATCCTGATTCCCGAGGCGGCGATAGGATGGCCGAAGCACTTCAACCCACCGTCGGGCTGGATGGGCTGCGCCCCGTCCAGGTTGAAGCGACCAGCCATGATGTCGTCCTTCATCTTGCCTCTAGGACTGAACTGCAGGTCCTCCATGGTCACTGCTTCCGTGATGGAGAAGCAGTCATGCACCTCTGCCATGCTTATCTCATCGCGCGGGTTCTTTATCCCTGCCTCTTTGTAAGCCCTCTCGGCAGCGCGTGCGGTGGACTCTACATGAGTGTAATCGTACTCCGTGTACATCTCCTCCTCGCCCGAGCTACCGGCTATTTGCAGGGCTTTGACGTAGATGGGGTCGGGACGGAACTTCTTTGCCATATCTGCCCGGCAGACAATAGCGGCTGCCGCGCCGTCGCTCACTCCGCAGCAGTCGAATAAGCCCAGAGGCCAGGCGACGATAGGGGCGTTTACAATCTGCTCTACGGTAACCTCCCGGCGCAGGTGAGCTTTGGGGTTTAGTGCGCCGTTGCGGTGGCTCTTGGCTGAGACCGTAGCCAGCATTCTCTTGCCTTCTTCGGGGCTGATACCATATCGGGCGAAATATCTGGTAGCCAGCATGGCGTACATCCCCGGAGCGGTCTGGTTAGCGCCGATAATTCTGTGCTTTGTACCGATGGTCGACCAGTGAGAGAACTCGGGAAGGCCGCCGTAGCCGGTATCCTTGAGCTTCTCCATGCCCAGAGCCATGGCTATGTCGCACGACCCTGAGGCTACTGCATAGCAGGCGCCGCGGAAAGCCTCGGTGCCGCTGGCGCACATATTCTCCACCTTGGTTACCGGTATGAAGGGCAGCTTCAGCGTTTGAGAGAGAGGCAGCGCGCTATCCCCTACGCTGCCGGGGTTGAACTCGGGACCTCCCTGCCAGGCAGCCTGAATATCCTTCTTTTCTATGCCTGCATCCTGAATGACTTCCTTAAAAGCATCTATCATCAGGTCTTCGGGACTCTTATCCCAGAGCTCCCCGAACTGTGTACAACCCATGCCGATGATGGCAACCTTATCTTTTATTCCGTCTGCCACGTTGCCTCCTTATCTGTCTAATTATGGTTAAGTTCGCGGCGGCATCGCTTTCCAGAAGTAGCCGTGAATGCCTCGCATGTAATCGACGTACTTCTTCCGGAACGTCATCTCTACGGGCAAATCCACTTTGAGCGCTTCGGGTTCGCAGTCTGTAAGGTTAAAGGCGAACCTGCCGCCGCCGTCGAATTGTACTACGCCGTACATCTCCGGAGGGCTGGCGCTGAACGCCAGGCTGTCGCTGGTATAGCTGAAGAGCTTGCCCTTCTTATCGGAGAAGCGGTAATATTCCATCTCATCGATAGCCCCGCAATGCGGATTTACACAGACACGCTGATACGGGTACTGCGGGGTGCCGCAGCGCTTGCATTTCGCTCCGTTGAGACCCAGGATAGACTTGCGCTCCCGCCACGCCATGGACACGCGGGTCCCGCCGACCTCGCCGCGGAAGCCTACTTCCATAGGTATAATGTCGCGGAAAGACGAGAATTTCTCGTAGTTGGTCAGGTCTTTCCGGGAAGCCAGATGCTTTTTGATTCCCTTTCTGTTTCTTGCCTTCTCTATGTTTTCTGTCACATGAAAGAACAGGGCGTCGCTGCCGCTGCCATAGCTGGCAACGAGAATCTTGTCGCCAGGCTTGGCATCCTCCAAAGCGGCGACGAGCATCATCAGGGCGTGGGCGGTGCCGGTATCGCCCACTGTAGTGAGCATCTCCTTCTGGAGCTGCTTCTCATCGAGCTTGAGCGTCCTGGCTATAGCGGCGTGCTCCCTGAGGTAAATGCAGGGGAACACGACCTTGGAGAAGTCCTGCAGGTTCAGCTTGTATTTCTTGAGCAGACCTGCAATAGCCTGCGGGATGAACCTGGTGTAGGCTTCATCGCGTACCCATCGGTCCTCCCAGATGCGGTTGAACTTCTCACCGTCCGCCCGCCACTGGTCCATGAAATCGTAAGTAAGGGAGTAAGAGCCTTCGAGAGTAGCTATGACATCGGTATTCCCGATGAGCAGGGCTGCGCTGCCCTCGCCGAAGGTCATCTCCAGCAGGCTGCCTGCCTTGCCCAGACGGCAATCGGAGGCACAAACCAGGACATGTTTGTCTGCGCCCGCCTTTACGGCGTCGCAGGCAGCGAGAAAAGCGCCGGTGCCTGCCTTCAGAGAGTCGCTGAAGTCCGAGGTCCTGATGTCGGGTCGCAGGTCGAGGGCTGTGGCGATTATGCCTGCGTTCTGCCTCTCCCTGTAGGGAGGGGTCGTTGTAGCGAAGTAGAGGCAATCCACCTTTTCCCGTTCGAGCTTGTCGAGACAGTCTATGGCTGCGGCAACCGCCATAGTGAGGCTGTCTTCATCGTAGTTGGCAACCGCCTTCTCCCCGGGCATGGAGACTGCTGCGGTCGACCAGCCTGTGGCGTTGAAAATGACTTTGCGGTTTATCCGTTGCAGAGGGATATAAGCGCCGTACGAAGTAATCCCTACCATTTACCCTCCTTTCGTCACAGAAATTATAGCATTTCGAACGCTGGGGGGCAATTGTACTTGTGAATTCAGTCACAAATGAATGAGGAGTGGTAGGGGCATCGCATGCTGCACCACTACGGTTTGGAGACGAACTCTGCGATAGCGGAGAAGTACTGCTGCATGCCTGTGAACAGGATGTCATTGTGGCCGGCGTTGGGGATGGGCAGCAGCCTCTTTTCCTTAGAGCCTATGTTCTGATAGAGGATTTCGCCTTGCTCGAAGGGAATTATCTCGTCCCACTCGCCGTGTATTATCAGCGCGGGGATAATGATAGAGCGAATCCTGTCCATAGTCAGCTTTTCGAACTCTTCGAGGAAGGGGAAGCCCATGAAACCGCCCAGATAGGTCAGCAGCCTCACCGCGCTGGCAAAGCCGCTTTCGACAATCAGCCCCTTAAGCTCCTTGGAATAATTCGCAGCAAGTTCGGTGGCGGAGAGGCTGCCCAGAGACCTGCCCATGACGAAGAGCGAGCCGTTGTAGCAGTTGCTCTTTAGAGTGTCTTGAAAATACTTGAAGATGACATGTGAATCGCCGACCATGCCGGCGAAGGACGGCGCGCCCGTGCTTCTGCCGTAGCCTCTATAGTCAGCCACGAATAGATTGACGCCGATGCGGTTATACAGCGTGGCGATTTCATCGTGGTCGTAGACCACCTCGCCGTTGCCGTGGAAATACAGAAGCGAGGGGGCGTTCTTGCTGGCGGGATAGAAGCGGGCGCCAATGGAGACATCCTTCTCTACGGGTATCTGGTGGTCTGTTGCGCCGGGTGGGGGCGATGTCCAGTCCTTACGGGGATAAAAGACGAATCTTAGGATATGCGGCTGGTCAAGCAGGGAATAGTCCATTTTGCGAGACATGGCAGGGCTATTTTAACATCAGGTTTGGGTACGTCAACCTGTGTAGGGGCACAGCACGCTGTGCCCCTACCTTTATTAGGATGTCGTTGTGAGTCCATCCTTCCTTCAGGAAGGAGGCGAAGCAATCTCACCGTTAGTCATCGGCAATCAGCGGTTAGCTTTCAGGCATCCACCCCACCAGATTGCCACGTCGTCCTTCCCGCTTGGGAAGGACGACGTGGCAATGATATGTGGCGTTGTAGGGGCGTTCAATTGAACGCCCCTACAGATTGACTCAGATAGCCGGCCACGATTATAATAAAGCCCGACCAACGTTGATAATAGGAGGAAAATGTAGATGTCATCCGGCGAACAGAAAGAAATACTCATTGAGAAAAAGGAAAACGGGAGAATCTGGCTCGTCACCCTGAACCGCCCCGACAAGAGGAATGCACTTACACTCGATATGATGTATGAGCTTGAGGATACCTGGAAGGCGTATCAGGACGACGAGGAAGCCCGCGTGGCAGTAGTAACCGGAGCCGGCGACAAGGCGTTCTGCTCAGGCGCCGATTTGCTGACACCGCCCAAGGTGGTGAGGCCCGGACCATTCAAGATTCCCGCCTTCGGACCTGAGGATGTATGGAAGCCGACCATTGCAGCTATCAACGGTCACTGCATCGCCGGCGGCGCTCTGATTGCCCACGACTGCGATATCCGCATCGCCGCCGAGAACGCCGAGTTCGGCATAGCCGAAGCGATGAGGAACATGCCGGCGAGCTGGGTGCGCGACCTGACCCTGCACATGCACATCGGGCACTGCATGGAGCTGGTGCTCTGGGGCGACCAGAGGGTATCGGCTCAGCGAGCCTACGAGATGGGCTTCTATAACAGGGTGGTGCCTGCTGAGAAGCTTATGGACGAAGCGATGAGCTGGGCGGACCGCATGCTGTATCTCGCTCCGCGCGCCGTGTGGAACTTCAAGGAGATCATCAGGCGCGGCCATTATATGGAGCCCAAGCTGGGCAGGATATTCGGGCAGGCGCTGGAGCAGAACCTGAGAGGTATGGAGGACTCGCAGGAAGGCGCAGCAGCGTTGAGGGAGAAGAGGAAGCCCAACTTCAAGAACAGGTAGTTTGCTGACAGCGGGGGCAGAAATAGGTGCCCCGGTTGCGCACCGGGATTCGTTCAATAGGGGTGGCGCAGACCTTGCAGGTCTCGCCACCCCTGTGTGCTACATAAAAGGCGTTCTGCTGGCTGCCTGTCTCGCCGCCGGGGCGGCGGTAGTCACTAATGCTGGCACCGCCTCTGCCGATGGCATTCCTGAGCACCTCGCGTATAGCATGGTGAAGCCTTTTTATCTCGTCCTCGTTGAGGCTGCCGGCTGCCCTTAAAGGATGGATGCGGGCAAGGAACAGCGCTTCGTCGGCGTACATATTGCCGATGCCGGCGATAACCTCCTGGTCGCAGAGTACGGCTTTGATAGGCGCTTTATGGCGGTTCAGTCTTTCAGACAGAACCTTTGGTGTGAAAGTTGGCCCCAACGGCTCGGGGCCGAGCTTGCCCTCCAACTCGGCTTCGCCGGGCACCAGGGACACTGTTCCCAGCTTGCGGCGGTCTGTGAAAAGCAGCTCAGTTCCGTTATCCAGACTGAAAATAGCTGTTATGTAAGAAAGGGGTTCGGAATGGTGCTTGCCTTTGCGTTGGAGCAGCAGCGAGCCGGTCATTCTGAGGTGGAGTATCAACGACTCGCCGCTGGCAAGCCGGAAGATGAGGTATTTGCCTCTGCGGGCTATCTCCGTTATCACCTGGCCGGGGAGCCGTCGTTGAAATTCGCTGACGGAGGGCTGGAGCACCATTCTGTGCCATGATATGGACACGCCGGTGAAGCAGCTTCCTACGAGCTCGGGGCGCAGGTCGTTTACAATGGTTTCGACTTCGGGTAACTCAGGCATTTATCGTTTTCTCAACCCCCCTACAGGGATACCCCATTCGACAAGCTCACTTCGTGGTTCACCCTGAAGTTCACCATGAATGGGTGACTCCGTGGAACCAGGGCAGGCCCCAGACCCCCAGCATCCCGACAAGTAGGGGCGCAAGGCCTTGCGCCCCTACATTGGGCAATAAAATTATTCCATGTCGCCCCAGCTTTTACCTGTCTTAATGTCCACTTTGACAGGGACGCTGAGCTTGACAGCGTCGGGCATTATTTTAAGCACGAGGTCGGTTAGCTTTTGAGTTTCTTCCCGAGGCAGCTCGAAGAGAAGCTCATCGTGCACTTGCAGTATCATCTTTGCCTCGAGTCTTTCCCTGTCCATCTCGCGCTGAAGCTCAATCATCGCTACCTTGATAATATCGGCGGAGGTGCCCTGCACCGGCATATTTATCGCCATGCGCTCCGCAGCCATCCTCACCTGGGCATTGGTGGAGGTGACCTCGGGGATGTAGCGCCGCCTGCCCAGCAGAGTTTGCACATACCCGTTATCCGCTGCCTCTTTTTTGGTGCGGGCGAGGTATTCTTTAACCCCGCTGTATTTCTCAAAGTAGGCTTTGATAAACTGCGCCGCCTCCTGTCGGGATAGCTCGGTAGCCTGCTCCAGACCGTACTCGCTCATACCGTAGATGACGCCGAAGTTGATGGTCTTGGCAAGCCGTCTCATATCCTTATTCACGCCCGAGAGCGGCACGCCGAACACCTCGGATGCGGTGGCGGCATGGATGTCCTCGCCCTTGGCGAAGGCTTCGAGCAACCTGGGGTCCCGGGACAGGTGAGCCAGGGCGCGCAAATCGATCTGAGAGTAGTCGGCGCCCATGAGTATTGACGATTCTTTCCCGGCAATGAACGCTTTCCTCACCTGCCTGCCTTCCTCGGTGCGCACGGGTATGTTCTGCAGGTTGGGGTCGCTCGAAGAGAGCCTGCCCGTGGTGGTGCCCGTCTGGTTAAAAGTGGTATGCACACGTCCCGTGTCGGGATTTATCAAGCCGGGGAGTGCGTCGATATAGGTGGATTTGAGCTTGGAAAACTGGCGGTACTCCAGCAGAAGCTCAATAATAGGA
>Ga0194113_10010581_pt1 | contig 11013 bp, 11 predicted proteins | sample TA2MahC200mmetaG_FD_146193 | JGI IMG/M metagenome (GOLD analysis project Ga0194113, IMG submission 146193) | Freshwater microbial communities from Lake Tanganyika, Tanzania - TA2015017 Mahale Deep Cast 200m | ecosystem: Environmental > Aquatic > Freshwater > Lake | place: Tanzania: Lake...
CCGGCTCAACATCAGGATTAATGCGAATGGATACCTGAGCAACTCTATTGTGCCTGCGCGAAACCTCATTAATCAAGTCTAACTCTGGCAGGGATTCCACATTAAAAAACAGGATTTCCCTTCTGATCGCTTCAATAATTTCTTCTTCTGTCTTTCCTACGCTGGCATAGACAATCCTATTTGTCGGACAGCCGACTTTTAAAGCCTTGTACAGCTCCCCTCCGGAAACAATATCCAAGCCAGCGCCGGCCTTGACTAAAGCCCTGATTATTGCCAGATTAGAATTTGCCTTCATGGAATAGCAGATCAAAGGATTAATACTGCTAAAAGCCTTCTTAATCTTGCTAAAATGATCAAGCAAAGTCTTATAGCTATAAAGATAAAAAGGTGTTCCAACTTTTCTAGCAACAGATTCAATATTTACCGATTCGCAATAAAGCCTATTACCCCTAAACTTAAAATCATGCATCTAACTTCCTTTTCCAGATTTCTAATTGCGTATTAACCCTTTCAGGTGAAGTCCCACCAAAAGACTTCTTTAAACTAATTGAAGTCTTTGGATTTAATAACTTTTTAACATCGTTTCCGAATGCCTTAGAGAATTTCTTGAATTCTTTGATATCTATGGTTGAAAAATCTCTTCCTTTATCCAAAAATTGTTTTACCATCTTTCCCACCGTATCGTGAGCATCTCTATAAGAGACGCCTTTTTTGATAAGGTATTCCATAATATCAACCGAAAATAAAGATTCATCGGAAATCTTTTTTGCAATGACAGTTTTATTTACCTTGACCTTTCTAAATAATTCATTAAAGATAGTTAGAATCTCTTTTATAGTATCTACTGAATTAAAAAGTGGCGGCTTATCAAACTGCATATCTCTATTGTATGACAAAGGCAAACCCTTCATCATAATCAATACGCTCGATAAATTTCCGTGGATCTCACCTACGTTTGCCCGAATAAGTTCTAATATATCCGGATTCTTCTTCTGAGGCATGATTGATGAGCCGGTGCAAAAAGACCAGTCAATCTCAATAAAATCAAATTCTCGTGTGGACCATAAAATTAAATCTTCCGCAATCCGGGAAAGATGCACCGAGAGAATCGTAATATCAGCCAATATTTCCATAACGAAATCCCTGTCACTTATAGAATCAATACTATTAGCTGTAACCTTATCAAAACCTAATTCTCTGCAAACAAACGCTCTATCTATGCCTAAAGATGTACCTGATAATGCGCATGAGCCTAAAGGCATTACATTGGTTCTCCTAGAAGTATCAATTAATCTACCCTTATCCCTTTCAAGCATTTCCAAATAAGCTAAGAAATGATGAGCCAACAATACGACCTGAGCCGGCTGTAAATGCGTATACGCAGGAATAATCACCTCTTTATTCTTCTTGGCAAGATCAAGAATTGATTTCTGCAAATCATTAATTAACAGGTTTATTTTCTTGCCCTCCACTAAACAATACATCTTCATATCCAGCGCGATTTGATCATTTCTGGATCTTGCGGTATGTAATTTATCAGCAGCCGCACCAATCTTCTTTTTTAAAGCATCTTGAATATTAGAATGCACATCTTCAGCCTCTGGATTGAATTTGAAATTTCCGTCCTGAATCTGCTTAAGAATTCCCAGCAGCCCTTTGATAATCTTTTTAGCATCTTCAGCCTTAATGATTTTGCATTTTCCAAGCATCTTAGCGTGCGCAATACTTCCTTTGACATCATAAGCCGCCAATCTCTTGTCAAAAGAAATGCTTGAAGAAAATTTATCCGCCAAACTTGACGTATCTTTGGCAAATCTACTGCCCCAAAGCTTCTTCATTTTGCTCCTTTAATGAGACCATGATTTAGGCGACTGTAAAGGAGCCTAAATCATATGGTCGAATTAAACCCCGCACCAATTCTCACGCCCCTCAACACCATAAAATTGGTGTGGGGGTAAATTCAGCCATCCGACTTAGCGAAGCTAAGTCGTGGCTTCATTCGAACTATAAGTAACCAATTTTCTATTATATAAAGAATATTTTGATTTTCTGCCCACCGCAACGCAAGACCCTTTATATAATTTAAACCGAATAGTTCCGGTGACATTCTTTTGAGTTTTATTGATAATTTTGTCCAATGCCTTTTTCTCTTTTAAAAACCATTGCCCGGCATAAATCATCTTGGCGTATTTTATAGCGATCAATTCCTTATTATGCTGCGTTGGGCCGTCTAAAACCATGCTTTCTAATTCCTTATGCGCGAGATGTAAAATAGTTCCTGCTGGCGCTTCGTAAATCTCTCTGGATTTTAAACCTATAACTCTATTCTCAATCGAATCAGCCCTGCCAATTCCGTGCTTTGAGCCGATATCATTTAATTTCTTAATCAAACTTATAAGCGAATAACTCTTGCCGTTTACTTTCTTGGGTTCGCCTTTCTCAAAATAAATCTCTACGTATTCAGGCTTTGATGGCGCATCCTCTGGCGCAGTAGTCCATTGATAAGCGCTCTTTGGCGGCTCGGCCCCGGGATCTTCCAGGGCGCCGCATTCAATACTTACTCCCCAAAGATTCTTATCAATACTGTAAATCTTTTTCTTGGTTACATCGATAGGGATTTTTTTCTTTTTTGCGTAATCAATCTCTTCTTCTCTGGATTTTAAATCCCAAATCTTTACCGGCGCAACAGTTCTTAATTTTGGATCCAGGCTCTTGGTCCCGCCTTCGAATCTTACCTGGTCATTTCCTTTTCCTGTGCAGCCATGAGCGACATATTTTGCCTGTTCTTTGTGGGCTATGTCGACCAGATATTTAACAATCAAAGGCCGGCCCAAGGCAGTGGCCAATAAATATTTTCCTTCATAGATCGCATCCGCCTTTAACGTCGGTAATATAAAATCGTTGGCGAATTCCTGTCTTAAATCTTTAACGTAGACTTTGGAAGCCCCGGTTTTAATCGCCCGGACCTTAATCTTATTCAAATTTTCTTCCTGGCCCAAATCAGCGATAAAACAGATTACCTTAAATCCTTTTTCTCTAAGCCAAGTCACGCAACATGACGTATCCAACCCTCCCGAGTATGCCAGAAGAACCTTTTTCATTTCATATCTCCTAATTATTTTTATTATCTATATCTAGTTCTTTTAGAATAGCTAGATAGCGTTTTGTTATCGCAAAAAAACTTAAACAAAATAGACTGTTCACAAAAAAGAATCCAGCGTATAATCTCAGAAAGACTTCATTTGATTGGAATAAATATTTATAAAATCCTCGTAAATAATTCAGGACAGCGGTTTTTAGATTAGCCTCTAACTCTGTCTGAGTTTCTATAGAATTCGTTCGCGACACAGCTTTAACATAAGCCTTCCCTATAAAATTCTTATATTGATAGACCAATAAATACGGCACTGCTACGGAGGCAACCATAGAAATTATGCCGACTATCAAGAATATATTCTTCAAAACCTTTAGGCCTACTAAAAACTTCTTATTTTTTTCACTCAACATATTATGCCTTTCAAATTGCTAACAAAGATAATAATATCGCTTTTTGAACGTGAAGTCTATTTTCTGCCTGGTCAAAAACGATTGAATGTTTACTGTCCAAGATCTCCGCGGAAACCTCTTCTCCCCGATGCGCCGGCAGGCAATGCATAAACAAATAATTCTTCTTTGCCTTTGCGGCTAATCTAGTATTTATCTGAAAATCCTTGAAAATATTCTTTCTTTGTTCGGCTTCGGATTCCTCGCCCATACTCGCCCAGACATCAGTATAGATAACATCGGCAGATCCTACCGCTTCGCTTGGGTCATTGGAAATATTTCCTAACGGAATACCCGATTCCCTAGTAATCTTTTTGTTAGGTTCATAGCCTTTAGGAGTGGCGATCTTCAAATTAACGCCTAATTTCATACTGCCATACATTAGCGAATGGCAGACATTATTTCCGTCGCCAATATAAGCGAGCTTAACGCCTTTTAACTTGCCTAATTTTTCCTTGATGGTAAATAAATCCGCTAATCCCTGGCAAGGATGCGTAAGATCGCTTAAGCCATTTATTACCGGAATTTTTGAATATTTGGCTAAATCCAAAACATCGCTGTGCTTATAGGTTCTGGCGACAATCGCATCTAAATATCTCGACAAGGTCTTGGCAACATCCTCAACCGATTCTCTTACTCCTAAGCTGATTTCACCGGGACCAAGATAAATACAATTCCCTCCCAACTGCCAAATTCCGACCTCGAAAGAAACCCGGGTTCTGTTTGACGGCTTTTGGAATATCAACGCTACAGATTTACCTTTTAATTTATTAGCAAAAGCTGATTTATTTCTCTTAATCTTAGAAGTGAGATTAAAAACGCCCTCAATCTCTTTAACTGACAAATCGTTAATACTAATTAAATCTTTATTCACCCCGCCCTTCCTTTCTCAAAACCGGGTATCTTACCCCACCATTCCCTTCCCGCAAATTATTTTTAGGAAGGGCGGGGTTCATATTTATCACTTATTATCCTAAAACCTTATCTAAAATATGCATTGCCTTATCAATCTGCTTCTTTGTAACGTTTAACGCCGGCATGAGTCTTAAGACCTTTTCGTGCGTGCAATTAATCAGCAGACCTTCTTCCAGGGCCTTCTCAACGATAGGTTTTCCCTCAATATTTAATTCCATACCGAACATAAAACCCATACCTCTGATTTCGACGATTGAATTATGTTTTTTCTTTAATCCCTCTAGCTTTGCAAAGATATAGCCGCTCATTTTGTTAACATTGGTCAACATCTTCTCTTTTTGTATTGCCTTAAATACACCTAAAGCGGCCTTACAGACTAAAGGGCTTCCGCCGAATGTAGAAGCGTGAGTGCCGGGCCCAAGCGTATCGGATATCTTTCTTTTGACCACCATTGCGCCTATTGGTAACCCTCCGCCCAATGCTTTAGCTAAAGTCATAATATCCGGCTCAATGCCGTAATTCTGATAACCGAACATCTTCCCGGTTCTACCCATCCCGGTTTGAACTTCATCTAAAATCAAAAGCAGATCTTTTTCATCGCAAAGTTTTCTTAAAGCCAAAACAAAATTTTTATCGGCGATATTAATGCCGCCTTCTCCTTGAATAAGCTCTAGCATAATCGCTATGGTTTTGTCGCTAATAGCGTTTTTAACTTCGTTTAAATTGTTAAATTCAACTATCTTAAAGCCTTCAGGTAAAGGAGCAAAACCTTTCTTATATTTATCCTGGCCGGTTGCGGTAAGGGCCGCGAGCGTTCTTCCATGAAATGAATTATTGAAAGTAATGATCTCATATCTTTTATCCTTGCCATATGCCCGGGCGAATTTTATCGCCCCTTCATTAGCTTCAGCACCGGAATTGCAGAAAAATACTTTCCCGTCAAAGGACCAATAGACAATCTCCTTGGCAAGCTTTGCCTGCTGAGGGTGAAAAAGATTGTTGGGGATATGGATAAGTTTTCCCACCTGGTCCCTTACGGCTGACTGAACATAAGGATGGCAGTGCCCGGGATTGCTTACTCCCCAACCCGGAAAGAAATCCAGATATTCTTTGCCATCTATATCCCAAATCCGCGAGCCCTTGCCCTTTACGAATATAATGTTAAACCGGGTATAAGTCGGCAAAATATAGTCTCTGTAAGAATCAAAAATTTCCTGTTTTTTCATGGCGTGATTTCAGTTCCGATACCTTCGTTAGTAAAAATTTCCAAAAGCAGCGCGTGCGGAGTTTTAGCATCAATGATATGCGTCTTTTTAACTCCGCCGTCTACCGTATTTATACAAGCCTTGAGCTTCGGGATCATCCCTTCCTGGATCACGTGCTGCTTAATCAAAGATTTTGCTTCCTTTATATTTAAAGAAGAAAGAAATGACTCGTGGTCCTCGATATTTCTCATGACACCTTTGACATTGGTTAATAAGACGAATTTCTCGGCCTCCAGCTCAACTGCGATAGCTGAGGCAGCCTCATCGGCATTCACATTATAAAGCTGTCTTCGGGCATCCTTTGCCATAGGACAAACCACTGGGATATGCACCCCTCTTAATCTTTCAACAATTAACGGCTTATTGATTGAGGATATTTCTCCCACAAAACCCAAATCTACTTTTCCTTTGGCTTCCTTTTTTTTGGCCCTGACTACCTCTCCGGATGCATTTAAACTGCCGGCATCGCCTTTTAATTCCTTTATTTCTTTGACAATTAAATGATTTAACTTCACTAATTCATCTGCCACGACTTTCAGTGTCTCGGCATCAGTAACTCTTATGCCGTCATGAAATTGAGCCGGTTTTCCTAGCTGCTTCATCGCTTCGGTTATGCTCGGGCCTCCGCCGTGCACAAGTATCGGTTTTATACCCACGAAACTTAAGAAAACTATATCTTCTAGGACACTTTTGCGGATTTTCTCATCGCCTAAAATGCTTCCGCCGTATTTGATGACAAAAATCTTCTTTCTGAATTCATGGATGTAAGGAAGCGCCTCAATCAGAACATCAGCTTTTTTAATGATTTCATCCATATCTTATCTTTTCTTCTCCTTGATTTCTGATTAACTTCCTTAACACAGATTTCCACAGATCCTAAACAGATAATCACAGATATATTTAAACAAAAATCTGTGTTTATCCGTGTTTGATTTGTGTGAATCTGTGTTCAAAAATCTATTCGGATTACCTTCAATTGTAAGCTGCATTAATCCTCACATATTCCTCGGATAAATCTGAAGTATAAACCGTAGCAAAAGATTTACCCACGCCTAAATTGATATCAATTTTAATATCCTTATTCTTCAATGAGGTGCAGTTAACCTTAATTTTATCTTCACTTATATTTATTCCCGTTTGGCCTAAGGCCGCAAATATTCTTCCCAAATTTCTATTCTCGCCGAAGATAGCTGTCTTTAAAAGATTGGAATTAGCGACTGCAAAAGCAAGCCTCTTGGCTATTTTATGATTCTTCGCGCCCTCAACTTTAATCTGAATAAATTTTGTCGCGCCTTCAGCGTCTTTGACAATTTTTTTGGCCAATTCCAAGCAAACATAACTCAACGCCTGGCAGAACTTATCTAAATTGGCACCTTCGATTTTCTTATTCTTAGTTTTGCCATTGGCTAATACCAAAACCATATCATTGGTACTCATGCATCCATCTATTGTAATAGAGTTGAATGACTTATCTACAGCTTCCTTCAGGATCTTTTTCAATGCTTGCGATGATATAGCCGCATCCGTCATAATAAATGACAACATCGTTGCCATATTCGGAGCAATCATGCCTGCGCCTTTGGCAATACCCGCGATCGTTACTGTTTTCCCGTTAAGTGCTAGCTTTACACAAACCTTTTTTGGCGCGGTATCTGTAGTCATAATCGCCGCTGCAACATTGTTAAGACCATTTTTATTGATCTTTTTCGTCAAAGAACTTATTCCATTTCTAATCTTATCGATTGGCAAGGGTTTCCCGATAATTCCCGTTGAAGCAACCAATACATCATTAGTTTTTATCTTGAGCGCCTTAGCAACGTTTGTAGCCATAGCCTTAGCGTCGGCCATTCCTTTGGCTTTAGTCATACAATTAGCGTTACCGCTGTTAACAATGATTGCCTGCGCTCGGCTATTCTTAAGATGCTGGCTTGATACAATTACGGGAGCTGCCTTAATTTTATTTGCCGTAAACACTCCTGCGGCTACAGCCACGGAATCTGAAAAAATCAAAGCCAAATCTTTTTTCCCTGACTTTTTTATCCCGCAACTAATACCTTCTGCTTTAAAACCTTTAGGCAGGACTTCCTTATTTAAAATCTTCATTTCAATCCAGTATCTTCCTTGAAACCGTAAACAATATTCATATTCTGCACGGCTTGACTCGCTGCGCCCTTCATCAAATTATCAATCGCCGCGACGATAAAAAGTAATTTCTTGTTCTTGTCAACTTTTAAACCGATGTCGCAGCAGTTGGTATCCAAAACATTTCTAGTCTGAGGAACCTTTCCCGCATCATACACTCTTACAAAAGGTTCGGTTTTGTAGAATCTTTTATAAAGCGTGATAATATCATTTTCTGACTTGGCCTTATTAAGCTTAACGTAAATTGTCTCCAAAATTCCTCTATTCATAGGAATAAGATGCGGCACAAAAACCGCATTGATTTTCTTGGAAGCAAGAATCGATAAAAACTGGTTTATCTCAGGCATATGCTGATGTTCGTTAATTTTATACGCTTTTAGGTTTTCATTAATCTCCGAGAAAAAGAAGTCTAACGATGCTTTTCTTCCTGCGCCAGTTGCTCCTGATTTTGCGTCAATAATAATCGAATTAGTATCAACTATCTCGGAAGTCAGTGCTGGAGCCAAAGCCAAAATCGCTGCCGTAGGATAACAACCGGGATTAGCAATCAACTTTGCCTGTTTTATTCTCTCTCTATAAAGCTCCGGCAGCCCATAAATTGCATTTTCAATATTCTTCTTATCTTTATGCGCCAGGCCGTACCAAGTTTTATATTCTTCTATATTTTTAAGACGATAATCTGCGCTTAGATCAATAACAATTTTATCAGCTTTCAAGAACATTGGTGCGATTTCCATGGAAATCTTATGCGGAACAGCCAAAAAGACCAAGTCGCATGATTTTATCGCTTTCTCGACGTTGAGATTATCGCAAACTAAGTCAACCTTGCCCAGAAATTTTGGAAAAATCTCAGATAATTCTTGAGCCTTTTCAATTTTGGCGCAGACATAACTGATTCTGACTTGCGGATGCTTTAAGAGAATATCGACGATCTTCTCTCCGGTATAACCTGTGGCGCCAACTATTCCCACATTTAACATTTTGTTTCCTTCCTTTTGTTTACACTGAGGCGACCCCGTTTCTTGCATTCTGCAAGAATGTAGCGAGGTCGACGAATGTGTCGACTGAAAAAAAATATTTATTATAATTATGATATCATATTTCCTGACGAGGTCAATATAATTTTTCGTCGAGAAATTGAACTTTGTAAACTTAATTCTCTAGTGAAATCCGACGAAGTCAGTAAATTCATATTACTGACGTAGGCGGATATAAATGGAGCTCTTATGCAAGCCGTATATTTTCTCTATACCCGCCTTCGCTGAAATACTTTCGTTTTAAGCTTCGGCGGGTTATTCGCTTAATGTTTTAGGGCTTGCTATTTTGGCGACATTCGCCGAAGCGGAACTAGTAAATCCAATTCTCGCTTCTCTTTATTCCGCGAAGGCGAATAAAAAACGCCATATTTTCATATGGCGTTAAAGGATTTACAGATTTAATATATTTATTATCTCTTAGTCCACTGGAACCTTTTTCTTGCTCCTTTTTGGCCATATTTCTTGCGCTCTTTCATGCGTGGATCACGACGCAAAAGCCCTTCCTTTTTCAATGCAGGCCTGTTGGCCTCATTAAAAAATGAAAGCGCACGAGAAATGCCGAGCCTTAAAGCCCCGGCCTGGCCAGTTTTTCCACCACCGACTAAATTTGCCAATATATCTATATTGGTAGACATGTTCGTAACTTCTAAAGGTTGCTTAATTAAAATTCTATCTGTTTCTCTGGGAAAATATTTCTCAAGCGACTCGCCATTAACGACAAACGAGCCTTTTCCGGCGGTAAGCTTTACCCGCGCTATTGCATTCTTTCTTCTTCCTGTTGCCCAAAAATCTGTCTTAGCCGCTGTTTCTACCATTTATTCTCCTTTGCCTCACAAAAGGCAAACTATGGTATAGGCTTCGGAGAATTATTCTCTGAGAATATTCTACGAAGCATTTACCATTATTCTTATTTCATATGCGAAGTGGAATAATTTATACCTCCAACACCGCTGGATTTTGCGCTTTATGAGGATGCGCTTCGTTATCGTAGACCTTTAGTTTCTTGATGACTTTATATCCTAAGGGGCCGCTCGGTAACATTCGTTTTACTGCCAAATAAATAACTTTACTGGAATTCTTCTTTAACATATTCTCCAGGCTATACTTCTTCAATCCCCCTGGATACCCGGAATAATGAAGATAAGTCTTATCTTTTAGTTTTTTACCGGTTACCCTGACTTTAGAAGCGTTAATCACAATGACGCTATCTCCGGTATCCATATTAGGCGTATAATAAGGCTTATCCTTGCCTTTTAATATACTGGCAACCTTAGATGCTAATCTGCCCAAGATTTTATCCCTGGCATCAACAATATGCCAATTATGTTCAATGTCTTTTTCTGTAGCTATGTATGTTTTCTTCATAAATCAATACCTTTTTGTCTTGTGGATTCTTCTCGAACAAGAGGGTTAAAATATAACATTTTTTCCATAAGAAGTCAATACCTAATTTGAAATCTCCTAAAATCATTAAATAATATTTTTGAACGCAGATTTGCGCAAATCTAACGCGGATTTACGCAGATATTTTAAATCTGCGACCATCTGCGTGCAATCTGCGATTATCTGCGTTAAAGATATCTTTTTAATTTTATTAGTATTTTACTTTTATGAGTGTTAATCCTCTAGCAGGAGCAGTTGGGCCGGCTAATTTGCGGTTTTTAGACTTTAAAATCCGTTTCAAACTACCTTCTTTGAATCTTCCTCTTCCGATTTCAATCAAAGTGCCCATAATATTTCGTACCATCTTAAACAGAAAACCATCGGCCTCAATTTCAAAGATTATAAAATCGCCTTTTTGGGTCAATTTGATACTTTTTATCGTCCGCACCGACTTCTTTTTCTTCTTATCTGCTGCCTGAAAAGCCTTAAAATCGTGTTTGCCGCGAAGGCATCTAATTTCCTGTTTCATCAGATCAAAATCTAATTTATGGGGAATCATATAGCACAGCTTCCCTTCGAACACAGAACGGTATGGCCGATTCAGTATCTGATAACGATAGATTTTAGATTTGGCGCCGTATCGTGAATGAAAATCGCTAGCCACCTCTTCTACTTTTGTCACCGAAATGTCTTCAGGGATATTTGCGTTAATGGCAACTCTAAACTTA
>Ga0194113_10010583_pt1 | contig 11012 bp, 8 predicted proteins | sample TA2MahC200mmetaG_FD_146193 | JGI IMG/M metagenome (GOLD analysis project Ga0194113, IMG submission 146193) | Freshwater microbial communities from Lake Tanganyika, Tanzania - TA2015017 Mahale Deep Cast 200m | ecosystem: Environmental > Aquatic > Freshwater > Lake | place: Tanzania: Lake...
TGAACTTTTCAGGCTTGAACCTGGAGATTTATTGAAAAAAATTGGTTTTACACTTGCCTATACCATAGGAGGAACTTCTGGAGCAATGCTGGGAACAGGTTTTATTGAAACGGGTAAGTATATTGCAGATAACAAGGAGCCATCTCCACAAGACTGGGTAAAAGCAGTTGAAAGTGCTCTTGATGTTATCAAAAGAAGGGGAGGTAATACACAGGTTGGCGATAAGACACTGGTTGATTCTCTTGAGCCGGCAGTTGAAGCCATGGAAAATATTACAGGCTCAAGACCAGCTCAGGAATTAAGCTCAGCTGATAATAAAAAAGATATGCTTGAAGTTTTACAGGCAGCTCTTAATGCAGCAAAAGAAGGTTCTGATAAAACAATTGATATGGTTGCAAGAAAAGGCAGGGCTTCTTATCTTGGTGAGAGATCAAGAGGAAACAGGGACCCTGGCTCCCTTGTAATAGTTCTTATGTTTGAAGCAGCTGTTGAAGTTCTCGGGACTGTTTAAATGTGTGTTTTAATTTTTATTTTTTAAAAGAGGTAGAGGGTGAAAAAAATCATAAACAAGCCCGATGATGTAGTTTTCGAAATGCTTGAGGGTCTTGTGCTTGCAAACAAGGATAAAATTGGGCTGATTGCTGAAAAGAGAATTGTTTACAGAAAAGACCCGTATTTAAACAAGGTTGCAGTAGTTTCAGGTTCAGGCAGCGGGCATGAGCCGGACCAGGCTTTTTATGTTGGAAAAGGTATGCTTGATGCAGCCTGTGCTGGGCCAGTTTTTGCTGCCCCAACACTTGATGCAATTGTTGATGCTGCAAGAATTGTTGACAGGGGAAGAGGGGTGTTGTTTCTGGTCAAGAACTATACAGGAGACAGAGCTAATTTTGAAATGGCAAGCGAGATGCTTGAATTTGAAGGAGGTCCTATTGTTGATACTGTAATAATAAATGATGATGTTGCCGTAAAGGATAGCACATTTACTGCCGGCAGAAGAGGTGTTGCAGGTGCAATGTTTGTGTATAAAATAGTTGGTGCAAAGTCCGAGGAGGAAGGGGTAAATATTCAGAGTTTAAAAAGGCTTGCAGTAGAGGTAAATGAGAATGTAAGATCCATGGGTTTTGCTTTAAAATCATGTACAACTCCTGCAAAGGGCTCACCAACATTTGAGCTGGGTGGTGATGAGATTGAGCTGGGAGTCGGGCTGCATGGTGAGCCGGGAAGGGAAAGAATTAAGTACAGGCCTGCTGATGAAATAATTAAAATAATTACAGATTCTGTTATTGAAGATTTACCATTTACTTGCGGTGATGAAGTCGCCATAATGATAAATGGACTTGGTGGCACTCCTATTGGAGAGCTTTATATTGCTTCTAAAATAGTGCATAAGATTTTAAGTGATAAAAAAATTAAAATATTTAGAACGTATGTTAATAATTTCTGTACCTCACTGGATATGGAGGGCTGCTCGGTAAGCCTGCTTAGGCTTAATGAGGAATTTAAAAGATTGCTTATAGCACCGGTTGATATACCAATTAGATATTTCTAATAATAAAATTAAAAAGGAAGTTCTGAATTAAGAAGAACTTATTATTTATAATAATAATAATTTGAAATATAATACTCTAATAACCCGCTGCGGCGGGCAGAGTTCCACGCACTTTAGTGCGTGGGTGAATGTTAATTAATATCAAGCGAAGCTTGAATTTTGGTGATAAGTGCCACATACTTCAGTGCGCGGGTATCTATATTGAACTGTATCTAAAAGTAATATTTACTGCAATTAAGATAATTTACTATTAATAAGATAAATATAATTAAAAAAATGAAGCAATGAAAAAAATATTATATAAAAATAAAAGAAAAAAAATAAAATTAACTTTTAAAATAATTCTTGTATTTTTATTAATTTCTTTTACATCTTTTTTATTTCAGCTAAACTTTATACCTCGCATTAATCTTATGGCACAGGATAATGAACCGTCTCAAAAAGATAATTATGATTATATTCTTGTAATTGATGAGTCGGGAAGTATGAGGAAGAACGACCCCCAGAATATGAGAATAGATGCTGCAAAGCTATTTGTATATCTGGCAGAAATTTTAAACAAGGGTAACAGGGTACTGATTTCAGGCTTTGGGGCAAATACAAATATTTATTTGCCGCTTACAGAAATAAGCGGCAATGAGAACGACATAAGTTCTGCAATCAATAAAATCAAGAGTAACCAGATGTTGACGGATATGAAGGGAGCTCTTGAAAAGATAAAAACTATTCTGGATGGCAGACAGGAAAAGCAAAAAACTGCTGTAATTTTTTTAACTGATGGCTCCCTTACAATTAATGATATTCCACCCCAGTCACAGCAAAGCGATAAACCGGTAAAGGAAAAACCAGGCAAAGATAAGGACGTAGATGTGCCACCGGTACGGGATGAAAATTACGACGGTACTGATAAAAAGGGTGAAATTTCTGAACAGTTTTCTGAACTGCTGGAGAAAAGTGATGATAAAGGTGAATTACCAAAGAGTGAGAAGCAGTACCTGGAAGAATACAGGCAGCAGCTTCTTGATTTATGTTACAGCTTTAAATATGAAAATATTGTAATTTACCCTATAGCCTTCACAAAAGAAGCTGATATTGAGCTTCTTGAACAAATGGCTTCAATAACTTCTGGTGCATGCTGGAAAGCCGATAATGCTTCAGATATTAAAAACAGCTATCTCGAAATCTTAAAAAATTTAACAAGCAGATTCATAAGGATTGAAGAGCAGGAAGATGGAGAAGCCCTGAAAGGAGAAATTCAGGTAAGCAGTTATATAAAGGAGCTTGTTGTCCTGTCGCTTAAGAATAAAATACAGCCGGTACCTTCAATAAATTTAGTTGATTCTTCAGGAATTCAGGCTAAGTACAGTGAACTTGTACAGGAAAGTATTTTTAAGATAATAAAAATAGATGAACCTCTGGATGGTAAATGGAATTATGAAATAAGAGGAGATGCACTGTTTGTTTATAATATTACAGACCCTTATATTATAGAGCCTTATTATTCAATCTATACATATGCAGCAGAAGTTCCACTGAAAATAAATATTTCAGGTTTATTTGAAGAAAATACTGAGATTAATTCTACAGACTTTGAGGTCTATTGTGATATAAAAGACCCGCAGGGTGAAGTGGTTGAAGATCTGAAACTGACAGATGATGGTAAAAATACTGATGAAAATGAAAATGATGGTATTTTTTCGGGAATTTATGACAGCACAGATTTCAGAGGAAGCTATCTTGTCACTTTTAAATTAATACATCTTCCAACCTCCTCAAAATCTAACAGTATTATTAATCTTGAAGTTGTAAAACTTCCTGCAGTAATTTCAATTATCGAACCTTCAGAAGAATTCTATTTGTTAAATACAGATATTAATGTGTTTGTTAAACTTGAAAAGGCTTCTGAATCACAGGAAGTGTTAAGTCCTGCAGACTATGAACTGACATTTAATATTTTGTATCCGGATGGTAAAAAAGCACAGCATATAACACTTCTTGATAATGAAACTGGTGCAGACGTTGAAGGCAAAGATGGAATTTTTAGTGCTCAGATTTTAAAACCACAGGTGGAGGGAAAATATGTTTTGGAATTTTTTATACGCCATATTCCATCAATGTTTGTGCCTGCTGCTACTACACAGAAGGCAGCATTTGAAGTTGTAAGTGAACTGGAAAAACAGCCTGTTGCAGAGGAAACACTATCCACTGATACGGATACAGAAATTCAAAAGGAAACAGATATTGAACCTGAAGAACCAGAACAGAAAGCTTCAGGGGAAATTGCCCCATATTTGCTTGCAGTAATAATTGCTGCATCTGCTTTTGCAGTTGCTGCAATAATTTTAATGGTTTATTTTTTATATATAAGGCCAAAAAGAAGGGGCTTTTAATCATTTAAATAAATCAGGTATTAATTGAGACAGGTATTAAGCGGTATATTAAGGCAAGTAGCAAACTGTGTTAATAATTGATTAAGGGTTAACCCAGACCTTTATCTTTCTTATTCTTTCAACCGGTAGATCTCCTGGTGGATCCTGCCTGATAGTATATCCGGATGGAACTTCACCATAACGTTCGTTTATATATTCAACATTTATATATCCTAACTGATAAAGGATATTGTTTGCCTCTGAGACTGGCATAAGTGTGACGTTGGGAAGAATAGGTATATCTTCGGGATATATAGGTGCCTGAACTGTCGGTTCAGAGCCATATCTGAATTCCATAAGGCTTATCTGGTCAAATGGTGTAAATCTGTTAGGTATACATAATTCACCGGTCTCTGGGTTTGTTGTAACCTGCAGATCAATGACTGTATCTTCAGGTCTCTTAAAGTCTTCAGCCGGCAGGTTTATAGTTGCTCTCTCCATGAACAGCTTCCATATCATTGCAGGGTGAGCACCTCCCACCACTACCATATCATGTATTGGTCCCATTTTTTTATTAATTTCCGGATATCCCATCCAGACAGAGGCACATAAATTTGTTGTAAACCCTGTAAACCAGGCATTTTCAACCTCCTGGGTTGTTCCAGTTTTTCCAGCACAAGGTCTGTCGTCAAGTCTTGCTTTTGTTCCGGTTCCACGAAGCATAACCTGCTGCATTATCTCAATCATTCTGTAAGCATTTATAGGTTTTAGAACCTGGTTGCTTTCTTCTTTGTATTCTTCAATTAATCTTCCATCCTTGTCTGTAATTTTAAAAATTGCAACAGGGTCATGTCTTACACCATAATTAGCTATTGTTGAAAATGCGGTGCATACCTCCAGTGGTGATACCCCAGTTGTAAGACCACCAAGACCTATTGCAGGATAACCTTCCATTGGTGTTTCTATTCCCATGTCATTTGCAATTTTCGAAACACTGTAACCACCCACCCTCATTATAAGCTGTGCATAAACAACATTAACTGAACGAACAGTACCATCTATAACTGTCATTTCATTTGTGTCAAAACTTGCATTCTTATAATTAGATACTTCCCAGGGCTGGCTTCCAACAATATCATATAATAAGGTGCCATTTGGATTAAATGTCATATAAGGGCTTACTCCCTGTTCAAGTGCAGCAGCAAGTGCAAAAACTTTAAAAGTTGAGCCAGGCTGCCTTTTTGCCTGAGTTGCAAGGTTAAATTTCATATCCCCAAAATCTTTTCCTCCAACCATTGCTTTTATAAATCCATTTCTTGGATCCATTGCGACCAGTGAGGCAGCAGGGTCTTCAGGGTCATAAAGCACCTGCTTGATAGCATCTTCTGCAGCAACCTGCATATCAGGCTCAAGTGTTGTATATATATTAAAACCACCTTCAAATACTCTGGTAACTCCATATTTTTTGATTAATATCTGTTTTACATATTCCACAAAATATGGTGCAAAGCTTTTTTCTTCTGCCACAAAAGGTCTCTGTGTTATAATTTGCTGCCTGATTGCATTTTCATAATCATCCTCATCTATATAACCCAGTTCAAGCATCTTACCCAGAACAATATTTCTTCTTTCAAGGGCTGCTTTTTTATTCAGATAAGGAGAATAGTGACTTGGTGATTGAATAAGCCCTGCTATTGTTGCACATTCTGATAAGCTTAAATACTCAACATCTTTATTAAAATAAGTCTTTGCTGCTGCCTGTACACCGTATGCACCTTCACCCAGATAAATAGTATTTAGGTACATTTCAAGTATTTCTTTTTTTGTATAGAATTTTTCAAGTTGATAAGCAAGGGCAGCCTCTTTAACTTTTCTATCGTACGTTACTATTTTTTTTCCTTCAGGTATATATATGCTGGTTATTACCTGCTGGGTTATTGTACTTGCTCCTTCAACTATTTCACCTGACTGTAGATTAATCAAAAAAGCCCTGGCAATACCTTCCAGATCAAATCCTGTATGCCGGTAGAATCTCTCATCTTCAATTGATATCACAGCATTGATAAGGTTTTTAGGAATCTGCTCAAGTGGTACAAGTTCCCTATTTTCTTCACCATGGAAGGTTGCAATGAGTGTGCCATCTGCTGCATATATCCTGGATGTCAGTGCACTCTGTGTTGGAGAGTAATCTTCTATGGAGGGCAAATCCGAAATAAAACTTGCAGCTGCAGCGGTTGCTGTAAAAATTGTGCCGCCTACCATGCTAAAAATTCCAATGGAGCTGAAAATAAATATTATAATTAAAAAAATGGTAATCTTTAGAGCTGTATTATTTCTTTTATGTTTTTTTCTTATTCTTGACATTTAAGAATATATTTTTATTATTCAACACTTTTTTTTATTTATTATCATAATATTCGTAAATGATACGAATAATAAAGATAAATTTTTACAGAAACAAAAAAACATTTTTATTTTCACTGCAAAGATATTATCATATTTTTTATTTTAAGAAAAAGAGATTAACTGGTAAAATACCCTTAATATTTTTAATGATTAAATAAAGTGACTGGTATTATGGGTCTGTAAAAGACGGGTTGTATTTATTTATTTTGCAACAATGCAATAAATTGCATATAATTATACAATTATACCACTTATATTATCTGTTCCGTTATTTTAAACGGCTGATATGAGCAGTTTTTTTTAAATTAAAATTTACATAAGCCTGGTTTTAAATGGGGAGAAGTATTAGAAATGGCAGAATTAACCACTGAAGAAGTAAGAATTTTAATAGATAAGTCATACAGGTGCAGAAAAAATATCCTTAAAATGATGCGATATGGGGAAGGCCACATTGGAGGTGCTTTTTCAAGTATTGATATAATAACAGTTCTGTACAATAAAATTATGCGCCACAATCCGCGAGATCCTAAATGGTCTGATAGGGACAGGTTTATTTTATCAGCTGGCCATAAATGTCTTGCACTTTATACTATTCTTGCTGACCAGGGTTATTTTGAGGAGGATGTTTTATGGACATATAATACACTTGATACAAAAGTTCCAATGCACCCGGATGAGAAAGCTCTCCCTGGAGTTGAGTTTCCTACAGGTTCACTTGGCCACGGACTTGCAGTGGCAAATGCAATGGCTCTTACTGCAAGACTTGACAGGAAAGATTACAGGGTTTTTGTAATGCTTGGAGATGGTGAATGTGCGGAGGGCAGTGTCTGGGAAGCTGCAATGGCTTCAGCTCACCATCAAATAGACAACATCACTGCAATTGTTGACAGGAATGGTCTTCAGGTTAATGGGCGAACTGTTGATATAATGAATACAAGTCCGTTTGAGGATAAGTTTAAAGCATTTGGCTGGGAGGTTATTACTATTGATGGTCATGACTTCAGTCAAATTTATTCTGCATTATCATCAGTTCCATTTTTAGAAAAAAAACCATCCTGTATAATAGCAGATACAATTAAATGCAAGGGGTTATCTTTTGCAGAGGATAAATTTCAATACCATCACTGGCACTGCGAGAGCTCCCAGATAGATGAAACAGTTAACATTGTTGATTCTGCAAGATTAAATGAGTTAAGAAATGTTTAAAAAGTGTCAGAGTTACAGGAATTATTTGAATGGGTTGAGTCAGAAAGTTTTTATATACGAAAGTTTTTATTTACAGGTATTGAAGAAGGAATTATTATGGGTTGGAGATGGGATTTTAAGTTTCTAAAAGAATGAAGCAGAAAAGAAAATAATAATATGGTTTAAGAATCAGATAAAAAATAAATAAGGAAGTAAAAATTTAAGCAGATAATTAATAAGGTAAGGTTATTAAGGTTATGAAGCCTGATATAAATAAGGTTAATAAAGTTAAAAATCAGAAAATAAATACAGTTGATGAAATTATTGAGGATCCAAGAAAAGTATTTTCCGAAGCCCTTGTTGAGCTTGGTGTAAAAAACCGGGATGTTTTATATATATCATGTGATTCTTCCCTGGGTGCAAGCGGTGCAGAATTTAATAAAAAGTTTCCCGAGCGCCATTTTGAGTTTGGAATACAGGAACAGAATGCAATGGGTGAAGCAGCAGGATTCGCAATAAGCGGAAAAATCCCTTTTATCGCTGCATATGTTCCGTTTATAACATTCAGATGCTTTGAACAGGTAAGGGATGATGTTTGCAAGACAAATTTAAATGTAAATATTATGGGAAATAACTGCGGTTTTTCTGTAAGTGCTCTTGGACCCACACATGTGATACTTGAAGATGTGTCAATAATGCGTTCGCTTCCTAATATGACCATTATTTCACCATGTGATGGGCCTGAATATTATCAGTCAGTGTTTGCAGCTGCCGAGATTGAAGGTCCTGTATATATCAGGATTCACAGGCAGAAAATAAAAAGACTCCATTCAAGCGATTATAAATTTAAAGTCGGAAAAGGTGAAATTTTAAAAAAGGGCAGCGATGTAACAGTAATTACCTGTTCTTCCATGGTGCATGAGGTACTTGAGGCATCTTCTAAACTTGAGAAAAAGAGCATAGAGTGCGAGGTGATAAATATTTCAACTATTAAACCTGTTGATAGAGATTTAATTTTAAGCTCCTCTTTAAAAACTAAAAAAGTTGTAACTGTTGAGGAACATACGATAGTAAATGGTCTTGGAAGTGCAGTAGCTGATGTTCTTTCCAGAGAAAATCCAGTAAAAATACGCATGATTGGTATTAATGATATTTTTGCTGTTGTCGGGGAGTATGATGAAGTTTTAGATTACTATGGCCTGACGGGTCCAAAAATTGCCCGCAATGTTGAAGATTTCATTACAGGAAAAGTTTAAAATCAACAACTAAATTTGAGTAATATAGTCTAAATTCTATATACCTGTTAACTTTTTACCTGTTAACATTTTAATTACACAGGCCTATGCAGGTAATTAATTTTTGTAAGGAGGTTTTAAGATGAAAATTGCAATTGGCTGTGATGAAAATGCGCTTGATTTAAAAAATGCACTTATTGAAGTTTTAAAGTCAAGGGATGTTGATTATAAGGATTTTGGTGTTTTTACATATGAGCCGGTTGACTATCCGGACATTGCAAGCAGTCTGGTACCCCAGGTTCAGAATGGAAATTTTGACCGTGGAATTCTTGTTTGTGGCACAGGGCTGGGAATGGCTATATGTGCAAATAAATTTAAGGGAATAAGAGCAGCAGTTTGTCATGATATCTATTCCGCCCAGAGATCCATTCTATCCAATGATTGCCAGATACTCTGTATGGGGGCACTGATTATTGGAAAGAGCCTTGCTCAGGAAATCTTGAAAGTATGGCTTGACATTGAAAGAACAGGCGGTACTGTAAAAAAGGTTAAAAAAATTAATGAGCTTGATAAAATATAGAAAATATAATCAATAAAAAAATAGGTTTTTATACGCTGAGTTTTTTTATAAAAATGTTTTAGAAAAAAATAATATCATTTTAAAGTAGTAATAATAACCATGAGCTACAATATTAAATTAATGGTTAAAGTCTCGAATCTTTATTATAAAGATAATCTAACCCAGGAAGAGATATCAGAAAAGCTTAAAATATCAAAATATCAGGTAAATAGAATTCTTAAAAAAGCTATTAGTTCCGGTATTGTGCAGATAAATATCATTGACCCCACTGTAAATATTTCGACTCTTGAAGATAAACTTGAAAAACTGTTTAACCTGAAGCGTGCAATAGTAGTTGATAATTACGGGCTTTCTGATATTGAGTTAAAATCCAAGCTTGGAAATGCGGCAGCGAACTTTTTAATGGAAATAATTAAAAATAAGGATGTTATTGGAGTTTCATGGGGAACAACTATAAATGAAGTAGTTAACCAGCTGCCTTCAAAGATAAATAAAGAAGTTGAAGTTGTTCAAATAACAGGAGGCTCTCATCAGCTTTCAATAGATTTAAATTGTCATGATGTTACAAGAAGGATGGCAAAAAAGTTTAATACTGAGCCAAATTTACTTTATGCGCCGGCAATTCTGGATTCAAAAGAGCTGTATAATCTTTTACTCCAGGAGCAATCAATAAGAAAGACATATGAGTATTTTGAAAGGGTTACAATAGCTCTTGTTGGAATTGGTGCCATGTTTCCTAAAATTGTTTCTACTCTTATAAAAACAGGTCATATAAATGAGATAGATTTTAAATCTTTAAAAGAGCATAATGCTGTGGGGGATGTATTCTCGCATTTTTTTAATATTAATGGCAGGATTTGTGATTCAAGCTTAAAAGGTAGATTGATTGCAATGCCGGTAAACACTTTACTTAAGGTTCCCTATTCAGTTGGAGTTGCTGGAGGAAAAGAAAAGGCTGAAGCAATACTCGGTGCACTAAGAGGGAAGTATATAAATATATTGATAACTGACAACACAGCAGCAGAAAAAATTTTAAAACTTTCAAACCAGTAAGATTAAACGATAATTTTTTCGAAATTTATTGCAATACTGCTAAAAATTGCATATAATATATCTATTATTTTTAATTAAGTTAAATAGTATTTCTGTTTCTATACAATGTCTGACCTGGGTGTATTGTAAAGGATTTATTATATAGGGTGTGTTATTTATATGTAATCTTTATACAGCTTTAGGTCATTAAATTATAAGTTAATTTTTATTCAAAGAAATTACATATTGGACTTATTTATAAGAATATAAATTTTTAGTTTGTAAATCATATTGAATATTAGTATAAACATTGAAATAGTATAGACAGGAGATAAATGACAGCTATAAGTAAAGAATTAAAAAAAGAAATGCTTAAAACCATAATAAAAATAAGACGGTTTGAAGAAAAAACTATCCAGCTTTATCAAACTGCTAAGATATGGGGTTATCTTCACCCGTATATTGGAGAAGAGGCGATAGCAGCTGGAGCATGTCTGGCAATTGATAAGTCTGACTATATAGTTTCTACCCACCGAGGACACGGGCACAGTATTGCCAAGGGAGCAGATTTAAACAGGATGATGGCTGAGCTTTTAGGTAAGGTTACGGGTTACTGCAAGGGCAGAGGCGGTTCAATGCATATTGCCGATACTGAA
>Ga0194113_10010584_pt1 | contig 11012 bp, 11 predicted proteins | sample TA2MahC200mmetaG_FD_146193 | JGI IMG/M metagenome (GOLD analysis project Ga0194113, IMG submission 146193) | Freshwater microbial communities from Lake Tanganyika, Tanzania - TA2015017 Mahale Deep Cast 200m | ecosystem: Environmental > Aquatic > Freshwater > Lake | place: Tanzania: Lake...
TAACGATAAGCCTAAATTTTAGTCAACGACTCAGTTGAAAATTGAGAAACTGTGCTGAGTATCAGATTTCGTGAACTTAATCAGAGGTTTCTTAGTTTTCTAACCGCTCGTTTAGCTTTATCAACTGCATCAGGGTCGCCTTCAAACATTACCGTTGCTAATTGCTCCTGAACGAAATCATTGGACCATTTGATGGCATTCTCACATCGACTTAGAAATGTTGGTCTATATTGACCAATTATAGTCTGCCATATCCCAATTTTAGTTGAGTCTTTCTTGACCTCGCGGCAAGCTCTTTGAAATTCCTTTATGACGCCAGCGGCTGGCACTCCGCTAAGATGCGGGTCTATAGGACCTAGATTTGAATGCTTAGACATCAATATGACCTTACAGGAACATGCAAGCATTGTGCCAGCAGACATAGCAATTTGTGGGACTATAGCACGAATGTCCTTGCCAAACATCTGGCGTAGATAATCTACAATGGACTGTGTTGCAGCAAGGTCACCGCCTGGCGTATGTAGAATTAGATCCAAGCCTTCGCTTCTATTCAATCTATGAATGGCCATCATGAAACCATTCTTGTCTTCATCATTTATCTCAGACTGTTGAATGCCAGGCTTAGAGAGCCATCCTGAATAGTAAGCGATTATATTCCTCTTCGTATGGCCGTACAGTTTGAGAAGGTAACTTCTCCGAGTAGCATCGACAGCCTGTTGCCCCATGCTAACATGCTGCACTCGATAGGTTTCTATTTCTCTCAAAATCTCATTCCAGTTCGGCACAAGGCTCCTTTAAGACATCTTGGCAGGTTCTGTAAAAGCAGCACCTGTCGCAACACTTGGTACAATCCTAAGCGGACTTGGTTGCTCAAGCCAATCACTAGATAAATTGTTTGGTAATTGTACTGGGCGTTTGAGGAACCGTTTATACTGACGCTCTAATTTTGTTCTCTTTTTGAACTCAATTTTCTTTTGTCGTTTGCGTACCATTGCAGTGCTCCTTTTTGGGTGTTTAGTATTATTATAGCGTATAACAGATTTTGTCAAATTTTCATGTTCTGGCTTTTCAGCCGCGCTTGCCAAGTATTGCAGGCGAGTGTACAATATAACATAATAAGCAGGACTCGGTCTCTGAGGCGAAGGAGGCAGGATGGAGAAAGGTACCTGGACGGTTAAAACAGGGCTGGCCCAGATGTTGAAGGGCGGCGTGATTATGGATGTCACTACCCCGGAGCAGGCTAAGATTGCGGAGACTGCCGGGGCTTGTGCGGTGATGGCACTGGAGCGGGTCCCTGCCGATATTCGTGCGGCGGGCGGGGTGGCGCGTATGGCGGACCCCACGATTATCGAGGCTATCATGAAGACGGTTACCATTCCGGTGATGGCTAAATGCCGCATCGGTCATTTCGTCGAAGCTCAGGTGCTCGAATCGCTGGGCATCGATTTCATCGATGAGTCCGAGGTGCTCACACCTGCCGATGAGAGCCATCACATATATAAGCACCCGTTTAAAGTCCCCTTTGTCTGCGGTTGCCGCGACCTCGGCGAGGCGCTGCGCCGCATCGGCGAGGGCGCCGCTATGATTCGCACCAAGGGAGAGGCGGGGACGGGGAACATCGTCGAAGCGGTAAGGCATATGAGGGCGGTGATGGACGGCTTGAGGAGGCTGAAGGGCTTGCCCGAGGACGAGCTTATGGCTGAGGCGAAAGCCCTGGGCGCTCCGTTCGAGCTGGTTCAGGAGGTGCACAAGACAGGCAAGCTGCCGGTGGTCAATTTCGCCGCTGGCGGGGTGGCTACCCCCGCTGACGCAGCGCTGATGATGCAGCTCGGCGCCGACGGTGTGTTTGTCGGTTCTGGGATTTTCAAGTCGTCTAATCCGGAATCGATTGCCAAAGCTGTTGTGAAGGCTACAACCCACTATAAAGAACCCGCTATCATCGCCGAGGTGTCTAAAGGTATAGGGGTGCCCATGACAGGACTGGACATAAAGGCGATACCCGAGAAGGAGCTACTTGCGCCCCGCGGTTGGTAATCTCTGATGCCGGTGGGGTGATATATATGAAGAAAATCGGCGTTCTGGCGATGCAGGGTGCCTTTGCGGAACACATCGAGGCCCTGCGTCGACTGGGTGTGGCGGCGGTCCCCGTAAGGCTGCCGGGGGAGCTTAAAGAGGTCAAAGGGCTGATAATCCCCGGCGGCGAGAGCACCACCATCGGCAAGCTTCTCGGTGAATATCGTCTCGTCGGCGAACTCAAAAAGCTTATTGCCAAAGGATTCCCCGTTTTCGGCACCTGCGCCGGCATGGTTCTGCTGGCAAAAGAGGTCCGCGGTCTCGACGGGAATCACTCGGTGGAACTGCTGGGCGCGATGGACATAGCAGTGAGGCGCAATGCCTTCGGCAGGCAGGTGGACAGCTTCGAGACCGACCTCGATATATCCGTGCTGGGACCCCCTTCGTTTCACGCTGTGTTTATTAGAGCGCCCCGGATTGAAAAGGTGGGCAGGGGCGTCGAAGTGCTGGCAAGCCTCGCCGACGGCACGCCGGTGGCTGCCCGGCAGGGTAATGTAGTGGCTACCGCCTTTCATCCTGAGCTTACTGCCGACCTCAGATTGCATAAACACTTTCTGTCGCTGGTTGACGGCAATACCAGAGAGAGCCAGCATGAGCAGGGCAATGCTCAACAGGAAGCGTAAAATTAGAGTGTCATTCTGAGGAGTCCTTCCCATTCGGGAAGGACCACCGAAGAATCTCTGATAGTAGTACAAGGCTAATTACTGAGATTCTTCGCTAAAGCTCAGAATGACAGTAAGACACGGGTGGTCAATTTTGAGGGTATGTCCGGCTGAGATGTGATGATACGTTCGCTTCAGCTTACTGACGTTCCGGCGCTGCTCTTGTTCCTGGGCAAGGCTCCGAGGAATGAGGCGAGGGCAAGAGACAGACTGGGCGCCAAGGGGATAGAACGGCTGGCAGCCGCATCCATACTTAAGGGCTGTTTGATTTCAGCAGATAAACAGCATAGCTTTGTCTGCGTCAGTGGAGGGTTTGTCCAGGGACTGGCTTGCCTGCGCAGAGGGCAGGGACCCAGCGCCTGGTTTGTCGAACGCCTTATGCTGGAGCCGGAACGGGAAGAGAGCTGTATTGACCTTCTCGAAAGGGTGGGCTACGCCGGCGACAAAATCAAGGCGGAGCGGGTTTTTCTCCGTGTCGATTCCTCCAGCCCCGCAGCGGATATGGCGAAGCAGGCAGGCTTCAATCATTATCTCACTGAGTTGCTTTACCGGCTCGACGAAGTACATCAATCAGCTCCGCCTGACCCGCTGCCCGCGTTGCGCCCTAAAACAGGCGCCGATGAACATGCGCTGTTCCGTCTGTTCAGCGCCTCTGCTCCGCTGCAGGTGCGCAGCGCAGAGGGCATGACCTTGCAGGAGTGGACGCACAGCAGGGACAGAGATGCGCACAGGGAGATGGTTCAGGAAAATACAGGCGAGATTTCCGCCTGGCTGCGCATAAGATACAGCGGTGCCTCGGGGCAGTTTGAGATAGTTGCCGCGCCGGGGTCGGGCGACCTGGCGAGCCTGGCGGACTATGCACTGACTGCACTTAAGACCAGGCGTCCTGTGTACTGCCTGGTGCCCGAATATCAGCAGCAGTTGAGGCGTATTCTCGAAGACAGAGGCTTTTATCAGGCAGGTTCATATTCCTGCTTCAGCAAACAGCTGGCGGTCAGGGTTCACGAGCCTCAATTGGTGCCCTTGAGGGCTTAGGAGGTCGATTTGTCAGCCATGCAGAAAATAATGACCGATGATTTGGATGCGCTGCTCGACGCATTGCCTCCTCATATTGCGGAGCCGGTGCGGCAGCGAGGAGAGCGCGACGAGCTTCTGGAAGTGGTTATGGACCTGGGACGGCGCCCGGAGGCGCGCTTTCTGGGTCGGGACGTTTACCTCGGCTCGGATGAAGTAACGGCGGAGGACATAGATTACACGGCTTCGCGCATCGGAGCCTTCGGGGACGATAACCGCGCTGGCATCGAACGCACGCTGCATCGAATCTCGGCTATTCGCAACCGCAAGGGGCGCATTGTGGGACTCTCCTGCCGAGTGGGCAGGGCTGTCTTCGGCACCATGGCGCTGATCAAGGATTTGGTGGAATCGGGACGGAGTATTCTGCTTCTGGGCAGGCCCGGCGTGGGCAAGACCACCATGCTGCGAGAGGTAGCGCGCGTCCTTGCCGATGACTTCAGCAAGCGGGTGATAATCGTCGATACCTCCAATGAAATCGCCGGAGACGGCGATATCCCTCACCCCGCCATCGGGCGGGCGCGCCGGATGCAGGTTCCCACGCCCTCTCTGCAACATGCGGTTATGATAGAGGCGGTGGAGAACCACATGCCCGAGGTCATCATTATCGATGAGATAGGCACGGAGCTTGAGGCTCAGGCAGCGCGCACTATCGCCGAGCGCGGGGTGCAACTGGTGGGCACGGCTCACGGCAATACCCTCGATAATCTGATGATGAACCCCACGCTATCAGACCTGATTGGAGGCATTCAGTCGGTTACTCTGGGTGATGAGGAGGCAAGGAGGCGCGGCACGCAGAAGTCGATTCTGGAGCGCAAGGCTCCGCCGACCTTCGACGTTGTTGTGGAGATACAGGGCTGGGAACGGGTAGCCATCCATCCCGATGTTACCGCTGCAGTCGATGCCATGCTGCGGGGTCAACTTGTCCCCATAGAGGTGCGCTGGTTCGAGAACGGTGAGGTCAGGAAAGAGAAAAAGATGCCCTTCGGCGCGCCGGAGCCCGCCGTGGAGAAGAAAGCCTTCAAGAAAAAAGAACCCCATAATATTTTCCCCTACGGCATCAATCGAATACGCCTTGAGGAGAGCATAAAGCGGCTGCAGCTCCAGGTAGAAGTGGTGAATGAACTCAAGGAAGCCAATTTAGTAATGACCTCCAAGAGGCATTATCGCAAAAAGTCGCAACTGCTGCGCGATGCGGAACAAAAGGGCCTGCCCATATATGTTATCAGGAGCGATAAGGTGGCTCAGATGGAGCAGGGGCTAGCGAATATATTCCGGGTGGAGAAGAAATCATCGGATTCCATAGCCCAGGCGCTGAAGGAAGCGGAGGAGGCTATAGATGAAATTAAGCGCACCGGCCAGCCTGTGGAGCTCAGCCCCCAGAATGCTTTTATCCGGCGGTTACAGCATCAACTGGCTGAGAAATATAATCTGGTAACCAAGAGCACGGGCAAGGCGCCGCATCGCAGGGTGAGGATTCTATCCAACAACGATTCCAACTTCAACGACTGAGCCTACCTAGACGAGTATTGACACGTTCGCGGGTAAACGAGTATATTATGAAATCGTATCAGAGGTAAAAATGCCCGGCAGTTGTTTTATAGTTTTCGAGGGCGGCGAAGGCAGCGGCAAGTCCACACAAGCCAAGGTGCTTGCCAACAGGCTGCGCCGATTGGGATTCGGAGTCGTGCTCACTCACGAGCCTGGCGGCACGCTCCTGGGCAACAAGCTGAGGCGCTGGCTCAAATGGGGCAGGGGCGTTACCACTCAGAGCGAGCTTTTCCTCTTTCTGGCTTCCCGCAGCCAGTTGGTCAGCAAGGTGATTCGTCCTGCCCTGGATAGAGGACAAATCGTTATCTGCGACCGCTTCGAAGCCTCCACATTCGCCTATCAGGGATACGGGCGCGGGATGGACTTAGCCTTTCTGGAGAACTTGAATGGCTTTGTCACCGATGGTTTGCAGCCCGACCTGATAGTGCTTCTGGACCTGGATGCCGAGAGGGGGCTGGAGCGCAAGAGGATGAGATTGGACTGCTTCGAGCGCGAGGAGTTTGCCTTTCATCGCAGGGTGCGCGAGGGATACCTCAGGATGGCTGCTTCGGATTCGAACCGCTGGCTGGTGATTGACGGCTCGCTGCCTCAGGAGCAAATCGGCGATATAATCTGGGAGAAGGTCAGTCAGTTCGTAGGGTAACGAATTTGTACAGCATTCGGCGACAAGGGGCTTAAGCCCCTTGTTTTATTTCTTTCCGCACCGCTTCCTTATAGGCAGACATCAATCCCTCAGTAATCTTGACTGTTTTCCCCGCCCCGATGGGCTTGCCGTTCACCCCGGTAAGCGGCATCAGCTCAATTAGAGAGCTGGTGAGGAAGGCTTCGTCGGCGCGCAGCAATTCCTCCAACTTAACTTCTCGCTCTTCGACCTTTATGCCGAGCCGGTCAGCCAGTTCCATAACGGTCTGCCGTGTAATTCCGGGCAGGCAGCCGCTTTCCAAGCTTGGTGTAATCAGCCTTCCTGCGGACACCAGAAAAATGTTGCTGGTGCTGCCTTCGCAAAGAATTCCGCGCTCGTTGAGCAGGAGGGCTTCGTCGGCTCCCCCAGCCTTGGCCTCTTTACGGGCGAGGATATTGTTCAAATGGTTGGCGGTTTTCAGGCGGGAGAGCGGCGACCGGCTGTTCTGACGAACCGAGCATACTATCGCCGCAAAACCTTTGCGGTAGACCTCGGCGGGTGGCGGATTATAGCGCGAAGCTACTATAAATACTGTGGGCTTGGGCTGCTTTGGTGCGTCGGGAATCGCCTCGCCTTCTCCTATGGAGACGGTCAGCCTGATACGCGCCTCGTCGAGCTTATTGGCTTTCAGTGTGTCGTAACACGCCTTCTCCAGGTTGGCAGCGTTAACGGACAGACCGAGAAGCTTGCCCGAATTTGTGAGGCGTTCGAGGTGCCGTTCCAGTCGGAATATGCGCCCTGAGTAGGCGCGCATGGTCTCAAACAGCCCATAGCCGTAGAGAAAGCCGAGGTCGAAGGGCGAAATCCTTGCCTGGCTGCGGGGCACGAGAGCGCCATTGAGATATACTATTTGCTCCATGTCGGTTTGGAGAAGCTCAGGAAATTTTCCAGCACGTCATGCCCGACGCTGGTAAGGATGGACTCGGGGTGGAACTGAATGCCCTCCACCACGTACTTCTTGTGGCGCACGCCCATAATCACATCGTCCTCGGTACGGGCGGAGATTTCCAGAGCATCGGGGAAGGATTCATGCTGGATAACCAGCGAATGATAGCGACCCCCCGGGAAGGGGTTGGGCAGGTCTTTATAGATGGTCTTGCCGTCGTGGTGAATTATGGAGGTCTTGCCGTGCATGGGGACTTTCGCCCTGCCCACGATGCCGCCGTTGACATGTCCGATGCACTGGTGTCCCAGGCAGACGCCGAGCAGGGGAATCTTGCCGCTGAAGTGCCGCACTACATTGTTGGAGATGCCTGCTTCGAGAGGCGTGCACGGTCCCGGCGAGATAACGATATGGCTGGGAGCCAGTTTCTCTATCTCAACGAGAGTAATAGCGTCGTTGCGGTACACCACAGGCTCCCTGCCCAACTCCCCGATGTACTGCGCCAGGTTATAGACGAAGGAATCGTAGTTATCGATGAGCAGAATCATCGGGCAGCCTCCGTGACCAGTTGGGGCACCATGCTCAGCGCCTGGATGAGCGCCTTCGCCTTGTCCAGCGTCTCGACATATTCACCCTCGGGGTCGGAGTCGTAGACCACTGCCCCGCCTACCTGGAAGTACGCCTTCTTGCCTTTGACCAGTATAGTGCGGATGACGATATTGAGGTCGATATCGCCGTTGAAGCTGAGATAGCCTATGGAGCCGGTGTAAACGCTTCTTCTGGTGGGTTCGAGTTCGTCGATAATCTCCATCGCCCTCACCTTGGGCGCTCCGGTGATGGAGCCTCCGGGGAAGGTGGCTTTGAGCAAATCGATAGCGTCCTTGCCCGGGCGCAGCCGTCCCTTCACTGTGGAGGTGAGGTGGTACACGGTGGCGTACTTCTCCAGCGCCATCAGCTCGCTGACCCGCACCGTGCCGAAGCGGCAGACGCGACCGATATCGTTGCGCTCCAAATCGACAATCATCACATGCTCAGCCCTGTCCTTGAAGCTGTCCAGCAGCTCCTGAGCCAGCCTTTCGTCTGCTGCGGTGTCTTTGCCGCGCGGTCGAGTGCCCTTAATGGGGCGGGTCTCGACAAAATCACCCTGAAGCCTCAAGAATCTCTCGGGTGAGGCGCTGACCACTGTGATACCGTCGAAATTCAGGTAGGAGGCGAAGGGCGCGGGATTGATTTTGCGCAGGCGGCGGTAAAGCTCGTAGGGCGGTATGGGCAAATCCGCCTCGAAGCGCTGCGACAGGTTAACCTGAAAGATATCGCCCGCAATGATGTATTCTCTAGCTTTCTGCACTGCTGCGAGATAGCCTTCGTGGGTGAAGTTGGCGCGCAGGTTTACCCGATTGCCGGGAGTGTTGTTGAAATAGGAATCTCTGTCCTCCTCGGGGCGAGGCGCCCGGGCTAACATCTGTTTCTTCTCTTCGAGTCGCGCCTCAGCCTTGCCCGGCCTCTTGCTGCTGACCTCGGGGAAACCAGTGGAAACTATATAAGCCTTGCTCTCCAGATGGTCGAAGGCAACTATGGCGTCGTAGAAGCCAAAATAGCACTCGGGAAGCTGCAGGTCGTCTATGGCACGAGAGGGCAGCTTTTCGATGAAATGACTCAGGTCATAGCTCAGGTAGCCCACTGCACCGCCGAGGAAGGGCAGTTTGCTGTGATTGCCCTCGATTCTATATTCGCGGAGCAACTCCCCCAGGACATCGAAGGGATTCCCTGATACGACCTCTGTGCCCTCCGGGCGGATAAGGGTTATCTCCCTGCCGCGGCTTCTCAGCACCAGGAAGGGGTCGCTGCCCATAAAAGAGTAACGCCCCAGCCGCTGCGGGTCCATGCCGCTATCGAGGAAGAAGCTGAAGGGCTTGTCCTTGAATGCCTCGAACGCGTGTGAAGGTGCAGGTGGGTTCGGGATTTCCGTTACGAGAGGCAGGCGCTGGTGGTTAGTTGACATTCTGTTCATGAGTTAATCAAGGGGCTTGCTTTTTAGCTCCGTCCCGCCTAGATTATATGCGATTTGAGCGGGAAAGTACAAAAAGAGAATTGCAAAATGAAAAATGAAAAGTGCAAATTGCAAATAGGAATTCTATCAAGGGGGTTGAAGAGCCATGAAATTCAGCGCCAGTAGCGAAATCGATGCTTCACCGGAGAAAACATGGTCGTTGCTCAAGAATATAGAGGAGTGGCCTCAGTGGGTACCGTCCCTGAAAAAGGTTGAGAAGGTATCCGGGGAGCCCTTGGGAAAGGGCTCGCAGGTTCGGGTGGTAGCGAAGTCTCTTATCAAGGTTAACCTGTTAATGACTGTCACCGAGTTCGCCGCAGGGCAGCGCGTGGTTATGGAGGGCAAGGTGCTGGGTGTAAGGATGACGCGCTACTATACGCTGGAGTCTGTGGCACAGAATAAAGCGAAGCTCACTGCCGGCGGAGAGGTTAAAGGACAGCTGGCATTTCTAGTGCGCCGCAGCGGCCAGAAACTGTCCGAGGAGATAGTGCACTCGCTGAAAAAGAAGGTGGAGGGATCGATGTAACGGTATAGGGGCACAGCGCGCTGTGCCCCCAACATAACATGCGCAATGTTCTTCAATAATCCGTTTCGCCAAGTCTCTTGATTGAATATAGGACCCAACTTTTTCTAAACATTACGAGTAGCCAAATCAACATAGTGCAAGCAATAAAAACGCCAATACCACCAAAAATCGCCTGAGGGACTGGCTGGCTTAGCAGATTCCAGGAAAAGAAGCCGGTAATTGCTATCAAAGAAATGAATGCGAATGATTTTAGGCACAATATCCATGCGCTACGAGGCAGATGTTGAATATCGTTAATTATTCCCCACCTCGATAATTGATCTATATCATGATTGTCTAGCCTCCCTAGCAGAGGGGAAAATCCTATCAACCTCCAAATGCTAGAATCCCTTGAACCTGCGTGAATTGCTGTTGTTTTCTTGCGCAGTCTAATTTGCGAATAAATTCCTCTGACTTCGAGTGTTACCATCACAATTGCAGGCAGTCCCACCAATAAGATATAGCCAAACGGCTGCTTCAGAAAGTGGAAAATATACCCCAGAAAAGGGATATGAAACTGCATCTTCCCTAGCACACAATCCGAAGGAACGGGATATTTATCAGCGAATTCGTTATGATCTCCCGCAGTCTGGAAGCTGATATCGCCTTCCTGACGAATAATATTGATTACTCTATGCGTTGTGACTGTGCTGCCCACATGCCTCGGCTGGTAGGCAATAATATCGCCAACCTCTATCTCAGATACGTTCACAGGCTGCACCATAGCAACAGAGCCACTTGAGAGAGCCGGGCCCATGCTTCCGCCCATTACCATGAGAAAACTGAACCCCCATAAATATGGCGCTGTAATAATGAAAAGCAGCAAAGCTAGAAATGTAAAGAACAGAAGACTGCTGAACAGTTTAGTTGCTTTGATCATAGCCGAATGAGTGCTGATAGTCAGCGCTCGCGATTTCAAGACGTTCAACGGCTTCCGTGATTTAACCGTGTACTGCAATGTGCCTCCTTACTTACCACCTACTTCTAACCCGTGCACGTGTGAAAATGTTTGACTAATTCTCGTGGCTATACCTTGTCCAATCCCTGTGTCTCTAGTAGTAGTCAACTCTCACCTCATGCAGCATAGGGGTCCTCATTTCAGTAAAAGAAACCAAAGTTGCTCGCCATTGCATGTAGCGCCCCGAAGGAAGTCCCTCAGTGACTGGAGAAATACTCCCCACGGGAACCCACACAGGCGTATCAGCATCCTTCAGAAACTCGGTGTCCGATGCTCTCACTTCGAAGGTTATGTTGGAATTAGTTGGGAGCGTTTCATCCCACGACAGCTCCTCCCAAGTCGCTCCGACAGCCCCGGTGTCCAAGACCTGCGAGGCTATGGTGCCAGAACCAACATACTGAATCGCGAGAGCGAGAGCGCCTCCGCTTGAGATGGTGGCTGGAGCGACTGTCATAGCTGACCAAGAGTTCCCAACGATATCATATCTCCAGAAGGTGGTAGTGCTCGCGCCGCGGAA
>Ga0194113_10010585_pt1 | contig 11011 bp, 12 predicted proteins | sample TA2MahC200mmetaG_FD_146193 | JGI IMG/M metagenome (GOLD analysis project Ga0194113, IMG submission 146193) | Freshwater microbial communities from Lake Tanganyika, Tanzania - TA2015017 Mahale Deep Cast 200m | ecosystem: Environmental > Aquatic > Freshwater > Lake | place: Tanzania: Lake...
ATTAGAAAACATATCTCACAGACGAAGGGGGGTTGGCTTGCCCGATGGGCCTATCCTTCGACAGTCCTCACCTTTATTCTTTCCGACGTCGTGGGAGATCCGCTCGATTCAATCGCTTCCGGGCCTACAGTGCCTGATACATCCACTTTTGGAGAAGCCTGGGAGATTCTCGAAAAATACGATATAGCCCAAAAAGTTCCTGCTTCTGTTCGAAACCATCTCTTATCCGGAAAAGAGAGAAAGATTGAAGAGACGCCCAAGCCCGGAGATGTCGTGTTTAATAAGATTCATAACATATTGATCGGGTCGAATATCCTTGCCCTTCGCGCTGCCGAGAAAGAGGCTTCCTCCCTTGGGTTCAACACGATCATTCTCTCTTCTTCAATCGTCGGGGAAACCAGGGAATCAGCCCGATTCCATGGAGCTCTGGCAAAAGAGGTGATTTCGACAGGGCATCCCATTCCGAGGCCTGCCTGCATCCTTTCGGGAGGGGAAACAACCGTAACCATCCGGGGCAGTGGTAAGGGAGGAAGAAACCAGGAGTTTGCTTTAGCGGGAGCTTTTGAGATCAATGGATTGGAAAAGGCGGTCCTCCTGAGCGGTGGGACGGATGGAACGGACGGTCCAACTGATGCCGCCGGAGCCATAGCCGATCATAGGACGATCGCGAAGGCCAAACAGATGGGTATGGATCCCATGAAATATCTTGAGAATAACGACTCTTACTCCTTTTTCAAAAAAATGGACGACCTCCTCATCACCGGACCCACACGCACGAACGTGATGGATGTGAGGATGGTTTTGATAGACTAAACCGAAAATAAGGTTATCAGGGGATCAGGTCATCAGGAGGCAGGACATCAGGCTATCAGACTATCAGGAGATCAGAATTCTTGAAAGAACAAGGCCCATAGATAGAATGATCTATTTTCCTGGTATCCTGGTCTCCCGATATTCTTCAACCTGGCATCCTGATATTCTGATAGCCTTCATTTGAAAGGATAATAAAATGTATGAACTGATGGTTTCGTCACAATTCTCAGGCGCTCACCGATTGCGTTATCTTCACGGCAAATGCGAGGAACTCCATGGACACAACTGGAAGATAGAGGTCTCGGTGACCTCATCGAAACTGAATCGCGAAGGGGTTGTCATTGATTTTAAGGTATTGAAGCAGAAGGTCGAAAAAGTCTTAAAGACTCTGGATCATACTTTTCTCAATGATCTCCCTTACTTTTCCGGAGCAGAACCTTCGTCAGAAAATATTTCCAGATATATTTTTGATCAATTAAAAAAAGAATTAAAAGGGCATGCGTCCCACCTTAAAAAGGTGAGTGCATGGGAATCAGACACCTCCTGTGCGACATACTTCGGAGGAAGAGAATGAACGATATCCAGAACCAGAGGGACCATCGAAAGATTGAGATTAATAAAGTCGGGGTTAAGAACATTCGGTACCCCATCACCGTTCTCGATAAAGCCAAAGGGGTGCAACATACGGTGGCCAGCGTCAACATGTATGTGAATCTCCCTCACCGGTTCAAGGGGACGCATATGAGCCGGTTTGTGGAAATTCTAAATCAATATAAGGGCGATATCGCGATTAAAAACTTTTCCAAGATCCTATCCGAGATGAAGAAGAAACTGAAAGCCAAATCTGCTCATCTCGAAGTCGAATTTTCCTATTTTATTGAGAAAGAAGCCCCGGTGACCCGAGCGAAGAGCCTGATGGAATACATCTGCCGTTTCTGCGGTTCAAGTAATGACAAGGATGATTTTTATGTGGGCATTGTTGTCCCCATCACCACGGTCTGTCCCTGCTCGAAAGAGATCAGTGAATTCGGGGCTCATAATCAGCGTTCGGTCGTTACGGTCAATCTTCGATTTAAAAAATTTCTCTGGATCGAAGATATCATCCGTCTGGTTGAGGAATGCGCCTCATGTGATCTCTACTCAATCCTGAAGAGACCGGATGAAAAATTCGTCACGGAGAAGGCTTATGAGAAACCGATGTTTGTTGAGGATGTGGTGAGGGAGATCGCCAGGCGCTTGAAGAAGGACAAGAACATCACCTGGTTTACAGTGGAGTCAGAGAACTTCGAATCCATCCACAATCACAGCGCCTACGCGTTTGTGGAGAGGAATTCATAAGAGGAATTCAGCTCACCCGCTCTATAGTTTTAAGATCTTCTGGGCGATATTGAGCCTCTGAATCTCAGAGGTACCATCCAAAATCTCATCAAATTTCACTTCACGCCAGTAACGGGAAATGGGGTACTCATCCATCAATCCATATCCGCCGTGGATTTGGACCCCTTTATCTGCGCATCTCTTGGCCACCTCAGAGGCAAAAAGTTTCGCATAGGTTGAAGTGGCGAAGTAATTTTCTTTCTGATCCTTCTGCCAGGCGGCTTTATAGACCATTAATCTCGCCAATTCAATTTCCGTGATCATATCGGCTAATTTAAACTGGATGGCCTGGAACTTGCTGATCGTTTTCCCAAACTGTTCCCTCTCCTTGGCATAGGCCAGTGAGACATCGAAGATGGCCTGTGCTAGTCCAACGGAATGGGCGCCAAAACCGATACGAGAAGTCTGGAGAGCCATCATGAATTGATTATATCCCCTTTCGGGGTTGCCCAGGATGTTCTCTTTTGGAACCCTACAATCGTCAAAGATCAACTCCCTGGTCTCAGATGCCTTCCATCCCATCTTCTTATACTTCTCACCGAAATTAAATCCCCCGACACCGGTGGGCACGATAATGTTCGAAATCCTCTTTCTCGTACCTGTTCCCTCCCCTGTCACAGCGGCGATGATCACCAGGTTATTATGTTTTAATCCAGCATTGGTGATAAACTGTTTTGTCCCGTTGATCACCCACTCCTCTTCGTCGAGAGCTGCTTTTGTCTGGATGGCGTTGGCATCGGACCCGGCTTGGGCTTCGGTCAAACCGAAAGCCCCTATCTTTTCTCCGGTGGCCAGAGGGGGAAGCCATTTCTCTTTCTGTTGCGGTGTTCCAAAGGTATTGATAAGATTCATCGGAAGGGTCACCGAGTCCAGTAGCGAGACGCCGATGGAGGCATCTCCACGACTGATCTCCTCAATGGCGATCATCATGGAGACCCAGTCCATTTCCCCTCCGCCGTATTCTTCTGGAATGGGAATGCCAACAATACCCAGGTCTCCCATCTTCTTCCAGACCTCATAGGGGAAATGGCCGGACTCATCCATCTCTTCAGCGATGGGGGCAATTTCATTCTTAACGAAGTTCTTGCATAAATCCCTGATCATCTGCTGCTCAGTTGATAAGGTAAAATCCATATCTTTTCTCCTTATTTTATTACGCTTCTTCGATTTTCCAAAAAGAATTTCCCTTTAAAATAAGTTGTTTAACATATCCCTTGAGAAATTGTCAACTCACTTGAGAGCTCTGAAAAACTGCTTTTTGCTCTCTGATTACGGAGATTCCAAAAATTGATTACACAGATTTCCCTTTAGTTTTCACTATATTTTTAATCGATGTAATCGTTTCATAATCAATGTAATCAGAGATTTCTGGGCTTTTTCAGAAATCTCTACTTGACCCAAAGGGGCTGGACATATTATAAAAAATCTTGTAATTTGGAATCATTCAGTCGGGGAGTAGCGCAGCCTGGTAGCGCGCTTGGTTCGGGACCAAGAAGCCGGCGGTTCAAATCCGCTCTCCCCGACCACTTTTTCAAAAAACATGCCTCTTGGAATCTTCATTGCGTTGTTCGGATATCTTCTGGGTTCAATTCCTACTGGACTTCTTCTGAGCAAACTCTTTTCTAAAGTCGATCCAAGGCTGGCAGGAAGCAAAAACATCGGTGCGACCAATGTTTTTCGGACTGTTGGAAAGACACTAGGCATTCTTACTTTGATTGGGGATGTTTTGAAAGGGTTGATTCCTGTCTGTGTTGCCATTCAGTGGGGAGTGACAGAACAGTGGGGGGTAACTGCGGATCAGTGGATCGCCCTTGCTGGATTGAGCCCTTTTCTCGGTCACGTCTTTCCAATCTTTCTTGGATTTAAAGGTGGAAAAGGGGTAGCTACAGCCGTAGGAATCTATCTTCCTATCTCTCCGGTAGCAGTCCTGATTGAGGTTTTTATCTTTGCAGGTATCGTTTGGAAATGGAGGTATATTTCCCTCGGTTCGATTACCTGCGCCATAACGATTCCCATCCTGCTCGCTTATCTCAGGAGCGATTCACAGGCTTATTTCATCGTGAGTATCATCATGGCCGCCCTGATTCTTTACCGCCATCAATCCAATATCGCCAAGCTTTTGCAAGGCACGGAAAATAGGTGGAAGGGGTGATTCGATTTCGCCCGCCTTCGCCGATCTGCAGGCTCGACCAAAGAAACTGCCAGGTAAGCAAAGGCTTCGGCAGGCAGGGATTGCGGAATGATAAAAACCTTTAAAGTTTTTTCAGCGCAGTTCTGAGTCTTTTCTCTTTCTTTGAGAGTTGCCTTGAAGGACCCTTTTTCTTGCTCCCCTTATCCTCTTCCTCCTCATCATCTTTCCAGTCTTCTCTTTTAAACTCAAAGGAGCCTCTTTCTAATTTCTCCAGAAACTGGTCGGAGGGAATGACCGGGACCGAAAACTTGTTGGCATAGTTTGATATTTCCCTGTCAGAAGTAACAACCATGACCCCAGAACCTTTTTCCTTGATCAGCCTCTTGATCACCTCATCTGCCTTCTCACCGACTCTTGAGAAGATCAGGTCAATCCCATTCTTCCTCTCTTTTTTTTCTGTGCTCCAGCCTGCCTGCCAGCCATCAAAGACGGCAATGATCTCAATTGATTTGGTCTGACGGTAAAGTGAAAGCTTTTCAATGAGACGGTCCCTTTCCCATTGAAGTTCAATGGAATTTAATCTAACGAGGGTCCGGCCGGAGTGGAGGAGGTTATAACCATCGATGAGGAGAAGCATGGTTGTTAAAAAGGAAGGCTGGAAGAATGGAATATTGGAACATTGGGTTTTAAGAAGCAAATCCTCTATAAATCATCATTCCAGTATTCCACTATTCCATTATTCCTTACATCATAAATAATCGAGCCATTCCCTGAATTCTGGGTTTTTGCCCTTTACGATATCGAAGAAAGCCGCCTGAAGTTCTTTGGTCACAGGGCCAGGTTTCCCTTCACCGATCTGACGATTGTCCACTTCACGGATGGGTGTTATTTCCGCGGCTGTTCCAGTAAAAAAGGCTTCATGAGCCGTGTAGAGTTCATCCCGGGTAAACTTATCTTCAACGAGAGGTATCTTTCTTGTTTTGGCAATTTGAATGATCGAATCCCTGGTAATCCCGGGAAGGATAGATGTAAGTGGAGTGGTTTTGATCACGCCATTCTTAACGATAAAGATATTCTCTCCGCTGGCCTCAGACACATAACCTTCGGTATCAAGCATCAAGGCTTCATCATATCCCAATTTCATGGCTTCCCTCTTGGCGAGGACCGAATTAACATAATTTCCTGAGATCTTAGCCTTGGTCATCATCACATTAACATGATGGCGGTTAAAAGAAGAGGTCTTGACACGGATCCCTTTCTCTAGAGCTTCATCGCCTAAATAGGCTCCCCATGACCAGGTGATGATTGCCACCCGAATCGGATTATCTCCGGGGTAGACCCCCATCACCCCCTCACCGATGAAGGCAAGGGGTCGGATGTATCCTGCCTTCAAACCATTTGCCCTTAATGTTTCCTTGCAGGCGTCTGCCAAATCCTTTTTTGAAAAGGGAAGCTTCATCTCTCCGATATGTGCCGAGTCACAGAACCGATCGATATGCTCCCTCAATCGATAAACAGCGGACCTTCCGTCATGGCAGAGGTAACACCGTATTCCCTCAAAGACGCCCAACCCGTAATGAAGCGTGTGAGTTAATACATGGACTTTCGCTTCGTCCCAGGGGATCAATTTTCCATCCATCCATATCTTCTCCAACTTCTGCACCATGGCGACATCCCTCCTGATGTAAATTCAACTCTATGGGTATCCCTTTATCCTATTTCAGGGCAATTGTCAAAAAAAATGGAAAATGGATAGATTTAGGTTTTGCGGGTCAGGCTGGTTTCGTGATGGGCTTTGGAAGGAGTCAAAATTCTAATTTGGAGCCGATCTTTTAAGATGGACTTGGCTGTTTGAACGCCATAGAGAATTTCAGAAAATCGTTCCTCCCCCTCTCCAAACGAGAGCGTCAGGTTCTCAATCCATTCGCGATCCGATGGATATTGGTCCAAACGATCCGTTATCCCCTCGATGAGGACTTCTGTTAGCTTGCTGCAATCTACATTATATTCCTCACCGAAAGGAAGCGAGAAACAGAGGTGGGAGGCTTTTAAGTTTTTGAGGATTTCCGTGATGAAGGGAACGATTTCCCTCACAGATAAATAACTATACTCCCTTACTTCTCCCAAGCCGAAGAGGAGGATCAGGCGGGGTGAAATTCTTCCTTCCGATGGGATCAAAATCCTCTCTCCCCATTCGCCTTTCAATTTGTTTTCGGTCAGCAGGCGGGACACTCTCCCGTTGAGTCTCCAGTCCACCCAGCCGACTGAGCCCCTCAATGGCCTTTCGTCTTGGAAAAGAGTAGTGATCAACAGATCGCTTTCCTGAAGATCAACCGGTTCCTTTGAAATGATGATGTCCATAAAGTATAAAAGTTTTTAGGCTAGGGTTACGATGCCCGTTTTGGTTAACGGTAACGGTTACGTAAAAAGAGTATTAAAAACGGCAAACGTAACCTTTTATGAACGATACGGGCTTCGTCGCCGTGACCTTGACCGATAAATTCACAATGGTTTTCGGATCACTTCATTCTGAATCCGGTCGAGGATCCCATTAATAAAACTTCCCGACTCTTCAGAACCGTACCTTTTTCCAAGATCAATAGCTTCATTGATGGTAACTTTGGGCGGGATCTCACTGCAGTATAAAAGCTCGAAGAGAGCGATCCGGAGGATATTCCGATCGATGGCCGTCATGCGATCCAATCGCCAGTTTTCGGAACGCTCTTCGATCAGACGGTCAATCTCCTGGCGATGCTCCAGCACTCCGATGACAATCCGTTTTGCAAACTCATCCTCTGCTTCCTCAGGCGAAAAATTCTTCCTCGATCGAACCATCGCCTGAAGGGCATCCTGTTTCGTAATTTCAAGTTGATAAAGAACCTGGAGGGCAAACTCCCTCGATTTTCTTCTCTCTCCCAAAAATCCCTTATCCTTCCAGAGGAATCATCATGATCTATTCTACGTGACAATCAGGTTATTTTTTCCCAATTTCTTTCATGAGATTAGCCATCTCAATCGCTGACATAGCGGCATCGAATCCTTTATTGCCCACCTTGGTGCCTGCCCTTTCAATGGCCTGTTCGATCGTGTCGGTGATGAGGACTCCAAAGGAGACAGGAATTTCACTTTCCAGGCTGATACTGGCAATCCCTTTAGTGACTTCGGTGGCAATATATTCAAAATGGGGGGTGGCACCCCGGATGACACAGCCGAGACAGATCAGGGCATCATACCGTCCGCTCTTAGCCATTTTCTTGGCTGCCAGCGGTATTTCAAAAGAGCCGGGAACACGGACCACCGAGCAATCCCCATCCTCCGCTCCGCTTCTTCGTAATGCATCCAGTGCGCCTTCTAACAGGCGGTCGCTCACGAAACTGTTAAACCGGCTTAAAACGATCCCAAATTTAAGCCCTTTTGCCATCAATTTGCCTTCAATGGTCTTTGCCATCCTCATCTCCTTTCCCCTGAACCATGTGAGGTTCAAGGCTTTGCCTACTATCAAACAAAGTAATAGATCAATCTCCTGGTTTGATGGAGAGGATATGACCCATCTTCTTCGCTTTTGTCTTCAGATACTCAATATTTTCTTGTCTGGGCTTCGACTCAATGGGAATCCTCTCAATCACTTTAATCCCATACCCCTCGAGCCCTTTAATCTTTCTCGGATTGTTCGTCATCAGTTTGATCTTATGAAGGCCCAAGTCTGCGAGAATCTGTGCTCCGATTCCATAGTCCCTCATATCGGCCTGAAATCCAAGCGCCTCATTGGCTTCCACCGTATCCTTTCCAAGGTCTTGCAGGCAGTAAGCCCTTAATTTATTCACCAACCCGATTCCCCTTCCCTCTTGCCTCATATAGACGATAACGCCCTTCCCCTCTTTTTCCACCATGGCCATTGCCTTATGAAGTTGTTCCTCACAGTCACATCGTCTGGATCCAAACACATCTCCTGTCAGGCACTGGGAGTGGACCCTGACCAGGACTTCGTCATCAGGCTGGATGTCTCCTTTGACCAACGCGAGATGATGGAAAGGGTCGACGTCGTTCTCATAGGCAATGGCAGTAAACATGCCCCCATATTTGGTCGGGATTTTTGCTTCTGCTATCCTTCGAACTAAACTTTCTTTGTGAAGCCTATATTTAATGAGATCGGCAATGGTGACAATCTTCAAATCATGCTTTTTCGCAAAGATCTGAAGATCGGGCATCCTGGACATGGTGCCATCCTCGTTCATGATCTCGCAAATGACCCCGTAGGGTCTGAGGCCAGCCAAACGGGACAGGTCAACGGATCCTTCAGTCTGACCTGTTCTGACCAGAACCCCACCGTCCCTGGCTCTCAAAGGAAAGATATGGCCTGGTGAGACAAGGTCATCCGTTGTCGCTTTGTCATCAATGGCTGTAAGAATGGTGGTAGCGCGGTCGGCTGCTGAAATGCCGGTGGTCACCCCTTTTCTTGCATCGATCGATACAGTAAAAGCAGTCTGAAACCGAGAGGTATTATCAGAAACCATCATTGGAAGCCGAAGCTCATTCAGGCGTGCTTCATTCAATGTCAGACAGATGAGTCCCCTTCCATATTTTGCCATAAAATTGATGGCCTCAGGCGTCACTTTCTCTGCGGCCATCGTGAGGTCACCCTCATTCTCACGATCTTCGTCATCGACGAGGATGACCATTCTACCTTCTCGAATGTCTTTTAAAGCCTCTTCAATCGTGCTAACCATCGGTTTCCTCACTACCGCCTAGAATGCCATGCTCTTTCAAAAAGGAGAGGCTTAAACCTTTTGAGTCTCCCTCCCCTTTTAAAAGTTTTTCTACATACTTACCTAAAATGTCTGTCTCCAGATTGACATGATCACTGACTCTTTTATCCACCAGAGTTGTTTTCTCCAAGGTATACGGGATAAGCGTGAGCAGAATCTCATTGCCCCTACATTCGTTAACCGTTAAACTGATCCCATCGATCGCAATGGATCCCTTAGGAACGACGTACTTCGACAAATTTTCAGGAAGCTTCACTTTTAATTTATAAAAATCCCTCTCTTTTCTCTTCTCTGTGATCATACCAATACCATCGATATGTCCTGTAACGAAATGCCCTCCCAGACGGCCATTCAGTTTTAAAGCGCACTCCAGGTTAACCCAATAACCTTCTTTAAGCTCACCCAGAGCACTTTTTTTGATCGTTTCGTCGGACAGGTCGAACTTTGAGACCAATCCCTGTCTTTCCGTAACAGTTAAACAAACACCATTTATACTAATACTATCACCAAGTTGCACATCTGTCAAATGAGAAGGGAATTCGATCGATAACCTTCTCGCCTCCCCCCTGTATTCAATCTTTAAAATCTTCCCTTTTCCCTCTATGATTCCTGTGAACATAACTTCTTCGGATATCCTTCAAAAAGAATATCGTCCCCCATTTTTTTAATTTTGACCAGGTTCAGAAAAAGCGTTTCCTCAAGTTTCTCGACCCCTCTCCCTCCGAACATTCCTAATGCCTGTCCCCCTAACAACCTCGGAGAGAGAAAAAGAAAGATCTTGTCGAACAACCCCTCTTCCAGGAAGGAACCGTTTACTTCGTTTCCTCCTTCGACGAGAAGACTCATCATGCCCATCTCCCCTAACTTTAGAAGGAGAGACCTCAGGTTGACTTTTCCCTCTTTGGAATTGAGAATCAAAACCTGAACCCCTCTCTTTTCAAACCCCTCTATCTTTTCTTTAGGGGCTAACTCGGTTGTTGCGATAATCGTCTTTTCTGGATTGCGATCAATGATTTTTGCATTTTCTGGGATCCTCAAATGGCTATCGAGTACAATTCGATAAGCATCCTTCCCCCCTCTGATACGTGCGGTCAGCAGAGGATCGTCTTTGAGAATGGTACCAATACCCACGAGAATGCCGTCTGCCTCGTTTCTCAGATGGTGGACAAGATGCCTCGATTTTTCTCCGGTAATCCATTTTGACTCCCCATGTTGCGTGGCAATTTTACCATCAATCGTTGCAGCAATTTTTAAAATGACAAAGGGCTCTTTGGTCTGGATATACTTGCAGAAGGCTTCATTCAGTTTCTGACAGGCTTCTTTGAAAATTCCAACTTCCACCTGAAGGCCAGCGGTTCGGAGCATCTCCAGCCCTTTCCCTTTCACCATAGGATTGGGGTCTTCCATTCCAACCACTGCCCTTTTGATGCCTGCCTGGATCAAGGCAGGGGCACAGGGAGGGGTCTTTCCATGATGAGTACAGGGTTCAAGATTGATGTAGAGAGTGGCACCTTTCGCCTCTCCCCCTGCCTTTTGCAGGGCATTGATCTCTGCATGGGGCTCCCCTGCCCTCATATGATACCCTTCTCCAACGATCCTTCCTTCTCTTACGAGGACCGCTCCTACCATGGGATTGGGCGATGTTCTCCCTCTCCCCTTTTCAGCAAGCCGGAGAGCCCGCCTCATCCAACGCTCGTCATCTTTCATAAAAAAACTCAACGTCAGGTATCAAGCAAGAGTTTGCGAAGGGTTCAGTTCGATACACGTTTTAGCAGTTATCGGGGTATCAGGCTACCAGGTAGTGGATATCAGGACATCCGGGTATCAGGTTAAAATTATCTTTTTCCGTTTTTCTGATATCCTGATAGCCTGCTATCCTGCATCCTGATTTCCTGGTAACCTGATTCCCGCCTATCGAGTTTAC
>Ga0194113_10010608_pt1 | contig 10997 bp, 10 predicted proteins | sample TA2MahC200mmetaG_FD_146193 | JGI IMG/M metagenome (GOLD analysis project Ga0194113, IMG submission 146193) | Freshwater microbial communities from Lake Tanganyika, Tanzania - TA2015017 Mahale Deep Cast 200m | ecosystem: Environmental > Aquatic > Freshwater > Lake | place: Tanzania: Lake...
GAAGCCAAAGCCCAGGTCACGAATCTGCTGCGCCGCAGACACGGCCTGGAGGCCTATCAGCCGGACGACTTCATCGTGCAAACGCAGGGTGAGATCCTGGCGACGTTCAACAACGTGGGAAACGTGGCCGTCGCGGTGCTGGCCGGCATCGTCGGCATCTCGCTGCTCGTCGGGGGCATCGGGATCATGAACGTGATGCTGGTGAGCGTTACGGAACGGACACGGGAAATCGGGTTGCGAAAGGCGGTGGGGGCCAGACGCCGAGACATCCTCCTGCAGTTTCTGACCGAGGCCATGACCCTGAGTCTGTTGGGCGGCGGGATGGGGATCGCCCTGGGTTACGCGTTAAGCTATCTCGTCAGCCTGCACCCGAGGATGGTGGACGTCGTCGTGCCGTTCTGGGCCGTGCTGCTCGGGTTCGGTATCTCGGCCGGGACCGGCGTCGTCTTCGGGATCGTTCCCGCGATCAAGGCGGCACTCCTCAATCCGATCGACGCGCTGCGACACGAATGAGCGTCTACCGCCCCGGGCAGCGGCGCGTCGCAACTGGCAAGTCCTGAAACCGTGCCCGCACTCGAGAGATGGTGAGATGCCGCGGTGGCACGGCAAAGGGCACGCGAAACCCAAACCGGCACGGCCGCGACGCCACAGCGGTTCGTTGGTTCCGACAGGGGCGCCTGCCGCACGCCCGTGCAAGAGACAATCGCTAACTCGGCAACCTTCCGACCGTCGTGATCGCTTCGTTCCGAGAACTGCAGATCGCCCAGAGGCTATCCAGCCGAGTCAGCTTCAGGACCTCCCGTTCGTGATCGGATACGTTGCAGAAGGCCATTTGGCCGTCCGCGTTGCGCACCCGCTTCCACATCTTGACGAAGAACCCCAGGGCCGTGGAACCGTAATAGTCGGTGCCGGTGAAATCGAAAATCACGCTCCGGAAACCGTATTCCTCGAAATGTTGCACGACGGCGCGAGTCTCTTCGTCAAAACTGCTCAACTCCAACTCACTCAGGTTCATGTTCGGTGAGAGGATCAAGATCTCGCCATGTCGTTCCATCGTGAACAATCGTCGTTCGTCGGACATTGGTTGCCGCCTCCACCCGTGATGGAATTGCCCCGCACGCCCGGACCCAAGCGAATCCGCGTCTGGAGGGCGAAGTTGTGTCGCTGGTTCCCCAATGACCCAGCAGTCGGTGCACCGCGCGGCACGGAAGCGAAACCTGGTATTGTGCGCCCCCTGGCCACGCGAGCCTGACAGCCGCATTCTCCCCCTTTCCCACCTTTGGTTCAATTCCTCACCCATCATCCTACGCGTGGTTCAGCGACCTGTCATTGCTATTTCTGCAAATCTCGCCATCGCTGAGTCGGAGTCCGAAGACTGAAAGCGAGTCCGTTCGTTGGCAGCAAGACCGGGGGAACGCGGGGGCCTGGCCCGATTGCGCAAGTGCGCGGTCTGCCTCACTCTCTGGCACGGGCCATGATGTGGCGCCGTTGGAGTCTTATGAATGTGGGATGCGCGCCGGTGCGCATAGGGTGTCGGACGGCCTTCCCAGGTCGTCCGGGCACCGGCGACGGGCCAGGAAGCCCGTCCCATGTAGGGCGCGGCCTGCCGGTCGCGTCAGAAATTGACATCCCTCGACTGTTAATTGGCGGCTAGCGGCGGATTGCCACACGGCCGCCGATTCAGCGGGCTCCAGAGGGAGTTAGGCGGTACGATGGTTGCGGGGGAGCTGTATAATATCAGAGGATTTCGTCCGGTGTGTGACAGAGGGCGTTTGTGCATCGGGGGGACCGTCGCCGAGCGGGCGCGACCCGTGCGTTGGCGCGGCCGGGGTTGTCCCGTTTCAGGCCGGAGGTTGCGGGCGGCGCAGCCCCAGAAGTGCCGGTAGCGTTGTTTGCGGCCGCGGGCCGCGTCGAGGAGAATGGCCATGAGCAGCACGAGCGAATACCAGAACGGCGTGCACGATGCGGCGCGAGGTCATGTCCGCCGGTGGCTGACATCGCCTGGACTCCGACAATTCCTGGAAGAGGCACCCGATTTGGGGCGGCGATTGAAACGCACAGGACCGTACCTGGCCATTTCACGTGAGCCGGGTTGTGGAGGAGGGCGCATCGCGCGAGAGATTGCGGAGCGTCTCGGTTGGGACATGTTGGACAAGGAGCTGCTTGATTTCATCGCCGAGCGGTATGGGGTGGCCCGTGCGATGCTCGAGTTCGTGGATGAAACGAGTGCCAACTGGCTGCGGGACTCGCTGGGCAGTCTGATGGATCCACAGTTCGTCAGTCACGAGAAGTTCGTGGCGTGCCTGCGGCGGGTTATATTGCTGGCCGCCGTGCACGGGCGCATCGTCTTCGTGGGGCGTGGTGCGCACCGCATCCTGCCGCGGGCGAGTGGAATGGCCGTGCGGCTCATTGCCCCGCTCGAGTTTCGGATCGCGCGGACCATGGAGCAGCGCGGGTTGAGCCGCCGCCAGGCGCGGCGACGGATTGCGGAGATCGAGTCGCATCGCATTCAGTTCTACCGCCGCTACTTTCATCAGAAGTGGGGCGAGACCCACGGTTTTGACCTTACGATCAATGTCGCACGTTTCGCGTCTTCGGATGTCGGCGAGATGATCGTGCATGCGCTGAGATGCCTCTGCGGCGATTCCGTGGCGGCTGCCAAGGTCGACGCTTGAACTGGCACATTTCGGATGCGGGATGTGAGCAACAAGTTGGTGCCGATCGCGGGCACTTGCCGAGCGGACGCGTGGCGGTCGTTCGCGCGCGCCGAAGTGACAGCAGTGCTAGCGTGCTGTCGGCACAATTCCGCGATCCTGGGCCGAATGAAGTTGACAGACGCATCGAGACCGTTATGTTAAACGGAAGCAATTTCGAGCAATGGCGTGCGTGAGAGTTGCTCTTCTTGTTTTCACTGCGCGGATACAGACTCTCTTGTGCGGCAAGTTTGTACGGCTGGCTCTCACTGGATGAAAGCCACATCTGGTCCGAGGAGAACCGTCTGGGCATGAATGAATGGAGTACGCCTACCAGCGCGGCTCACGGATTCTGGCGATCGTGGGCAGGTGCCGGATGTTTCTCGAGGAAGGAGGCGCGGGGAGATGACCATGCAAGTGCAGCCGACAACGGCCCGTGGCGGGCGGGATGGACCGGCGCGCGTGGATGCGCGCGGCGCGGTGGACCGCCGGGAATCGGTCAGCGAGGACGTCGAGCGCGTGTTGCGCGGGAGTTCTCATTTCGGTCTACGGAGAATCCGCTGCAAGTTTGTTGACGGCGTGGCGACGCTCACCGGAGACGTCTCGTCGTACTATTTGAAACAGGTGGCGCAGACGATCGTTGGTCAGTTGCCGCAAGTGCGGCAAGTGAAGAACGAGATTCGTGTGGTGGGAATCATCCCGACCCACCTCGATTCGTGACTCGCAGTCCCGTTCCGGCACCGGCTCTTGTGCTTTTCGAGCGGTCTGAGTTCTCGGACCCTAAACCCTCTCGTGCGGCGTGGCGAGTGTGACACCGTCGACTGTTGCGAGCCCGTTTCAACACGTCTCTGTTGGATACCCGGGCGGGCCTCGAACCCGAAATCCGAGCTACGGTTGGTGTCACCCCTTGCGCCGGACCGGCACCAGGCGATAGACTGGAAGTGCCCGTCTGGATCTCGGAGTTCGGCTTGACTCGGAAGCCTCTGCCTCGCAGTTTATCATGGTCAGGGCCGCGCGGCGTCAGCGATTGTCGGCGTCGGGCTGGGGCCCGCGGGGACATCCGCAGGGTTGGCGCACATGACGGTATCGCAGATATTTCAGCGCGAGGTCGACCTGGTCGATCCGAACGAGAGTGCGTGGGCTGCGGCGGACCGGATGTATCGACGGTCCGTCGGATCGCTGATCGTGTTGGATACGTTGAAACAGCCGATCGGGATCGTGACGGAACGGGATCTGGTAGTCAAGGTCCTTGCACTCGAGAAGTCGCCTCGAATGACTCGAGTGCGGGACATCATGACGACGCCGGTACAGGTGGTCCCTCAGACGCTGCCGATCGCCGAGCTTCTGTCGTTTTTTCGCAGCTGCCGTTTTTCACGGCTGCCGGTGGTCGACCAGCAGGGCAGACTCGTCGGTGCCGTGACTTTGGACGCTGCGCTGGAATGGATGGATGGAGGTTTGGGCCCGCGAACCGAAACGGATGATGCGACGGCGTGAACGCGGGCCGTGGAGCGACCGCGGATCGCTGGCGCAGGGCGCGGTGGCCGTAGGTCGAACCGAGTTGAATTCGCGGGACCAGTTCGCTTGGGGGGCCGAGGGAGGCACCTTGGCCGCTCGTTTCGGAGAGCAAGAACCGGGCACTTTCCCGAGCACGTTTGGGCGCGAGTGCCATGAGATGATGGCAAAGGAATCCCTACGTATGGCCGGCATACCGGTGCTTGCATCGAGCGGCGACAGCATCGCGCGCGCCTGGGAAAACTCGCTGATCGAACTGTACGAGCGGGGATGCGATATCAGCACGGAGTATGACAGGGCTGGCGATCCGCCCAGCAAGGACGCGACGATGTTGATTACCGTCGAGGACCCGTTGAGTGAACCGATGATCCATCGCGACATGCCCGGTGGTCTCGAGGATCTCCAGGAGTATGTCATGGAGGTCTGTGAGGGCATCAAGGACCACTGGGTGCGGGATCGCCGCGACACCGCGGACACGCGATGGGAATACACCTACCACGAACGCCTTTTTCGCTACACGGTGCCTTCCTTACCGGATTCCGTGGACCAGATCGAGGGCATGTGCCGGCAGTTGGCGCGAACGGGTTTCACGCGCCGCGCGCAGGCGGTGACCTGGAAAGTCTGGGAGGACCGCGACTGCTATGATCCCGCGTGCCTGCAGAGTGTCTGGTGCCGTATCACGCAGGACAAGGGGCAGGCATGCCTGAACATGAATGTGCGGTTCCGCAGCAACGACGCCTACAGGGCGGCGTTCATGAACATCTTCGCGCTGGTGCAGTTGCAGTCGCGGATCGCCGCCCGCATCTCTCAACTCAGCGGCCAGGAAATCAAATTGGGACGATACTGCCACTTGGCCGATAGCTACCATATCTACGGATCGAACATGGCGGAATTCCGCTCGCGGTTCCTTGGCGCAATGAAGACGCGGGATTTCGCGGGTCGAACCATGCGGTATCTCGACGTCAAAGACATGATGGAAGAAGCTCGTCCCGGCATCTTGGACAAAGCACGAGGCGCGGACATGTCCGACCGATAGGCTCGTCGCCGGCTCACCACCCTCATCTCCCGGATCCATCGCATGGAAATCCTGATTGTCTTAGCGGTTGTCTCGGCTTGGCTGGTCCTGCAGCTGTGGATCCTGCCGCGATTTGGCGTCTCGACGTGACTGCGAGGAGCGTGTTCCGTGAGTTCACGGAAAAGGGCCGGCGCGGAAGAGCCGCTAACGGGTGGTGAGGAAGCTCCCCAGGATGCGCCCTGATGGCACGCGTGCCCCGGCGTCGCGTGCCGTTGCCCGATGGATGCGATAGTCACCCCGGCCGCGGGGTCGCGATGGCGATTCCAGCGCCGGATAAGGTGCTTGCGGACCTGCGGTTGTGCCGATAAGATAGAGACGTGTTGATGAGATTAAGTCTCAGTTAGTGAACAAGGTCCGAATGACGGGTGGGTGTCGCGTGTACGAATTGATCCCCTTGGATTGTGTTCTGCCGGGCCGGACTGCTGAAGTCGAGCAGCTGGTGGGATGTGCCGAACACGTGCGGCGTTTGGAGGAGATGGGTGTGCGGCGGGGCACGGTTGTGGAAGTCTTGCGGTGCGGCAAGCCGTGCATTGTCCGCGTTGGATGCAATCGGCTGTGCTTTCGATGCAGCGATCTCCTGAGTGTGCTGGTGCGGGACACGCACACGGGCGGATCGCCGAGCGAGTGAGTCTGTCGTCGGTTACCGACTTGGGAAGCGGTGAGTGGCCGGGGGCCACTGTGGCCGCGGGGACGTGTCGAAGGGAACCAGCCGTCGTCGCCTGCTTCGCGCGTAATCCCCGCGGCGCTCTGTAAGTCTGGCGAATTCCGTCGCATTTCTTATGCCAACCACGACCGAGCGACCGGCGATTACCGTCGCCTTGCTGGGAAATCCCAACACCGGGAAATCGACACTGTTCAGTGCCTTGGCGGGAGTACGGCAGCGCGTCGGCAACTACCCGGGCGTCACGGTCGAAAAGAAGCTGGCCCAGGCCGAGTTTGGTGGGCGGCATTTCACGTTCGTGGACCTGCCGGGGACGTACAGTCTGGCGCCTCGGTCGCCGGACGAGATCGTAGCGGTGGATGTGCTGTTGGGGCACGGTGAGGGTCTTCCGGCGCCGGATGTGGTCGTTTGCATCTTGGACGCCGGCAATTTGCAGCGCAATCTCTACCTGGTCAGCCAGGTGATGGCGCTGGAGTGCCCGCTGGTCCTTGTCTTGAACATGATGGACGTGGCGAGCGCGCGGGGTGTCGACGTCGATGTGGCGCGACTGCGCGAGCGGCTGGGCGTCCCCGTCATCCCGATGCAGGCGCACCGGCGAGTCGGCGTGGAGGATTTGAAGCGAGCCCTGATTGACGTTTTGCGGTCGGAGCCCCCTCGCTTTGAAAGCCCGTTTCCCGCGCCGTTCCTCCAAGAGGTGTCGCAATTGCAGGAGCAGTGGCGGGATCGAACAGGCGCGTTGCCGGCGGCGTTTCTGGTCGAGCGGCTCTTGCTGGACACCAGCGGGTACATGGCACGAGCGCGGTCCGTCAAGCAGGACGGCTACGTGCTGCAGCAGTTGCGCGAGGCGCGTGCGCGGTTGAAATCAGCCGGGCATCCGGTGCCGGCCGTGGAGACGGCCAGTCGCTACGGGTGGGTCGATCGGATTCTGGATGGCGTGATCGTGCACGCGCGGCCATCGCGCATGACGCTCACCGACTGGATCGACCGTGCCGTGACGCACCCTCTGGCGGGCATGGTGATATTTCTGGCCCTGATGGGCTTGGTATTTCAGTCGATTTTCTCATGGGCCATGCCGCTGACGGACGGCATCGAGCATTACGTCGGCATCGTCGGGGACTGGGTGGCCCGCGTCGTGCCCGACGGCGTGTGGCAGTCGCTCTTGTCGGACGGAGTCGTGGCGGGGGTCGGAGCGGTACTGGCCTTCCTGCCACTCATTGCTGTCTTGTTCTTCTTCATCGCCGTGCTGGAGGACTGCGGCTACATGGCGCGCGGCGCCTACTTGATGGACAATCTCATGTCGCGCGTTGGGCTGTGTGGCAAGTCGTTCATTCCGCTCCTTTCCTGCTTCGGCTGCGCGGTTCCCGGAATCATGGCGGCGCGCGTGATCGCCGACCGGCGCGACCGCCTGGCGACCATTCTGGTCGCCCCGTTGATGAGCTGCAGTGCTCGGCTTCCCGTCTACATGCTGTTGATCGGCGCGTTCATTCCGAATCGCCGATGGCTGGGCGGTTGGCTGGGGTTGCAGGGAGTCACCATGTTCGCGCTGTATTTCCTGGGCATCGTGGCGGCCATCTGCGGGGCCATGGTGTTCAAACGGACGCTGTTCAAGGGGGAGACGCCGCCGTTTGTCATGGAACTGCCCGATTACCGATTCCCCTCGCTCCGCGTCGTCGCGACTCGCGTCGTGGAGCAATGCTGGACGTTTATCCGCAGCGCCGGCACCTTGATCCTGGCGGTCTCCGTGATCTTGTGGGCGGCGGCGTATTTTCCGCGTCCGGCACAGCTGGAAACGGACGTACGCCGGCAGTTCCAGGCCGAATTGCAGACGCTGGACGCGCGGGTCGTCGCCCTCGAGAGCCGGCGGCTGGCGAATGACGAGCGGTTGCGACAGCAAGCCGATCTCGAACAACAGCGCGTCGCGCTGGAAGCCAGGATCGCGTCTCGCGTGGCCGGAGCCTATATGGAACAGAGTCTGCTGGGGCGGTTGGGCAAGTTCATCGCCCCGCTCGTCCAACCGCTCGGCTGGGACTGGCGAATCGGCTGCGCCGTCATTGCCTCATTTCCGGCACGCGAAGTCGTGATCGGAGCCTTGGGTGTCATCTTCGAGGTCTCGGAAGGTCCGCGTGAAGCGCACGCGACCCTGGAGGAAAAGTTGGCCGCGGTCACGTGGCCCGGCACGAACCGGCCGCTCTTCACGATCCCGGTCGCTCTGTCTCTCATGGTGTTCTGCTCGCTCTGCGCTCAGTGCGCCGCCACCCTGTTCGTCATCCGCCAGGAGACTGGCAGCGGATGGTGGTCGCTGTTCACGTTCGCCTACATGACCACCCTTGCCTATCTCGGCGCGCTGATCACGTATCAGGTCGGTTCTTGGATTGCCGGGCCATCGTGACGCGACCGGCAAGCCGGCCATACGAGAACCGCCTTGCTGGTTCTCGCAAGAACCCGTGTCCGGTCCGGCCCAAAACGCGGCCCGCCCCAAAACGCGGCGGGCCCCGAGACGGGGCGGGCCCCAAAACGCGGCCCGCCCCAAAACGCGGCGGGCCCCGAGACGGGGCGGGCCCCAAGACGCGGCGGGCCCCAAGACGCGGCGGGCCCCGAGACGGGGCGGGCCCCGAGACGGGGCGGGCCCCGAGACGCGGAGCGGCTGTTGTGTGCGGAAGACGCCGCTGTCCGTCCAGGTCCATGCGACCGCGGTTTTCATCGCCCGCCCGTCACGGCTCGAAAAGACACGCACAGGGTTCCAAGCGAGTTCCTTGAGCATCCGTGACCGCGAAGTCGGCCGGTCCGTGGAGCGACACGCCGGCATAGCGCCCGGTTTTGTCGAGCAGGTAGAACTTGAGTCCGAAGTTGGGCCGGCCTTTTTCGTCGAGCAGGTCGGGGCGACGCGTGTGCCGCGCCACGCGGCGGCAGATCTCCAGGCCGGCGTCGCTCGGTGACATCCCGCCGCGCATCAACTCGACGGCGGCGAAGCTCGAGAGATTCTCGAGGTTTGCTTCACCGCGGCCCGTGCTGCCACACGAGCCAATCTCGTTGTCCACGTACAAACCCGCGCCGACGATGGGCGAGTCGCCGACACGGCCGGGAATCTTGAACGCCAGACCGCTGGTGGTCGTCGTGCACGAGATGTCCCCGTTCGCGTTCATCGCCGCGCAGTGGATCGTGCCGGTCGGCCGTCGAAACCGGCGCACCGCAACGCCGGCCATCCGCACGACATCGCTGTTCTCGCGAAAGAAGGCCGCCGTGTCCGCGTCCTCCTCGTCGGCCGGCTCCAGCCAGTCGTCCTTCTCCGACAGCGTCTGTTTCCACCGCAGCCAGATCCTGCGAGCCCTGTCGGTCAGCAAGTTCTCTTCCGGAAAACCCGTTGCCCGAGCGAACTGCAGCGCGCCTTCGCCCACGAGCAGCACGTGGTCGGTCAATCGCATGACCTGCACCGCCACCTGGGCCGGATGCTTGATGTTCCGCAGCGCTGCCACGGCACCCGCGCGGTGGCTGGGTCCATCCATGACGGCCGCATCCAGTTCCACGACGCCGCACTCGTTCGGCAGCCCGCCATAGCCCACTGACGTGTCTCGCGGGTCAGCCTCCACCAGGCCCACGCCCGCCACCACGGCGTCCACCATGTTGCCGCCACCCACGATCAGCTCGAAGGCCTTCTTCGTGGCAGCCTGACCGTTGGACGACGCGATGACGCGGACGGGGAACTGGCCCGGTGCCGGCAGCGGCGCGCTGCGGGAGGCCGGCCCCGCTTGTTCGCCCGCGTGCGACGACCACGTCACGGAAGCCAGTCCACACGATGCGGCAGCAAGGAAATGCCGCCGAGGAAGAAAATGGCAGGTCATGGTGTCATCTCCCGAAATAAAACGTCCGCCGCGCGAGCCGGCCCCAATTCCAGCCGCGGCCCGCGACCGCCGCTCGGGGAGCGTCACGCGTCCCGTCACCGGTTCCAAAGCGACGCGCCCTCACAAACTGCCACGCTGGACGCGGGACGGATCAGTGGCCGTACATGCCGACCCAATAGCCCGAGCCGTCGCGACTGACGGCGTACCCGAACCCCGCGACGCGGGCGCTGCCGCGAATGTTCGCCCAATGGCCGCCGCTGGCCTTCCAACCCTGAAACACCTCCTTGACGGTACGGTGGCCCATCGCAATGTTCTCGGCAGCAGGTCCCGCGTACCCGTGGCGAACCGCTCGACCGTCCGGACCGCCGTTGCTGAAATGGCTGAAACTGCCTGTTTTGGCCATGTACCAGGCGTGATCCTGCGCCGCCTTGGTCAATTCGGGCGAAATGGTCTGCGGCGGCAAGCCGACCTGTCCCCGCAGTCGATTGTTCTCTTCCATCATGCGGACAATCGTTGGATGCTCGTGGAGTGGTTTCTTCTGGACCGTAGGGTTCGCCCCGGTCACTCCCTGTGCCCACACGACCGCCATGATAAAACCCAAGGTGCCCATGGTAACGCTCCGTCTTCGGTAGGTTGGTAGATTGGGGAAAATGTGCGATCTTTAAGGACCCTGAGTCTCACAAATTCGCCGATCTAGTCAACATCCCCTGACGAGGGGTCTTGGCCTTCCAGATTGGGGTCAACTGCCGGCGAGCCAAGGCATGTCAGGCCACCGAGCGATGTGACGCCAGTGATGAGTCGGGTTGGTCAGTCGGCTTGACGCGCACGAGGGCGTGCCGCTTCGCGGGCTGGGAGCCGGTGTGACCGATCGTGTCGTGCTCGTTGGCTGGCCGGCCGGCATGTGGAAGAAAGACAACCTTCCCTGCTCACCGGCGAACACCTTGTATTGCGGGGACGCACGACTGACGTGGGCCGTCAGCGAGGGCGATTGGTCAACGGTGGCTTCGTTGGGGAACGGTGGTTGGCGGAGGCCTTCACGCGGAGCATGGCGTCGGCCATGCGGTAGGCGCGGGTGGCGATTTCGTCGTCCTTTTCCTCCTCGCTCATGAACCGGTCGGCCTTGACCTCCAGTCCCCTTGTGACGAATCCTTGCATGGCCAGGGCCGCGAGCCAATCGCGCAGGGCGATGCCGGGTGAAGCAGTGCCCGCGGGCGCGG